>ENA-OQCE01000010-OQCE01000010.1-human-gut-metagenome-genome-assembly--contig:-NODE-10-length-72078-cov-8.482092_pt1 | contig 72078 bp, 80 predicted proteins | sample MGYA00242495_ERZ504572 | MGnify/ENA primary metagenome ERZ504572 (study PRJEB26092, sample SAMD00036228) | human gut metagenome | host: Homo sapiens | study: EMG produced TPA metagenomics assembly of... | reverse complement strand
AGCTCGATTTCCGAAATCATCATATCACGTTATTTCTGTTTCGACAAGACTTTTTCAATATTTTTTGTGTTTTTTTTTAACGTACTTTTGAAAAACCTTATCATTTACGATCCTGCTTCCATGATAATTTTCATTTTCGAGCATAAAAAAAAGCTCCGGATCTCTCCGAAGCTTTTTTGCTCCTATCAGTAAATAATGATCGGATAACCTGCATCAATGGTGTTATAGATCAGTGCTGCCTGATTCTTAGGCAAATTGATGCAGCCGTGGCTTCCGTTGGTTTTATAACGGTTCCCGCCAAAGGATGATTGCCAGGATGCATCATGAAGTCCCTGCCCGTAGACAAAAGGCATCCAGTAATTAACCTTTACGTTGTATCCATACTCAGAGCTTGACAGATTATAGGGACTTGCTTTGTATGCGATCGGCCATGCACCACGATATGTTTCACGCCCCTTCACCGGCTTACCGCTGACAATATCTGTTTCCGTCACAAGGCTTCCGTCCTTATACAGCCACAAATGCTGTGCATCCAGACTGACCTCTATGTAACTGCCTGCCAGATCGTCTGTTCCGTTTCTCTGGTATCCTTTTTTACTGTAAACAGGCTCTCTTGTTACAGCAGTACCACTTTTCAGGTCTTCCAGAAGCTGCGCATATTCTCCGTCCTGATCAATCCGGTATCCGTACTCATTTCCCTCAATGGTCACATCCGTTCCCGCAGATGTATGAAAGGTGCGGGGAACATAAATGGTATTGTATTTGTTGGCAAGCTCACTGATGTAGGCTTTAATGGCTTCTTCATCTAAAGTCAGCGTCTCCCCCTCAGCCTTCAGCCAGGATGTGATCGTATCGGAATCCAGAACAGCCGTTTCACTTCCGAATGTATAAGTTACTGTACTGCTGCGGTATTTCTTCAGCTGGCTGTTCAGGTCCGTAATCTTATTTTTCATATCCTCTGTTACAGTGACCGTCGGGCTTACATACACATGCTTGTTGATCGGTACTGTGATGGTATCCCCAAGCAGAGCCGTATCAAATGCTGCGTTCAGATTTGTGTCCACGGTAGTCTCCAGCTTATCCGGATCGATTTCCGTCCCCTGTACCTGTTTCACAAGGGTGAATTCTTTTTTCTCCTTATCGTACTGAATGGCTGCATCAACAGAAGCTTTTCTTTCTTCCGTACCGAAATTTGAAAGATCGAGAGCCTGCTTTTCCTGCTCCTCTTCTTCCTCGATCTGACATTCCGGTTCTATATTTTCTTCCTTTGGAAAAAGCTTCCGGCTCTCTTCCCGCTGTTTCTGAATTTCTGTAAGCTTACTCAGAAGGGCTTCTTCATTGAGACTGTAGCCCAGCTCTTTCAAAGTAGTACTGTAAACTTCCTGATCATTTTCCTGAAAGGATACCGGACGATCTGCAAATTCCGCAGTGATCTTTTCTTCTGCCTGCTTTGCATCCAGTCCGGAAACATCCACTCCCCATATGGAAATCTTCCGTCCCAGCGTATTGTGATCTGCCAAGTATGTATAGACAAATAACCCTGCCACTGCCAGGATCGTTACGCCAATGCAGATTCCAAGTATGATCTTCAGTGTCTTTTTACTGATGGTTGATCTTTTCTCCATACCCTTATCCCTCGAGTCTTATGTAATATATGTTATGTTGTCACACTGGCTGTTATTATAATACAATAAATCCCATTTTCTGTAAAAATGACTTATCCCGGATCCTTCTGATCCGGTAAAAAAAGACAGACTGACGCCTCTGCGAAAATCTGTCTTTCTCATACGTTTCTTTATCTGTTTCTTCCGGCAATATTTCTCCAGGGATCTTCTGCTTCTTATTCCGGCATTACGATCTTGCCTGCAACGGCACAGGCTGCTGCTGTTTTCGGAGATGCCAGATAGATCTGAACCTTGGAAGTTCCCATACGTCCCAGGAAATTACGATTGTTGGTTGCCACAACCTTTTCACCGTCTGTCAGGATTCCGCCGGTCCTTCCGCAGCAAAGTCCGCAGCCCGGATGTGTAATGATAGCCCCAGCTTCCGCAAGAGTATCCAGAATGCCAAGCTCAATAGCCTGACGGTAAATTTTGCGGCTGGCAGGAGTCACGATCAGCTTTACAAAATCTGCAACCTTTTTGCCCTTCAGCACCTCTGCTGCCGCCATAAGGTCCTCCAGACGTCCGTTGGTGCAGGAACCGATGAATACCTGGTCGATGGTCTCACCCTGAAGCTCACTGACATCACGGATCTTGTCCACCTGAGACGGACATGCCATTACCGGCACAAAATCCTCTGCTTTATAAGTTATGGTCTTCATGTAGACAGCATCCTCATCTCCCACAAGACTCTTCTGATAATCATCAAGCTCTACGTTGCAGTAAGCAGCTGTCTTCTCATCCGGTGTGAAAAGTGCACATTTCGCACCGGCCTCAATTGCCATATTCGCCATAGTCATACGGCTTGCCACAGACATATTTTCAATGGTGCTTCCGCAAAATTCCAGAGCACGGTAAGTAGCTCCATCTGCACGAAGGTCACCGATCAGGCGGAGGATAATATCCTTGGACATGACATTCTCCGGAAGTTCTCCGTCGATCACAACCTTTATGGTTTCCGGAACCTTGATCCACATGGTTCCTGTTCCCAGGATGCTGGCCATCTCTGTGTAACCGATACCAGAAGAAAACGCACCGACACATCCATAAGTCGTGGTATGGCTATCTGTGCCAAATACAATATTACCAGGTTTAACATAACCTGCCTCAGTCATAAGCTGATGACAGATACCGTCACTTCTGTGTACGTTTTTCATGCCATATTTAGCTGCAAAAGCATCTCCCACATGGAAATGTCTGGTATCATCCTGCTGACTTGCCGGTACAAGATGGTCATAGATCAGAACAACCTTGTCCGGATCCCACAGCTTCTGAAAGCCCATCTCCTCAAATTTTTCCGCTACAAACGGAATAAAGATATCATGGATCATCACTCTGTCCACATTGACCGTCACGATATCACCAGGTTTTACTGCCTTGCCTGTATTATGTCTGATAATTTTTTCAATGATCGTCTCGCCCATTATTTCTCTCCTCTCCGTTTTTTAGTCCAGGCCGTTCAGCTTACGCATGGCTTTTACCAGTCCGCCAGCCTGGATGATATCCATCAGATTCTCCGGAAGAGAAGCGATCGGGTACTGTTTTCCATTGTGCTCTACATGCTCATTCATTACTACCGTAACCTGATCTCCCTCTTTTACATTGTCATGAAGATCTGGCTGCTCAATAAGAAGAAGGCCGTTGTTAATGGAGTTGCGGAAAAAGATCCGGGCAAAAGATTTCGCAATGACACACTGCACACCCAGTGCCTTGATGATCTCCGGTGCCTGCTCTCGGGAGGATCCGCATCCGAAGTTTTTTCCTGCTACAATAATGTCGCCCTTTTGGATCTGTCCGGCCAGCTCCGGACGAAGGGGGCTGAATCCGTACTGTTTCATATCGTCAATGGTTTTCAGTGCAAGGTACTCCGTCGGGATAATGATATCCGTATCAATATCATCACCAAGTACCCACACTTTTCCTGTAAATGCTTCCATATGTATATCTCCTGTTTATTCCGTTCCGTATCATCAGGCAAATGTTTTCTGTCTGCTCTGTTATAAGAACCCACGCCGAAACGGATCATCCTCTGATAATTTCTGAATATATTATTTAAATCTTTTCTGAAACTCTTATACTCTGTCAGCAGTTGCGATCTCACCTGCAACGGCAGATGCAGTAACTGTTGCCGCAGATCCCAGGTAAACCTTGGAGCTCGGATGCCCTGCACGTCCCTTGAAATTACGGGTTCCTGTGCTGATCAGAACCTCATTCTCGCCGATAACACCCTGGCAGCTTCCCCAGCATACACTGCAGTTCGGGTTCATAACAATAGCCCCTGCTTCCATGAAGATATCGATAAGCCCCTCCTTTAATGCCTGACGATAAATGGTCTGGCTTGCAGGAACAACCAGGAAACGAACTCCCTCTGCAACTTTTTTGCCTTTGATCACCTCTGCGCCTACACGGAGGTCTTCAATACGGCCGTTATTGCAGGAGCCAAGGAACGCTTCGTTGATCTTGATGCCGCAGGTTTCCTCAGCCGGAACCACATTGTCAACAAAGTCTGGCTTCGCTACAACCGGACGGACTTTTGAAAGATCAAAGGTATACTCTCTTGCGTAAACAGCATCCGGATCGCTATGATATACCGCTTTTGGCTCACGTCCATGCTCTTTCAGATATTCCAGAGCTTTATCATCAGCCTCAAAGATTCCTGTCTTCGCACCAGCCTCAACAGCCATGTTGCAAAGTGCCATACGGTCGCTGATGCTTAAGTTCTGGCGCCCTCACCGGTAAACTCCATTGCCTGATAGTTGCAGCCGTTTGCCCCGATCTCACCGATAATGGTAAGGATCAGATCTCTTGCGTAAACACCCTCAGGAAGCTTCCCTGTCAGGTTAAATTTTACGGTTTCCGGAACCATGACCCAGGATGTTCCGGTCACCATTCCGTAAAGGAAATCTGTGCATCCTACACCGGTACCGAAAGCACCAAGTGCTCCGTAGGAACAGGTATGGCTGTCAGCACCGAAGATCAGCTGTCCCGGACGGACATAATTCTCGATCATGATCTGGTGGCAGACACCCTTTCCTTCCCAGAAATCAATATTATTTTCTCTTGCAAAATCTCTCATCTTTTTCTGGGATGCCGCTGTTTTCGGGCTGTCAGACGGTACGTTATGGTCTACGATTAATACCAGCTTCTTTGTATCTGCAATATGAGGATTTTTTAATTTATTGTTGTACATATCAACAGTCAGATGTGTGGTTCCGTCATTGCTCATCAGATGATCCAGTGAAACCGTATAGATATCTCCGGGTTTTACACTGTCCACTCCAGCCGCTGCCGCGATGATTTTTTCTGCGATCGTCATTCCCATCTCTTATTCCTCCTCACGGTTCAGAGAAGCGATAAGGCCGCCCTGATTCAGTATATTCTGCATGTATTCCGGCAGTTTTGTGCAGGAATAAGTCTTACCATTGGCAACAGCAGTTCCCTCGGACATATGAAGCTCCAGGGTATCTCCTGTCTTCACAGCATCCGGGAGATCCTTACAGACAATTGCCGGAAGTCCGATATTAATGGCATTACGGAAAAAAATACGAGCAAAAGATTTCGCAATAACTGCCTTTACTCCAAGTGCCTTAAGAACACCCGGTGCCTGCTCTCTGGAGGATCCGCATCCGAAGTTCTCTCCTCCAACTACAAAATCTCCCGGTTTAACCTTTTTGGAAAATCCGGATCCAGTGATTCAAATGTGTGGTCCTTCATTTCATCCAAATTCGGCAGAAGCAGATACTGGGATGCAATGATCTGATCGGTATCAAGGTCATTATGAAATTTAAAAATCGTTCCCTTATCCATAAAACAAGTTCCTTTCTGATCGTTATCCATTTCCGGGTTAACATTCCTCTGTTACCCTTTTCGTCCTATATTCTAACACAAAACGTCATATAATTAAAATGTATATTTTTAATACTTAATATAACTTTAAGTTATAAAGTCATTTCCCTGTGATCAGCGCAAAATATCCCCACTCCCACAGAAGCTCTTCAAAACTGTTCTCAAGATATTCCCGGATATCGTCTTCCTCATATCCGGTCATTCTGGAGATCACTACCATATAATCCCGGAGTGTTTCGTAGGGAAGAGATCCCCGTCCATCTTTCTGCCACCGAAGAAAAACAGCCTGGCGGATGGTGGCATATTCCATACCGATCCACTGCATATGGACCAGGGCATCTTCCAAATCTCCCTCCGGTGTCAGAAGATCTGAATATACTTCGTTGGCAAGAAAGCTCCGGAGAAGGTCTTCATATACACGAAATTTCCGATAAAAATCCTCCCGGGCTTCCACCAGTTCCTCTTCCTCATATTCTTCGGACAATTCCTCCGCAAGTTCCATCACCGGCTCCAGATATTTCCGGTAAAGTCCCTCTTTCCGGTAATTTACAGCCAGGTCCTGCAAAAGTTCATTGCATTCGTCCATGGTATCCAGAACAGGCAGCTCTATTTCATTAATAGCATGTTCCAGTTGGCGAATCGTTTTCTCTGAAAAATAATCTTCCACAAGCTCTGTGGTAAGCGGCATGTTCCAGTGAAGTTCCTTCAGAACATAAAAACTTTCAAGAAGGATTTCCTCCGGTGTTTTTTCAGGATCCATTATAAGATCCATAACCTTCCGGCGCACAAGAAAAAGCGGCTGTTCCTTTTCTTTTGGAGTTTCCGGAAAAGCGATTCTTTTCTTCTCCTTCCAGATGTCCAGGACAGCCGGGCAACAGGGCATCATGGTCGCTTCCTTATGATCCTGAAATTCATGGATCTCCCTTGGAAAAATCTGGCAGGTCTCTGAAAGCATCGAATCCCCATAAGCACTTACCAGATAGCACAGTCTGTTCTTTGCAAGAAAAGGACAGTCGTGCTCTTCCGTCATCTTCATGATCCGGCTGCCGTCCTTTTTCATGGTATAGGCCTGCAGGCAGCTTCTGTGTCCGGGCACCTCTGACGGCGGCTGGATGGTTTTCCAGTTTCTGTAGGTTTCATCATCTATGTTGATCTTCCATTCCCTGCAGCAGCTGATGGTGCATTTGTCTGCAATACAGGTAAATTCGTCGTAATAATCAGGTTTTAATAATTCCATGTTTCCTCCATATTCTTTATTTTCCAGCTCCAATGTCTCCTGTTTGCAAAATGGACATGAGTTGACCTGTTTTATTTTCCCCGTAAACACAGAAAAGCGGAATTCTATCCGCTTTTTCTGATATTCTGTGTATTCGTTTTTATTCTGCAGTCTCTCCCAGAAGCTGCCTGTGAACTTTCCGCCTTACAAACCAGAAACAGGTCACCTGCATGATGATCGTAAGGATCCAGGATGCCGGATAAGAAATAAACAGTACTTTCAGTGATCTGTGAGCCGGGAAAATTCCGAAAATCCACACAATTCGAAGGCCGACCGTTCCGATAATAGACAGGATCATCGGCACACCAGAGCGTCCCATTCCGCGCAGTGCTCCCGGAAACAGATCCATCTGTCCGCAGAGGAAATAGGTAACTGTGGTATAGACAAGAATCTCCATTCCGCATTGGATAACCTTAGGGTCTTCCGTATAGATCTTCAGAAGCTGCGGACCGAAAAAGTATGCACCACAGCCCATGGCAAAGGATACGACAAAGGACAGGATCATACAGTCAACAAGTACCCGGTCCATACGTTTCGGTTTTCGCACACCATAATTCTGACTGGTAAAGCTCATGCAGGCCTGGGTAACTGAATTTACAGACACATACAGAAATCCGAAGATATTGTTTGCTGCCGTATATCCTGCCATTGCAATGGAGCCAAAAGAATTTACAGAGGACTGGAGCAGCACATTGGAAAAATTAATCACCGTACTCTGGATTCCTGCTGGAAGCCCTACCTGAAAGATCTGTTTCAGATATTCCATATTTATGGACAAACTCGAAAAACGCAGCTGATAGCTTCCCTCTGTCTGATACAGGCATCGGAGAACAAGGATACAGGAGATCAGCTGAGAAATCACGGTTCCGATTCCGACACCTGCCACACTTAAATGACAAATGATCACAAAAAACAGGTTCAGAAGCGCATTGGCGCAACCGGAAATGATCAAAAAGACCAACGGCCGCTTGGTATCTCCCACTGCACGCAGAATTGCTGCGCCATAGTTATACAGCATAAAAAACGGCATTCCCAGAAAATAGATACGCATATAAAGAGCGGAAAGATCGATCACATCCTCCGGCGTATCCATCAGCTCCAGGCAGATTCTGGCAAAGATCACTCCCAGAAATGCATGATGATTCCGCTGATCAGAGCCAGCAGGATCGATGTATGTACTGTTTCTGACATTTCTTCATCCTTACCGGAAGCATAAAATCTGGCTGCCAGCACATTGGCACCAAGAGAGATTCCGATAAAAAGGTTGGTAAACACATTGATCAGTGCGGTAGTGGAGCCTACTGCCGCCAGTGCCTCACTTCCGCTGAAACGTCCCACTACCACGATATCCACTGCATTGAACATCAGCTGCAGGATACCAGACAGCATCAGCGGCAGTGAAAACGAAATCAGCTTGTCCATGATCGACCCATTACACATATCGATCTCATACTTGTTTTTTTTCACGATTTCATCCCCCATGTTCATACTTACATAAGAATATTATAGCACCTTTCGTCGGAAAGCTACAATGAAATATTTTTATGGAGAATATGCAGCGGCTGCATAAAATACGCAGCCGCACAGTAACGTGTGTTTATCATTTCACTATCTTTCCAGGAGTCCTGCATCACGAAGGTTTGCAAGAAGTGCATTAAAATCCTCCACAATATCATCTACCGTTGTTGCATTTCCAACAGCAGCTGCCGGGGTTACTGTTCCGGCAGGGCCGGTAGCTCCGGCTGCTCCTGCAGGGCCAGTGGCTCCTGTTGCTCCTGTTGGACCTGCTGGACCAGTGGCTCCGATCGCACCAGCCGGACCTGTTACCCCCGTCGTTCCCGCTGGACCCGTGGCTCCTGTTGCTCCTGTCGCTCCCGTCGGACCGATGACTCCCGCTGGACCCGTGGCTCCTGCCGGACCCGTTGCTCCCGTATATCCCTGTATTCCCGGTTCCCCCTGCGGTCCCTGAGGACCCATAGGACCCGGAACTCCCGGACAGCCTCTGGGACCGGTTGGTCCTGTAGGTCCCACAGGGCCTGGGCAGCCTCTTGTTCCACATCTATCACATCCACAGGAACTATGATTTCCATAACAGGACATACAGGACAAATCCTCATGACTGTCCTGCTGCATTTCCATTTCCTTACGTTTTCGATGCCTGAACAGCATTCTTCGATCACCTCATAGGAAAATAACTTTCCCTACAGTATATGACAACAGCTTTTACCTGTGCATAGGATCCCCGCAAGCTTGTACCCTGCCAGGAAAAATATAATAAAGATATCTTTTCTTTTATGCCAGACCATATTTTTCCCAGAAATATTTCTGGTCATACAATACTCCCGGATCTTCCGGCTTCAGTCCCTTCGCTTTCTTATGAAAAAAGAATGCCTGCTCCGGACATCCCATCTTATCATAACAAACGCAAAGCTGCATATATGGCACAAATCCATGACACTCAGCCATAAAAAATCCACATTTTTTCTTATCTGACGGCACAGTAAGCGCCTGCCCATACCAATAGCCAGCCTGTCTGGGAAGCTCTCTTTCCAGAAAAATCTTTCCGACCTCACAACAGATTTCCGCCCTCGGCACATCCATAGTCAGACTGTACAGAAAAGCTTCCAGTGCGTACTTTTTTTTCTCCCATTTTCCGGTAGCACTGTCCAAGTACAAAACAGGCATCGATCTTATTTTCCAGCCATCCGGACGGATTTTTCAGGAACTCCACCAACACAGCCTCTGTCTCCGGATAACGCTGATGATAATACAGTTCTCGCCCATAATAAAGCTGATGTCTGGGTTCCAGCGTTTCTCCTCCTGCCAGCATTTTTTCATAAATGCGAAGATTACGGTCCGGATCACCTTTTCCACATTTCCGGTGCCGGATCACCACATCTGAATAAATGATATTTCCCTCCGGAATCACAGTTTCATGAACTGCCCCATTCCATCTGAAATTTCTGGATGTTTTCATTATCCGCTCCCGAAAATAAGAAAATGTTGTTCTCCCGCTCTGGTCAAACCCTGCCGCATATTCCATCATTACAACATCTGTTCCGGGATTCAGAGTTTCTTTAAGACTCTTCAGTTTTTCCAGATTTTCTTCATCCAGGACATCATCCGCATCCAGCCACATCCAGTAATCGGTGCGGACTTTTTCCAGAAGAAAATTACGCGGAGCAGAAAAATCATCACACCAGGGAAAATCAAACACCTGCGACGTATACTGCTCCGCGATCTCTTTTGTTCTGTCTGAAGAACCGGTATCTGCGATCAGGATCGCATCCATCACCTGAGAAACCGGCTTCAAGATCCTCTCAAGAACTGCTTCTTCATTTTTTACGATCATACATAGACTGAGGGAAATCATATTTTAGGATCCTTCGGATTTTTATAATATTTATGCCGTTCCCGTCAGTCCTATGCCTTCTGTCAATGTACAGCTTCTACTTTCGGATAAAGCTGAGCTCATCCTCATATCACCAACTGTGGTATATCCTCTATATGTTCTGCAAGACGATCTGCTCCGTTCAGCTCCCCGCTCTCACCATATCCATACAGGCATCCTATAAATGGGCTTTTGCAGGCTCTGGCACATTCCAGATCCTGCCTCCTGTCTCCGACCACCAGATAAGGGCCTGTATATTCCCGGATGATTTCCTGCACAATTTCTGTCTTTGGACGGAATCCATACGATTCGCAGTCATAAAAATGATCGAACCATCGTTCCATCCCAAATTCCTTCCAGTGCGCCTCACGATAGGAAGCTTTACAGTTACTTAAGATCACAAGATGATATCCCCGGTTCTTCAAGGCTGTAAGCATCTCCTCTGCTCCCGGGTACCACACTGCCTTATGCTTCCTGATCTGTCTGACCATCAGTTCTCCTACCATCCTGCTCGCCTGCTCTTTATAGCTCTGATCCAGCTCCGGCAAAAATGTATTCCACATCTCCTTACTGTTAAATCCCAGCCAGCCGGCAATTTCCGCCGAGCCTATCTCCCGTTCTTCTGCAGCCTTCTGTTCTGTCAGCCACTGATAGGTTTCACGAAATGCCGGTTCATAGATTCCAATGGTATGATGGATCGTTCCATCATAATCGAATATGATTGTTTTTGTCATCATTTATTTTCCTGTCTTTTAGAGCTGCTTCATCAGATTGACCATCTCGATCGCAGATAACGCACAGTCATAGCCTTTATTTCCCGCTTTGCTTCCTGCACGCGCAATAGCCTGCTCGATATTCTCAGTCGTGATCACTCCGAATAAGACCGGGATCCCTGTTGCAAGTTCAACCTGTGCGATCCCCTTGGCAGATTCATTGCACACCAGATCATAATGTGAAGTATCTCCACGGATGACAGCTCCCACGCAGATAACTGCATCATATTTTCCGGACTGTGCCATTTTCTGTGCTGTAAGCGGAATCTCAAATGCTCCCGGCACCCATGCTGCAGTAATATTCTCTTCTTCTACTCCATGTCTTACCAGTCCGTCGACTGCCCTCCCAATAATTTATTCACAATGATCTCATTGAATCTCGCTGCCACGATACCAACCTTCATTCCCTCCGGTGCTACTACTTTTCCTTCTACTAAATTGATCTGTCTCATTTTTTCTTCCTCCTGCTATTTGCTGTTTTTTATAAATTTATTTCTTTAAAAATATGACCCATCTTTTCCTGCTTCGTCTTCATATACTTCCGGTCATACTTTTGTACCGGAATCTCCAATGGTACTCTCTCATTGATCTTCAACCCGAATTCGCCAAGCCCATAGACTTTATCCGGGTTATTGGTCAGTAATCTTAATGATTTCACACCAAGGTCTGACAGTATCTGTGCCCCAACCCAGTACTCTCTGAGATCCGGTGCAAACCCTAACTTCACATTAGCCTCCACGGTATCATATCCCTGTTCCTGAAGCGCATAGGCTTTGATCTTATTGATCAGTCCGATCCCTCTGCCTTCCTGTCTCATATACAGAATGATCCTCTGCCTTCCGCCTCTACCTGGCGCATCGCTGTCTGCAGCTGCAGGCCGCAGTCACATCTGAGCGATCCGAATGCATCTCCTGTCAGGCACTCCGAATGTACACGGCAAAGCACATCCTCACCATCTCCTAGATCACCTTTTACCAGTGCCAGATGATGCTCTCCTGTAATGTCATTGATATAGCCATACATTTTAAAATCACCGTACTGCGTTGGGAGGTTTGCAGCTGCTTCCTCCTTTACATGCTTTTCATGTATTCTTATATAATCCTGCAGATCACGGATCGTAATAAATGTAAGGTTATGCTCTTTTGCCATTTCCCATAGCTGTGATGTACGCATCATAGTGCCATCTTCTTTCATAACTTCACAGCACACGCCGCATTCTTTCAGTCCGGCAAGTCTCATAAGATCTGTTGTTGCCTCCGTATGGCCATTTCGTACCAGAACCCCGCCTTTTCTGGAAATAAGCGGAAACACATGTCCCGGTCTTCTGAAATCCTCCGGTTTTGACTGATCATCCACACACTTCATAATGGTATAGGAGCGTTCTGCCGCAGAGATACCGGTGGTTGTATCTGCGTGATCCACTGCCACGGTAAATGCTGTACTGTGATTGTCCGTGTTCTCAGCAACCATCGGCGGAAAATTCAATCTCGCCGCAATTTCTGCACTCATCGGTGTACAGATAAGACCCTTTGCATAAGTCGCCATGAAATTAATATTTTCCCGGGTCGCAAACTCTGCCGCACATATCAGATCTCCCTCATTTTCTCTGTCCGGATCATCTGTGACCAGAACTATTTTTCCTTCCTTAAGATCCCTAAGTGCCTCTTCAATTGTGTTGTACTGATAATTTTGTGACATAGTGTATATCCTCCTGTTCTAAAACCCGAATTCTTCAAGAAACTCCATCGTAATTCCGGATTCTTTTTTCTCTTCTTCATTTTTTCTGATGCCAAGCAGTTTTTCTACATATTTTCCGATCACATCATTTTCCAGATTAACCAGATCCCCCGGCACCTTTTCCAAAAGGGTGGTTTCTTCTCCTGTATGTGGAATGACCGACACCTGAAAACCAGCTTCATCAACCCTTGCAACTGTCAGGCTGATCCCATCAATACAAACGGATCCTTTTTCCACGATCAGATGCAAGATCTGTGGCGATGTCTCAATTGATACCCAGATGGCATTTTCTTCCCGGAGCATGGAACGTATCACTCCAGTCCCATCAATATGGCCGCTTACTATGTGTCCCCCGAACCTGCCATCTGCAGCCATTGCACGTTCCAGGTTTACCTGGCTTCCAGCTTTGCAACTGCCAAGACTGCTTCTTCTGATCGTCTCTGCCATCACATCGGCAGTAAATCCGTCCGGCTGGATCGACGTAACTGTCAGACACACACCATTCACAGCAATACTGTCACCGATTCTTGTCCCTTCCAGGACTTTCCGGGCTTTCACTGCAGGATCCCTGATTCTCCTGTCAGCTGTATATAACGGACTTTTCCTTTCTCTTCTACGATTCCTGTAAACATGATTCCTCCTGTTTTTTCTCACACACCTGACATCTTATCCGGATGTCCTCACCGATCTGGCAGATATCTATATATTTCAGTTCTACTGCTTCAGACGGGAATTCAACTCCGATACCTTCTACCGGTGTCTTCCCGGCCACACCACCAAACAGCTTTGGTGCCACAAAAGCCTGTACTTCCTTTACAATTCCGGCTCGCAGGGCACTGTCATTTAACGTACCGCCTCCCTCCAGGAGGATGCTGTCAATACCCCTGTTTCCAAGATCTGTCATCAGCTTCTTAAGGTCTATCTGATCCTTTTCATCCGGACAGTAAATGGTCTCAACTCCCATGGTATGTAATATTTTTATTTTTTCTTCTGTATTTTTCTGATCTGCATAAGCCACGATCGTCCGGTACTTTTCCGCACTTTTTACGATCTGACTGTCCGGCGGGATCCTGAGCTTACTGTCGCACACAATCCTGACAGGACTTTTCCAGCCTTCTACCCGGACGTTCAACATCGGATCATCTGCAAGCACAGTTCCAATACCTGCCATGATCCCCATGTACTGATGCCGCATATGCTGTACTTCTTTTCTTGCCGCTTCTCCGGTGATCCATTTTGATGCTCCTGTCTTCGTTGCGATCTTCCCATCCAGTGTCATGGCATACTTCATCACCACGTATGGGGTTTTCGTAGTAATATAATGGAAAAACACCGGATTCAGCTGATCACATTCTTCTCTCATAAAATCTTCAACTACTGTTACACCGGCTTCCCTTAACATCTGTACACCTTTTCCTGCCACTTTCGGATTCGGATCTCGGGAACCGATCACCACTTTTCTGATCTTCTGTTCAATGATCGCTTCCGTACATGGAGGTGTTTTTCCATGATGACAGCAAGGCTCCAGCGTAACATAAATCACCGCACCTTCTGCTGGTTCTGTGAGGGAAGCAATTGCATTACGTTCCGCATGAAGTTCTCCATACTTTTTATGATAGCCTTCCCCGATGATCCTTCCGTCTTTTACGATCACTGCCCCTACCATCGGATTGGGATTCGTCCAGCCTTCTCCTTTTTTGGCCAGCTGAATCGCCCGAAGCATATATTCCTGATCCGTCATTTTTATTCCTTCTTTCTTATTCCTGTTCTTTGCCTGGTACGCCAAGGCTTTTAGACCTGTGCAATCGGATTCACAGACAAGTGCGTGGTATATTTATTTCGAAAACGATGTGCCAAATACAAAAAAAGCCTGCAGAAATATCTGCAGGGTGGAATTGATCTGTTACATATGATCAATAAATGAATGTCTGATTATTTCCTACATAAAAAGCTCTGAAATGGATCACCATCTCAGAGCTCTGATACTACATTCATTCATACAAAAATCAACTGTACTATCATCTTCTTCCATCCAGACTATACTGTCGGCCCCGGAATCTCACCGGATCATGCCTTTCGGCTCGCGGCTCTACCGCCGGTAGGGAATCACACCCTGCCTGAAGATATCTTTTTGTTTATTTTAATACTTTATCTGTTATTTGTAAAGCGGAAATTTTTTATTTAAATTCCACCGCCCTACCACTGTTATATATAAAACAAGGGTGAGAAGCCTGATTTTCAGGCTTGCCACCCTTGCATATCATAGAAGAATCTTATTTACAGACTTTTTCTCACAGTCTCGAATTTATTCCCCAATACGCAAAAAAACCTTGAATCATCCCATTTTCATAGGAAATTCAAGGTTTTTCATTGATTTACATGATAAAATTACGGTTCAAATTCTTATGCGAACTGTAAGATTATGCGTTCATCTGCTTTGCAACTTCCTCAGCGAAGTTCTCTTCTTTCTTCTCAAGACCATCGCCTGTCTCGTAGCGAACGAAGCCTTTGATCTGGATCTTAGCGCCGTTCTCTTTTGCTACCTGCTCTACGTATTTAGCAACGGACTGTTTTCCGTCCTCTGCTTTTACGTATGTCTGGTCAAGAAGGCAGATCTCTTTGAGCTCTTTCTTGATACGTCCTGTGATCATTCCCTCGATAACCTTAGCCGGTTTCTGGGACTCCTTCGGGTCGTTCTGGATCTGAGCCATAAGGATCTCTTTCTCATGCTCGATATAGTCAGCGCTTACTTCCTTGTCGCTTGTGTACTGCGGTTTCAGAGCTGCGATCTGCATAGCTACGTTCTTAGCCATCTCTTTAACAGCATCGTTAACAACATCTGTCTCAACGTCTACAAGAACGCCGATCTTTCCACCCATATGAGTGTAGGAAGCGATGAATCCGTTCTGCTCCTCAACCTGAGCAAATCTACGGATGTTCATGTTCTCGCCGATTACTGCGATCTGAGCTGCAAGAGCCTCTTTTACAGTCTTGGTTGTATCAAGTGCCCATGCCTCAGCAAGGAAAGCATCGATATCAGCTGCTGTTGTGTTAAGTGCCTGTGCTGCAACATCTGCAACATAGCCCTGGAACTTCTCGTTCTTTGCAACGAAGTCTGTCTCAGCATTAACCTCAACAACGACTGCTTTCTTTCCATCCTCTGTTACCAGAGTTTTGCAAAGACCCTCTGCTGCGATACGGCTTGCTTTCTTCTGTGCTGTAGCAAGACCCTTCTCACGCAGGAACTCAACTGCTTTATCCATATCACCATCTGTAGATGTAAGAGCTTTCTTACAATCCATCATTCCGGCGCCGGTCATCTCTCTTAACTCTTTTACCTGTGCTGCTGTAATAGCCATTGTTCGTTTCCTCCTGAAATATTCTGTTTATACGAATTATTCCTCTGTAGCTGCAAACTCCTCAGACTCAGCCTCGATCTCGCCATCTGCCTCAGCAGTTCCCTGCTTAGCCTCGATAACAGCGTCAGCCATCTTGGAAACGATGAGTTTTACTGCACGGATAGCATCGTCATTTCCCGGGATCACATAGTCAAGCTCTTCCGGATCACAGTTAGTATCGCAGATACCGATAAGCGGGATTCCAAGTGTATGAGCCTCCTGTACGCAGATTCTCTCTTTCTTAGGATCTACGATAAAGATAGCATCCGGGATTCTCTTCATCTCTTTGATTCCGCCAAGGTTCTTCTGAAGCTTAACAAGCTCTTTGCGAAGCTCGATAACTTCTTTCTTAGGAAGTACGTCGAATGTTCCGTCAGCTTCCATTGTCTCGATCTCTTTCAGTCTTGCGATACGGCTCTGGATTGTCTTGAAGTTTGTAAGCATACCACCAAGCCATCTCTCATTTACGAAGAACTCTCCACAACGCTCTGCCTCTGTACGGATAGCATCCTGAGCCTGTTTCTTAGTTCCTACGAAAAGGATGTGTCCACCGTTGGCAACGATATCTGCTACTGCATTGTAAGCATCGTCAACCATTCCTACAGACTGCTGAAGATCAATGATATAGATACCATTTCTCTCTGTGTAGATGTACGGAGCCATTTTAGGGTTCCATCTTCTTGTCTGATGTCCGAAATGAACACCTGCCTCTAAAAGCTGCTTCATTGAAATAACGCTCATGTCTTTTCTCCTTTTTGGTTAAATTCTTCCGCACAGGTCGCCTTCTCTCTGGACCCATCCTCACACCGTAGGGCACCATCCTTATAGAATCGCCGTGCGTGCTTATTTTTGCAACTTCTGAATTATAGCATAGAAAATCCCCTTATGTAAAGGGGATTTTTCCAATTTTTTTCTGTTTTTCAGCGGTTTCCGGCAGACTTCAGAAGCTCCAGCTCTTTTTCGGTGAGCGAACGATATTTTCCTGTCGGAAGATCTGAAGGAAGCGCCAGCGGCCCCATGGATAGTCTTTTCAAATAAGTTACTTTTTTTCCCAGTGCCTCCATCATCCGTTTTACCTGATGGAATTTTCCCTCGTGGATAGTAAGTCGGATCTCAGATTCCCAATTCTTACCGGCTTCTGCAGATTCTGTACCGGACTCCCAGGTAGAAAGGATCTCCAGCCTTGCCGGTCGTGTGAGATCTTTTTCCCCGATATCCACGCCTTCTGCCAGCTTCACAACATCTTCTTCTGTCACTTTCCCAGATACTTTTGCATAGTAGGTCTTGTCCACATGCTTTTTCGGAGAAAGAAGCTCGTGTGCCAGAGGACCGTCATCTGTGATCAGAAGGAAGCCTTCTGTATCTTTATCCAGGCGTCCCACCGGAAAAAGACCCTTTCTTCTGTCTTTCTCTTCAATGTAGTCAAGAACCGTTTTATCTCTGAAGTCCTCCGTTGCGCTGACACAGCCTGCCGGCTTGTTAAAAAGATAGTATACATATTCCGGTGCAGCATGGATCTCCTGCCCGTTCATAACCACCTGATCTTCTTCTGTTACTTTCAGCTCCGGTTTCTTCACAGATTTCCCGTTAACCTGCACCTGACCCTTCTGTATGTATTTTTTTACCTCGCTTCGTGTACCTGCGCCGGCATCTGCCAGAAATTTATCCAGCCGGACTGGTTTTTCCATTAATCATTTACCTCCCATTCTGTTACATGGGCTGCCTTTGCATCTGCTCTGATGAAATCCGGGATCTCACCGGCAAATGTCATATAAAGTCCGGAATCCTCGCCAGTACTCTCCTGTCCTTCCAGAACCACTTCCATTGTGGCATCTGCATTCCAGATAGTCCATCCGTTTACCAGCTGTGATGGACGGATACATTTTTTCAGGGCTTCCAGCTGTTCTTTTTTATCGTAACGGACTTTATAACCGTTCTCTGTTTCTTCAAGATCCGAAGTGGACTCAATGTCGGAAAAAGCTTCATCATCTTCGCCGGCAGCTTCGGAGCTGAAGTAATAAACATCAATATACTCAACAGGCAGCTCATCCATGGAAAGAGGATATCCTGTTTCTTCCAAAATTGCAAGTGTTCTCTTATATGACGGATACACCAGAACGGATGTTGACACATTCTCTCCTTCCTGCACAGCCGGTACATTCATTCCCCCTTCATCCATGTATCCTTCTGACGGAATTCCCGCATAATCGAACATCAGCATTGCGCATGGCTGGTCTTTTACTGTCTGACCGCCGTTTTCCAAAATGTCCTTTCTCAGCGCCTCTGCCAGCGCCTGACGCTTCTCTGCATTTTTCTCAAATAATGTTTGAATATCTCCGTCACAGAAAGTACCGGTGACCTCTTTCAGATACTGTTTGTCCAGCTGGAAAAATGAATATCTGTCTTCTTTCCATGTCTGCTCATCATACAGGGCTTCCATAAGATTCTGTGCCTGTGCAGAGGATACAATATAACCTCTGCATACACTGAATCCCTGTTTATTTATGTAGCGCACATACACGCGCCTTCCTGATTTTTTTCCTTTTTCATTCTGAAGCCTGATATCCTCCAGACTGTTATATAATGCTTTACTTTTCATCACCGGCTGATCCAGCAGACCAGAACTATTGTCTGAGGTGGCAGTATATCGGATCTTATAGATTCCGTCTTCTTTTTTTTCCACATTGCAAAGCTGCTCTGTATATGAAAAATTGCTTACATTTATCACAACTCCTTGAAGATTGTCATAAGCCGGAAAATAACTGTCATATCCCAGAAGATCCATTTTCATGGTCAGCGCACAGATTGCCACAACACCTCCAAAGATCATAAGCTGCACTTTTCTGCAGAAAAATCTGCGAAAATCCATTTCGTAGATCACTTCCAGAATTCCATGGACCAGGATCGTTCCCAGTATCATTCCGAAGATCCACCATGCTGTTTTAGATGAATCTTCCGGGATCATATAAAAGATCAGACCGATTCCCAGTCCGGATGGTATTGTGATCAGAGCACTTAAGGCCGGCTCCATCCAGGTATATACCAGAGCTTTTCCGGTATTCTCTGACCTTCGTCTGCAGAATGCCATCCAGGAAAGTGCTGCCATGATAAACAGCGTAAGGATCAGTATCAGCAACTGCTTTCCAAAGTTTCCGCTGTTGTATCTATCTATAAAGCTTACGATCACCATAAGAGGAGATCCCAGATTCCGCACTGCTGCCAGAATTCCGTAACTGCCCTCGTACCAGGTATCAAAAAATAAATGTCCGCTTAACTGCAGCATCACTGCCAGAACGATACTGTAGGTAAACAGCCCTGCCCATGCAAGTGCTCCCATCAACATGGTACCGGTGCAGGCGATCACCAGCACTGTGGAAAAATACACCAGAAGATACATCAGGAGATGGAGCACCAGCAGGATCAGTGCCTTTTTCATAATGGAAAGGCTGTAATATCCTCTGGCTGCCCCGATGCATACCGCAGCAAATTCCATGATCACATATGGCACCAGATAATAAAGAACAGCCAACAATACTCTGTGCAGAAACAGTGCACTTCGCTTTACCGGAAGGCTGTGATAGAAATCCACTTTTCTCGGGGAATACAGATACCAGAAGCCGCTTACTGCTGCAAAAAATGCGGTTACCGCAGCCACAGCTGCTCCCATTGTGAGAAAGTCTCTGCTCCACAGGCTGGAATACAGATATGAAAGCTGACTCTGAGTATAACTGCGCTCATTCCATTTTCCCATCAGAATAAGTTCCGCTACCGGAAATGCAAGGAGAAATGCGATCATGCAAATGCCGGGATCCATCTTTGTCCTTTAGAAGAGGATTTCATATACTCACTGGAATAAATTTTTGACTTCATAGCCTGCCACCTCCGTTTCGCTGATAAATATTTCTTCCAGAGTCAGTGGGAGCACTTCGCAGAAAAGAGGATTTTTTGCCTGTATCTTCTCCATGATCTCTCTTCTTGTTCCCCTTGCAGTAATAAGCAGCAGGGAGCCCTGATGCTCTGTTTTCAAAACCTCCAGCTCTTTCTTTAATTCTTCTTCTTTCTTTTTGTCAGTAAGTACACACTGGATCTTATGGATGTGGAATTTCATATCCTCCAGATCTCTGGAAAGGAGAATTCCTCCCTGATGAAGAAGCCCGATGTGATCACAGATATCTTCCAGCTCACGGAGATTATGGGAAGCAATCACCGGCGTAAATTCACGACTCATGATCTCCGATGCAAAAATACTTTTTACTGCCTGGCGCATTACCGGTCCAGGCCATCAAAGGTTTCATCACAAAACAGATATTTCGTTCCTGTACTGATTCCCAGGATCACCAGAAGCTGTTTCTTCATTCCCTTGGAAAAAGTGCTGATTTTTCGTTTTCCATCCAGATGAAACTGCTTCATCATTGTCTCAAAACGTGCCTGCTGAAATCTCGGATAAATATAACGGTAAAATTCTGCCATGTCCAGAGCATTGTAATTTGCCGGAATATATGCATCGTCCGGGATGTAGAAAAAATGCTCTTTGATCCTTTCATTTTCAAAAACCGGTTCTTCATCCATCAGCACCTCTCCTCTGTCCTGACGGATGATCCCGGCCATGATACGGAGCAGAGTACTTTTTCCCGCACCGTTGGAACCGATCAGTCCAAAAACCTCCCGTTCCCCGATATCCATGGTTACCTTATTTACTGCCTGTATTTTGCCAAAAGCTTTGCTGCAGTTTTTTATCTCAATCATTGTTTCCCTCCTTATAGCATGAGCAGATCACACCGATCATTTCTTTCTCCCCTACTCCCAGAGCCTTTCCCTTTTCTGCGATCTCTTTCAGCTCACTTAAAGTTTCTTCCATACCGATCCGCCTGATCCTGCTGCTGTCTGTGACAAAACTGCCTTTTCCCTTCACCGGACAGATCAGCCTGCTGCTCCAGTTCCATATATGCCCGCTGGATGGTATTTGGATTGATTGATAATTCCACGGCCAGCTGCCGCACAGACGGCATCTTGGAAGATGGCTCCAAAGCTCCTGACAGGATCAGCATCCGGAATTTCTCTACGATCTGCTCGTAAATGGGACGTCTGTCCTGATAGTCCAAGAATAACATACGACGCTCCTTTCTCTGTAATCTGCGTATTAAGTGTATTAATTCTTTTAATACACTTATAATAGCACGTGATACAAAGATACGCAAGAAATGGTCTCTTAAATAAATATAAAATCTATATAAATTTACCGGCAGCAAAAGATTCCGGCATATTTTTACAAAAAAAATCTGTAATGGCATCCTTATACTATGATCCCACTACAGATTCTCTGTAAAGCAAATATTTATCTTTCACTCTGCCTGATCCATTAGCAGGCAGATATTCATGATCCACATTGGATCAGACAGCCCGGTAGCCACGTTTTTCTCCCCGGCGCGCAAAATACTGATATCCTCCGATCATCGCTGCCGCAAAAACACCATAGATCATCAGAAGGCTTCCTGCTCCGGCTTTTTCCACCAGAGTCTGGGCATATTCACTGAAAATAAGTATCCAGGTATTGGCTCCGATGTGCATCAGCACGCTGGTCCACTTATTACCGCCCATCTCCAGAAACCACGCAAAAATCCCTCCCAGAACAAACGCATACACAGCCTGCAGGACATTTCCGTGATAAATTCCGAAAAACGCCGCAGAGATCACAGCGGAAACCAGCACTGAAAAGTGATCCCGAAGTCGCAGATAGATCAGCCAGCGAAAGATCATTTCTTCCGCAACAGGCGCTATGATACCCATCCAAAAGATCATCATAAACAAACTCTTTCCTGAGGTAATCTTCGTCATCGTCTCTCCATAGCTGGATGAGATCCAGTTCTGCAGGATCGCCACCAGCACATTGGCATACTGGGCAAATCCGGCTCCAGCAGCAAGAAGAAGCAGCATTTCAGGAATAGATAGCCTTTGTTCCTCAACGGAAGTCAAACCGCCGATCAGCCTTCCTATACGATCCTTCCGGTAAAAATATACTGCCGGAAACATAACCAACACTCCGGTAAGTCCGGTGATCACCAGCGTATAACTATAGTACCTTTCCTGTGCGTTGCCGACATGCCCTGCCAGCCAGAGAAGCACGGCGCTTCCGAGGATCTGTCCGATAAGATAATGGATTCCTGCCGGATAAAGCTCCCTCCACACTATTTGAAAAATATTCTGTCTGTGCAGAGGGGTCAGACGAAAAAATTCAGAAGTTCATCTGCGGAAGCTACGATCTGAAGAGGCTGTGCCTTTTCCAGTTCTTCTCTGCTTCCATATCCGTAAGATACAGCCACACACTGGATCCCGCATCGTCTGGCTCCGAGAATGTCATGTTCTCTGTCACCCACCATGATCACCTGGTCACGATGGTCAGAAAGGCTCATTCTTTCCAGAGCTTCCTCGATCACCTGAGATTTGGTTACTTTCGGTCCATTGAGGTCCGTCCCGGCGATCACCTCAAAATACCGGCTCAGATTAAAATGGTCCATGATCTGTGTTACGTAAAAGGTCGGTTTCGCAGACGCCACAGCCAGTCTGTAGCCACGACGTTTCAGTTCTGCCAGAGTGTTTTCCACGCCGGGATAAACGGTGTTCTCATACATTCCTTTTTCTGAATACCGTTCTCTGTAATATTCGATTCCCTTCTGCGCTGTCTCTTTATCAAATCCCGCATATTTCATAAACTGTTCCAGAAGCGGCGGACCCACAAAAACCTTCAATGGCTCCAGCTCCGGTGCCGAAACTCCAAGCTTCTCCAGTGCATACTGTACAGATTTCGTAATCCCCTCTCCGGATTCTGTCAGTGTTCCATCCAGATCAAAAAAGATTGCCTTATACATAAATTCCTCCTGTTGTATAAAATAATCAGTAAGTATGCCTATTGTATCACTGTTTTTCTGGTAAGTCCATGGTTTCATAGTACAGCTTCCCGGATTTCACAAAACCCATGAGTTCTGCTTTCCAGGAATTTCTGCTTTTTTTCGGTAATTCCGCCAGAAGCTTTTTTCCTTGCCAGTAAAAATCACATTCTTTTCCATTGATCCGAAATGAAAGGATCTGGAACGGAATATCCGGACGGATCTCTATCCGGATCCTGTTACCGTCTGTTTTCATTCGAATCACCGGTTTTTGCTCTTTTTCTCTTTTCTTATCCGGCGTTCCTGTTGGTTCTGTCCGATAGTAAGATAATGCCGGATTTTGCTTCTTCTCCCTCTTTGATGCATCTGTCACTGACTTTCGAACTGTTTTTTGAATCAACGTTACAGATGGACTTGCTGTCACTGTCTGTATGGGGATTGGTTGTTCAGTCAGTATTGGCAGTTTTGTTGGTATCGGCGTTTCCGTCAGTTTTTCCGCAGGTGTATCAGCTATCTCTGCTTCTTCCGGAATAGTTATCCCCGGATTTTCATCTTGTCTGATATCCGGTTCCTGAACTTCATAGCCTTCTCCCCCGACCCCCGGATCTTCTCCATTTTCCATAAAGCTTTCTTCCTGAGAACGTACCTCATCTGTCTGAAAATCTAAATTCCATTGTGCAGACTCCTCCTGATCATTCTCCGATTCTGCCCAGGCAGCGGAATACTCCTCAGTATTTCCTTCTTCTCTGTTCCAATTACTATCATCACTTCCTTCTCCTGCATAGCTTTCTTCCCAGTCTTCCGGCAGCTGTCCGGTTCCTTCTCCCACATTCATATCAAATCCGCCGGTATCAAAACTATCCATTCCTGACACATCAAATCCATAGACAGCAATGGAAGGGATCATCCAGCTGCGTAAGACCAGCAGAAACAAAACAATAAAACAGGTTTTCCTACTAGGAATTTTCATTTCTTTTGGTTTTTTCTGATCACTTTCTCTTCTTTTTCTCATTGATCTCCTCCCAAAGCTGCAGATTTCTGCTTTCACTGTCATCCAGTAATTCCGCTTTTTCTTTCTCTTTATAATCTTCCCACAGCTTTCTGCTGGCCTCTTTCTGCCCGGTCCGAATAAGAAACATCCCATATTCTCCGTAAGCCACAGGATATTCTGCATCATACAGAAGAAGATTTTCATAATATAAAGCCGCTTTTTCCGGTTCACACAAAAGCTCCGCATTCCATGCCAGCAATAGCTCAATACGACGCTGCTGTTCTTTTTCCCCATAATTTCTACTTAACCTCTGGAGTCTCTTTTCCGCTGCCATACAGCACTTTTCCCGATCTTTTGAGTCTTCCGGATACTGTCTGGCTTCGTAATACAAATCTGTTACTTCTGAGATCGCCACAGAAAATTCTTCCGTTTTCAGCAATCCTGCTATCAAGATCAGTGTTCCTATCAGAATCCCTGCAGCTGCCGCTTCCAGAAATCGTTTTCTCCAAGTGATCATCCGATATCTGTTTTCCAGCTTTTGGATTTTCTTCTGAACCACTGACATATCCGAATATCTGTATTTTTCCTGTTTTCTGGTACATCGGAACAGAAGCAAGAAAAAATCCGGATATAAAATCCACTGCCATTTCTTTTTTCCGCAAAGCTTTTCCAGGGTCTTCCCCAGAGCATAAATATCACTTCCCGGTCTTAAGTAGCCCTGATACTGCTCCGGCGCCGCATAGCCTTTCGTTCCTTCACAGATCTGTTTTCTTTTCCATGATCGAACATGCACTTCCAAGATCTATCAGATACAGATGCCCGGTTTCTGAAAACATAAGATTATCCGGTTTCAGGTCCCCGTAACAGACCGATGGCTTCCGACTGTGAAGATATTCCAATACTCTGGCAATCTCCTTTCCCAGAGCAAGGATTTCCCGTAAAGAAAACCGTTTTCCTGAACGGAGAAGTTCTCCCAGCGACTGACCCTTGATATATTCCATGATCAGATAACAATACTCCCCTGTTTCCACATAATCGATAATCTTCGGTATTGCAGGATATTCCAGATGCTGCATGAGTCTGGCTTCTTTTTTCTTTGCGATCGGTATCTCTTTCACTGCACGGCAGATACCAAGTCCATATCTTTTGCCAGATAAAGGCTTCCACCTCCGCCATGTCCAATTTGTTCTACAATGCAATAACGTTCTTTCAGAACATTTCCGATCAGACAGATCACCTTCCTCTCATTTCTGTCAGACAATATTTATAATTACGTTTCTTATTGATTTGGGATAATCCGGTGAATTCCGGTTTGAAAAAAATCAGATAACTTATAGTCAGGCAGAAATTCGTGATCTGCCCTCGTTTAGGATAAGTCCTATTATAGCACGTCCTGTTCTTTTTGCAAAGAACTTTCTATATAAAAGTCCGCCGGATATAGCAGACAAAAAATGTCTCTTTATCCGGCGGTCTGTCATTATTCATAGTGTTTGTATCTGTAAAACTATACCCTACATACGATCCGGTGCAGAGAATCCAAGAAGATCGATGCTTGTCTCAAGCACTCTTCTTGTAAGCTGGAGCAGCTGAAGGAAGGATTCCTTCTGTGCCTGATCCTCTTCGCTTAAGATCTTGGTCTCATGGTAAAAGCTGTTAAATGCATTGGATACCTCATAGATATATGCACAGATCTTATGTGGTGCTTTTTCTTCAAAAGCGTTCTCAACCATTGCCGCAAAGCCGGAAAGCTGAAGCATCAGGTTCTTCTCACTGGCATTGACTGCCGGAAGGATCTTACCTGTACTTAAATCTCCTCCCTCCTGTACATAACGGTTCAGGATCGACTTAATACGAACGATAGTATAAAGGATATACGGACCTGTATTTCCCTCAAAGGATGTAAAGCGGTCAACATCAAAGATGTAATCTTGGTCGCCTGGTTGGAAAGATCTCCGTATTTGATTGCGGAAAGTCCTACGATCTTGGCAGTATCCTTTGCATCTTTATCTTTTACACTGCGATTCTCCACGATCTTACGATACATTTCCTCATCAATATCTGCGATCAGGTTCTCCAGACGCATAACACCGCCTTCTCTTGTCTTAAACGGTTTACCGTCTTTTCCATTCATGGTACCGAAACCAAGGAAGGAAAGCTTGGTCTCCGGATTTACAAGACCGGTTTTTCTTGCGCAGCGGAATACCTGGATAAAATGCAGCTCCTGACGCTTGTCAACAACATAAAGGATCTCATCCGGCTGAAAGAGTTTCATACGCTCTACGATAGTAGCAAGGTCTGTGGTCGTATAGAGAGAAGCTCCGTCTGATTTCAGAAGCATACATGGAGGAATCTCCTTGGTATCACTCTCTTCTTTTACATCTACAACAAGAGCGCCCTGATCCTCATAGGCAAATCCTCGCTTCTTCATATCCTCTACCATATCCGGAATGTATGGCTGTGCATCGGATTCTTTTTTCCAGAGGTCAAAATCTACGTTCAGATTCGCATAGTTTCTCTTAAGGTCTGTTACAGATACATTCATAATGTGATTCCAGAGAGCCATGTATCCGGGTTTTCCCTGCTGAAGAAGGTGGGTTGCCTCCAGTGCCTCATTACGGTAAGCCTCATCCTCTTTGGACTTCCCACTGGCACATGGATAGATCTCTTCCAGCTCGCTGATAGTAAACGGTGCTTCTGCCGGATATTCACCGGTAAAGCTGTCATCAAAATATACCAGCTCCGGTTTCCGGTGTTTCAGCTCGGTGATGATCAGTCCCATCTGAAGGCCCCAGTCTCCAAGATGTACATCACCGATCACCTTATGTCCTACAAAGCGTCCGATACGCTTGATGCTCTCACCGATGATCGCAGAACGGAGATGTCCTACGTGAAGCGGCTTGGCAACGTTTGGTCCGCCATAGTCGATAATGATCGTCTTCGGATTCTTGGCAATCTCAACAGAAAGCTTCTCGTCCTCTGCCATCTTATTCATGTATTCTGCAACAAATTCCGGTTTCACATCCAGGTTGATAAATCCAGGCTTTACAACTTCTGCTCTGGAAAAGATCCGGCTGTCTGACAGCTGTGCTACCACATCATCAGCGATCATAAACGGTGCCTTGTGATATGCTTTGGCTCCTGCCATAGCACCGTTACACTGATACTCACATAAGTCCGGTCTGTTGGAAACAGTAACTTTTCCGTAGGACGGATCATAACCTGCTTTTTCAAATGCTGCGGAAAGTTCTTCCGCCATCTGTTCCATAATCTTCTTCATGTTTCAAACTCCTCATATCTTTGTTTCTGTATTTTATGCTTATAACGTCACTTTTCTTGAACATGCGACTGCAAGGGCACCATAACCGATATGGCAGGCAACACTTAAAGAAAGGGGATCCATATGTATCTCCATTCCCGGAAATACCTCCTGGATCTCTTTTTTAAATTCTTCTGCTTCTTCCAGATTTCCTGTATAAGCAGCCTGAAGACACATCTCACCGTCAGATGCGTATTCCTTAAAACGTGTTTCCCAATCACTCTTCATTGCCTTCAGCATGGCACGTTTGGCCTGCTTCTTGCCACGGACCTTGGCGTAGGCATCCAGCTTCTCTCCCTGGATCTGAAGTACAGGCTTCAGGTTCAGAACCGTTCCGATGGCTGCTGCTGCCGGTGTGATCCTGCCACCTTTTTTCAGATATTTCAGGGTGTCAAGTGTGATATAAATACTGGAATCGAGTTTCTGATCTGTAAGGATCTTCTTGATCTCTGCAGCACTTTTTCCTGCCTCGGCAAGCATCTTAGCATCCATTACAGACTGTCTCTGTGTTACGGAAATCCGCTGATTGTCCACTACCTGAACACGACCATTATAATCAATAGCAAGTCCCATTGCAGTAGAACAGGATGCACTCAATCCGCTTGACATCGGAATATGAACGATTTCCTCATAATCTCTCAGAAGCTTGTCCCACAGATCACAGAGATCAGCCGGACTTGGCTGAGATGTGGAGATTGGTTCATCCTTCTTAAGCTTCTCATAAAACTCTTCCTGTGTGAGAGTTACACCTTCAAGATACATTTTTTCATTAATATAAAACGGCATCGGTATCACATAAACGCCAAGCTCTTCTGCCTGGGCCTGTGTGATACCGCTGTTGCTGTCTGTTACAATGGCAATTTTGCCCATTCTTTCTCTCCTCCTGGTCTGTTATCTCACAGTTCAAAGAATTAATACATCAGCCCCTGATGGACTAATTCTTTGAACTGCTGTAGAAAGCCATGATGTTAGTGTATCATATTTTTTTCTATATCACAATTGGAAATTTTCTGTGACCTTCGCTCACAAAAAACACCTCGCGGAATATTACCAGTGAACAGTAACTAAAAAAACAGCTGCCATACAAATATTTATGCACAGCAGCTGTCACACTATTTATCAAAAATATCCTTATATATTTATGATCTGTGTTTTATTTCATTTCTCTTACGATCTTTCGAACCGGAAGAACAAATGTCGGAGATACGGACAACTCGTCCAGTCCCATCTCTACAAATCTCTCAGTAAGTGTAGTGTCCGCACCAAGCTCACCACAGATTCCGGCCCAGATACCTTCTTTGTGTGCATTATCCACAACCATCTGGATCATACGTAGAACTGCCTCATGATGGGAATCATAAATGTTGTCAAGCTTTGCATTCTGACGGTCAATAGCCAGTGTATACTGGGTCAGATCATTGGTTCCGATACTGAAGAAATCAACCTCTTTTGCAAGAAGATCACTGATCATAACAGCTGCCGGAGTCTCGATCATGATACCCTGCTCCACGTCATCACGGAACGGGATCCCCTGTTCCTTAAGCTCTGCTTTTACTTCTGCTACAATAGCCTTGATCTGCTTCACCTCTGTTACAGAGATGATCATCGGATACATGATGAAATATTTCCGAACATGCTTGCGCGGAAAAGTGCTCTCAGCTGTGTCTTAAATACTTCCGGACGGTCCAGACAGATACGGATCGCACGATATCCCATTGCAGGGTTTTCCTCATGCGCCATATTGAAATAATCGATCTGCTTGTCCGCTCCGATATCCAGAGTACGAATGATAACTTTTTTACCGGCCATATTCTGAGCTACGGTCTTGTAAACCTGGAACTGCTCTTCCTCTGTAGGATAGTCTTCTTTTTCCAGGTATACGAACTCACTTCGGAAAAGTCCGATGCCTTCCGCATCATTGGCAAGTACATTCGCAACATCACCTGTACTTCCGATGTTGGCATAAAGGTGGAGCTTACGACCGCTCTTGGTAACAGTTTCTTTACCTTTCAGTTCTTTGAGCATTGCACGCTGTGCAAGTTCATCGGCACGCATATCCTCATATTTTTTAAGGGTCTCTGCATCCGGCTCAACGATCAGATTTCCGCTCTTTCCGTCTACGACTGCCATCTTACCGTCCATGGACTCATCGTATTCAATATTGATCAGCGCCGGAATATTCATGGTTCTCGCAAGAATCGCAGTATGTGAGTTAGAAGAACCTTTTCTTGTGACAAAAGCAAGAACCTTGCTCTTATCCATCTGTACAGTCTCACTTGGTGCAAGATCCTCTGCAACTACGATCACCGGCTCGGATGCTTCAAGCTCTCCATCTCCATGGCCGGAAAGCACACGTACCAGACGGTCTGAGATATCCTTTACATCAGCTGCTCTTGCTTTCATATAATCGTCGTCCATCTGTGCGAACATTGATGAGAAGTTATCACCAGTTGTTGCAACCGCATATTCTGCATTTACAGACTCTGTACGGATAATGTTGTGGATGGAATCCAGATAGTCATCATCATCCAGCATCATCTGATGAACCTCAAAGATTGCCGCTCCGGACTCTCCAACTTCCTGAAGAGCCTTGTCATAAAGCTTCTGAAGCTGTGCCACAGCCTGCTCTCTGGCTGCCTCCACACGCTTTACCTCTTCTTCCGGATCCTCCACGTGAACACGTTTAACACTGGCGTCAACTTTCTGGAGGATTGAGATCTTACCGATCGCAATACCGGAAAATACAGATTTACCTTCCAAAACCTTCATGAAATTATCTCCTTCTGTTTTTATATTTGCCCACTTATGACGTATTATATCACACTATCCAAAGATTCTGCCACGATTTTTTTATGATCTCTAAAAAACCTGTAAAAACTCTATTTATACTTTCTTTTTTTGTCATATATACAGCAAAAGTGACAAAATAAAGACCGCAGAGCTTCATAAAACCTGAACAATACTTTCAGATATAAAAATAAGCATCTGCAATTGCCGGAATCCTTCCGGCAATTGCAGATGCTATATGTATGTATATCTTTTTATTCACTGCGAAGGGCATCGATCGGATTAAGATTAGCTGCCTTTACAGATGGGAGAAGTCCGAAGATCAGACCGATCAGCATGGAAAATACCACAGAGCCGATGATAGCCGGAACGCTGATGGCTGTTGGTGCTCCTGACACCTGAGACACCATTTTTGACAGGATGATCCCAAGGACCACACCAATGATTCCTCCGATACTGGTCAGCACCGAAGCTTCCGTCAGAAACTGTCCCAAGATCACTTTTTTTCTTGCTCCGATAGCTTTTTTCAGTCCGATCTCGCTGGTACGTTCTGTGACAGATACAAGCATGATATTCATAACACCGATACCACCAACAAGCAGGGAGATACTTGCAATCCAGATCAGCTGCTGATTGGTACTTTCGCTGAGCTTCTGGAGATTCTTGACCTTCTCCATAATGTCTTCCGCTTTATATTTAAAGTTCGATTTGTTTTTTTCATTCTGGATCCCTGTATTCAGAATATCCTCTGCTGCTTTTCCTACAGAACTCATATTATCTGTGCTGTCTGCACGGACTGTCACATTTTGCGGCTGATCAAATTTAAATGCAACAGGCCAGGTAGTATCCGGGATCATCACGCTTCCCATGATCGTCTGCGAATATTCCTCATACTCAGAAATCGTATTGATCTTCGGCATGCTGTCCTCACTCTGAGTAATCACACCTACAATGATATACGGTTCTGATCCCACCTCAATGGTTTTCCCTACCGGGCTCTCACTTCCGAAAATATTCTGTGCAGCATTGGAATCCACAAGAGCAACCTTTCGGTAGCTGTCATAATCTTTTTGTACAAATCCCCGCCCGGACTGGACCAGGTATCCCCTCGTTTTCAGATAATTGCTGTCGATCCCGTACACGGTTCCGCCCTGAAAGCTTGTGTTTTTATAATAAACACTGGCAGACTGGCTGCTGTAATAAAATGTAGAACTGATCACATGATCCAAGTCTCCGATCGCCGTTTTCTGGGAATCAGAAATAACCGGCGGTGTGGCCGAGCTTCCGTAAGAACCATAATCCATATCGTATGTACTGTCTCCGTCATAGAGCATAACCTGTACGGTATTGTTTCCGGACCCGATCAGATCTTCCTTGATCTGCTCACTGGTACCTTTGATCGTAGATACAATTGCAATAATAGATGCAATACCAATAATAATACCCAGCATGGTCAGAAAGGATCTCATCTTATGTGACCATATTCCCTGAAAAGCCAGGCGTATATTTTCAAACATGAAATTTCTCCTTCCTGTTATTTATTCATTGTACATATCATCCAAAGTCACTTCTTTTGTCTTGGCTCCCTCCTTCACGGCATCACCATATGGGAAAGCAAGAAGATCATCGGATTTCAGGCCTGAAGTTACAACTGCATAATATCCGCTGTTCACAATGCTTCCCACTGTGATCTGCTGCTTTTTCAGTGTTCCCTTCACGTCTTTGTATACATAGCTGGTTCCATTTTCCGTACGGATAAATGCCTTCATCACAACCATACTGCCTTCGGCAAGTTTATTTGACTTCAGAGATACCGTCACATAATCCTGGTCGGTAAACTGCAATGAACGATCTGTGATCTCTGCATTAAAGGTGTAATACGATACATTGGGATTAGAATCTCCACCATAATAAGCATTTGAAGAATCCACCGGGTAATCGGATACATTCAGTACCTTCGCCTCAAAGCTGCCGGAATTATAACTGGTACACTGAAGAAGTGTTCCCTCCTTCATCTGATCCAGCATCAGTTCGCTGACCGTTCCGGTAACATAAAAACCATCTTTGCTTTTTACTTTCAGAAAAGCATCTCCATTATAAGAACCTGTGACTTCATCTCCGATGTAAGCAACCGTTCCATCCAGTTTGCTTGTTATCAGCTTGTTTTTTATTTTGTTCTCCAGCTTAGTGATTTTCAGATTATTTTCCTCAATATCCAGTTTCAAACTTGCGATCTTGTTTTTCTGGATCTTGATCGCATCCTCTCTTGACATGGTTGTGCCATCAGTACCGTCATCTCCATCACCGCTGTCATCCGGTATCTCATCATCATTTTTGTCATATTTGGAAGCCTCGTCCAGTGTAAATTCTGTTTCCGCATACATATATACCGGATTTTCAAGAAGACTTCCATCGATCAGATAATATCCTGTACAGGAAAGTGTTCTGTCCTGAAAATCAGCAATGGTATCATTCTCATGAAACTCCAGCTGGAACCAGCTGCCGCCTTTCTGGACCACTTTGGTTCCATCATCACTGTATCCCGCCATTCTGTTAAAGAAGGATCCCATCACCGTAACTTTGCCTTTGGCACTGCTTACAAGAAAAACATAGGGATCTTCTTCCGTACCGGTTCCTGTAAACGGCTGAGAAGTATAATCCAGCTTCTGATAAAATTCCGGTTCACCATCTGTGATCCCCGGAATTTCCGGTTCTGTTATATTGGGATCAGGAAGCTCATTGGGTCCCAGTGTGGGAGTCGGTGTCGGAGATACCGTTGGGGTGTCATCTTCTCCGGAACCCCAGTCCGTAGTCTCTCCGTCTGTAATATCATTGGCAGTAGGATCCTGGTAGGTCGGATCCATGATCAGATCCTCATCGGATGCAGTTGTATCCTCTTCATATCCGCTGTGTCATCTCCGGTCATCTGCTCTGTTTCACTGTCCGTCGTTTCTCCGGACGGCATTTCTTCGGTAACTTCCTCTGCAGAATCTTCAAGATCTCCTTCTGTATCTGTAAAGGCACTGAGAAGTAATGGCCTGGAGGAAGCCGCTGCAAGATAGCTGCCATCTGTAGTAGCCGCGGAACCGGTAGTTGACTGCATATCCTCGTCTCCGTCACTTCCGGAAGGTGTATCGGTATTTGTCATTTCTCCGTCACCTCCTGTATCACCACCTGTAAGATTCAGGTCCGTATCATCAGTACTGTCTGTACTGTCTTCGATGGGACCTCCATTCTGAAGACTTGTCAGACGGTTCTGTGCTTTGGTCAGATCCTGCTCCTGCTTCTGCTGTTTCAGCTTTGCAATATTCAGCTCCATCTCTACAAGTGTCATATCAAAGGAGATCAGATTATCGCCTTTTTTTACATCATCACCCTGGGATACATATATTTTCTCGATGATCATATCTTTATCCATATTTACATTCTGAGAAACATTCGTGGTGATGGTTCCATCCAGTGTTGTCTCCGAATACCAGTCCGTCTGAAGATTGCTGACGCTGGTTACCGGCACCTCTGTTACCTTGGATTCTTTCACATGCATAAGCCCTGTGTAGATTCCTCCGGCTGCCAATGCCGCAACCAGTACACCAACGATCACTCTCTTCACCACTTTCATTCTATCACCTCTTTTCCTGCAGCTCACCGTCACGGATCATAACAACCCGTTTGGCATGTGCCGCAATCTCCGGGTCATGTGTGATCATCAGCACAGAAACTCCCTCATCGTTCAGCTTCTGAAACAGTTCCATAACCTGTGCTCCCGATTTCGTATCCAGTGCCCCTGTAGGCTCATCTGCCAGCAAAAGCTTGGGATTGTTTACGATCGCTCTTGCAATAGCCACTCTCTGCATCTGTCCTCCGGAAAGCTGGTTGGGCTTAAAATCCACCCTGTCGGCAAGGCCTACACGCTCCAGAGCTTTTCGTGCACGTTCCCGGCGCTCCTTTTTGGGAACCCTTGCATAATTCAGCGGCAGTTCCACATTTGTCAGCGCGCTCTGCCTTGGAAGGAGATGAAAGCTCTGAAATACAAATCCGATCGTTTTCAAACGGATATCTGACATCTCATTCTCTGTACATTTGGCAATATCTTCTCCATTCAGGAGAAAAGTTCCCTTGGTAGGTTTGTCCAGGCATCCGATAATATTCATCAGTGTAGTCTTTCCGGAACCGGAAGGTCCCATGATCGCCACATATTCTCCCTCCTCCATGGAAAAATCTACATCTTTCAATACAGGTACCGTCATTTTCCCCTGTTGATAATCCTTATATATTCCTTTTAAATCCAAAATCATTCTGTCGGCGCTCCTTCCATCGGAACAAGGTCATCTCCCGAAGAAATATCGTCTGTCGCATCCATCATATCACTGTCTACAGCTCCATCTTCGATCATTTCAGGCTCTGAGCCATCACTTTCCGTGTACGCAGAATCATCAATACTTTCATCATCCTCGGAATCATCCCACATCGCCGCTGTAGTCTGATCTGCAGTACCTTCTGTGACAGACATACCTTCTTTCAGCTCATCTGTCGGAAATGCGATCTTATCTTTTTCAGAAAGTCCGTCTGCGATCTCATATTCCCCAAGATCTTCATCATACTGTCCTAATATGACATCTCTCTTCTCCAGCTTGTTCTGACCGTTTGCGATCCAGACATATGGCTGTCTGTATCCGCATCCACGATAAAATAATCGTTCAGCCAGATACCGGACTTCTTCTCATCCTGTCCTTCGTCCGGTTCAATATACACATGCTGCCCCAGCATCAGACCCTCAGATGAATCCAGATTCACATAAAACGGATAGGTACTGGATGATGTCTGATCATCACTGGCACTGGACATTCCGAACATTGCCATATCCGAACTGCTGTTGCTGGTAGAATTATCCATGTCAACAGAGCCCATGGTGCCCTTCCAGGTTTTTGAAGAATCCACCCTGGAACGAATGATCACAGGAGTTCCCTCTATGATCGAATCACGGTTTATTTCATTTACCGTTCCCTTTACACGATAAGCACCTGTACTCAGGATCGTGATAAATGCATTGCCGGAGCTGTTTCCGGAACTGGAATCTGTGGAATCCGTCGTGCCTTCTGTCAGCGTATCCTCCACGCCCTCAGAATCATCACCGCCCATCTTGGAGGTATCGATCTTCTGGATCACTCCATCGATCTCACTGCGCACCTCGGTATTCTGCGTTGCCTGGGAAAGCTTATCGATCTCTGCCTGTTTGCTTTTCTGATCATATTCATTCTTCTTGAGATTCATTTTCTGTGTTTCGATCTCTATTGTATAGGAAAGCTGATTATCTGCTGTAGCTTTCTTTTTCTCAGCTTCCAGTGTAGTGATCTGATCAGATATACTTAACTGTTCGTTTTTCAGGCGGTCCAAGGCCAGCTGTGCTTCCTGAAGACTTTGCTGGATACTTCCAAGATCATACTGAAAAAGAAGCTGCCCTTTCTTGACTTCCTGACCGGTCTTTACCTGAACTTCTTTTACCTTTCGGCCGCTTTCGATCTTTACCTGAACCGTTTCCTGCGGTTCCACAACACCTGCATATCGGTTTTCCACTCCGGAATCCATTTCCGAAAGCTTGCTTATCTTTGTTACATATACAATATCGCTGCCTCCTGCGGACCCTGCATGATGTGTATAATAATACCATCCACCGGCTCCGATACCGGCTGCAAGTACAAGGACCCCAAGTGCGATCAAAATACGTTTTTTCATATCTGTCCCCTTTTCTCAGCATCGTACTGAAACTATCTGTTGCTTCAAACATCATAGCAGATTCACTCTAAAAAGAAAAGTCCCTGAAGAAAACGATGCAGATTTCACAGATTTTTCATAAAAAAGTCTCCTTTTTCTCCATTTTTGCGATATTTTGACTTTCGGTACTTTATCTGCTAAAATGTTGTAATATAACTTTTTTGAAAGGAAAGAACAATATGAAGACAGTGAAACATCTGCTGGCTTTCTTGATGATCATTCTTCTCTCAGTTTTTTTATGTAGCTGCTCCCAGTCGGCCAAAGCTCATGCGGAGAATGCGATCAAAAAAGATCTGGATCTTCTTAAAAATCTGGACTCTGAAACAACCATGCAGTACATATCCTATCAGGAACTGTTTCCGGATTCTGATGACAGCACAAAGCTTTCTGCTGACATAAAAGAAGTATTTTCTCTCTTCTTTCAGAATTTCGATTACAAAATCCTAGGTATATCCGTTGATAGCGACGAAAAAAATGCTTCTGCGCAGCTTAAGCTTACTACTCTGGATGCTGAGGCTCTTGCCAGTGATTTTGTTTCTGCAAGCCTTCAGGAAGAAATACTGGAAACCGCCTCCGGTAAAGAAAATGATAACGGAAATTCCCTGGAGCAGCGTTATCTGCTCCTGTACAAGCTTCTCAAGAATAACACGTACAGTTCTGCAGAACGCAATACTTCCATCCAACTAAACAATCTTGGATCTTCTTCAGAACCTGACTGGGAGATTACGCACAGTTCCTCTCTCGAAAATGATCTGGTCGGTGGCCTTATCACCTATCTGTCCGATCCTGATCTTGTGCCGCCTGCCGAAACGCTTACCGTCTATCTGAAAACGCTTCAGGAAATGGATGTAAAGCAGATGGCTAATTATTTAGGCTGGATTCCATTCTGAACACTTCAGATTCGGCAAAAAACGCCATTGCCTCTGCCCTTATGGAACAGTTTCACTCCTGTTTTAACTACAAAATATCAAGCACCTCTGTTTCCGGATATCTTGCTGAGGTGGACGCAGAGCTTACCACATTTGACAGTAATTCCATTCTTACACAGTACGAAAAAGAATTGAATACTTATCTGGCTTCTGCTGATGCAGTAATCGACGGTTCCCAGAAGCGTTACAACAAATCACATGAACTGCTTCTGGACAGTATCAGGAATAATCAGGCAACCATAACTGCCACTGCTACCTTCCATCTCACAAACGATGGTGCATCCTGGAAGCTTGAGAATGCAGGTACCGAACTGGGCAATGCCATCTTCGGAACTCTTACCGCTTCACCGGTTCCTGAAGATTCTACCGAAGATAACGAATAAAGAATAAAAGCTAGAAAACCCGTGAATATCTGCTTTCTCTGACAGGAAAGCGTGATCTTCACGGGTTTTTTATATTCTTCTTTTTTATATTCCGGATATGATCTTTATAAAAAGCAATGCAAGGACTATAAGAATAATAGGCCGTATGATCCGGCTTCCGTTTTTCATAACCATACCTGCACCGGTATAATGTCCTGCGATCGAGAACACTGACGCTGCAATTCCAAGCATGATCACAATCTTTCCGCTGAGCAGAAATACAACAAGAGCCGCTACATTAGAAGAGAGGTTGGTAACCTTCATGGTACCGGATGCTTTTGCCACACTCATTTTTCCCAATCCTGTAAACAAAAGCAGGAGAAAAGTTCCTGTTCCTGGTCCATAAAATCCATCGTAGCATCCTACAGCAAGAGAGCATACGGCACAGAGCAGGATCTGTTTTTTTCTGGCGATCTCGCCACCCTTCTCATCCATATTTTTCTTGCGCAGCACATAAAAAGCAACCACCGGAAGAACAGGGATCAGCATATAACGCAGGAGCTTATCACTGGCTATAAGAGCAAGGTGAGCTCCTATGGAAGATCCAGGAGTGCCATTGGAATACATGGAAGCACCAGGATCCAGTCCACAAATTTATTTTTGCACAGACGGACAGTTGAGATCAATGTTCCTGTTGCTGATGACAGCTTGTTGGTGGCAACAGCATTATGTACAGGAACTCCGGCCAAAAGATAAGCAGGCAGGGAGATCAGTCCTCCCCCGCCTGCTACAGCATCTACAAATCCGGCAAGAAATACAAGTGGGCAAACGATCAGAAATGTATAGATTGTCGGCTGCATGATTTTTTATTCTTCCTCTTCTTTCTGCGGCTCAAGGTCAAGTCCCAGCTCATGAAGCTGTGCCTCACTTACCTGGCTAGGAGACTGAGTCATCAGACAGGAGGCATCCTTAACCTTCGGGAATGCAATAACATCACGGATCGTATCTGCCTTTGCCATAAGCATAACAAGTCTGTCAAGGCCATATGCAAGTCCTGCGTGTGGCGGAACTCCATATTTGAAGGCATCCAGAAGGAATCCGAACTGCTCATGTGCAGCTTCTTTTGTGAAGCCAAGTGCCTCAAACATTCTTTCCTGAATATCATCCTGATGGATACGCACGCTGCCACCGCCAATCTCATTTCCGTTAAGAACGATGTCGTATGCTTTTGCACGAACCTTTCCCGGATCTGTGTCAAGAAGCGGAAGATCCTCCTCCATAAGCATGGTGAACGGATGGTGCATTGCTGTAAAACGGTTCTCCTCCTCGCTCCACTCAAGAAGCGGGAACTCTGTTACCCATACGAAACGATACTCATTTTTATCTAAAAGATCCATCTGTTTTGCAAGCTCAAGACGGAGTGCTCCCAGTACATCGTATACCAATTTTGTCTTATCTGCTGCAAAAAGAAGAAGATCTCCCGGCTTGCCGTCCATAGCTTTTACAAGAGTATCCATCTCTTCATCTGTCATAAACTTGGCGAAAGAAGATTTTCTGGTTCCGTCCTCTGCAATGGAAATGTATGCAAGACCTTTTGCACCATAACCTTTTACGAACTCAACAAGCTTATCGATCTTCTTTCTCGGCATTGCGCCCTGACCTTCTGCATTGATACCACGAACACTTCCGCCGTTCTCAAGCGCACCTGTGAACACACCAAATCCGCAGTCTTTTACGATATCACTGACATCATGAAGTTCCATACCGAAACGCATATCCGGCTTGTCGGAACCAAAACGATCCATAGCTTCCTGCCAGGTAATTCTCTGGATTGGGAGTTTTACATCGATATCCAGAACTTCTTTGAACAGGAATGCAAGATATCTCTCGTTAACATCGATAACATCGTCTACATCAACAAAGGAAAGCTCCATATCGATCTGTGTGAACTCCGGCTGACGGTCAGCACGAAGATCCTCATCACGGAAGCATCTTGCTATCTGGATATAACGATCAAATCCGGAGCACATCAGAAGCTGTTTGTACAGCTGCGGAGACTGTGGAAGGCCATAGAAGCTTCCCGGATGAACACGTGATGGTACCAGATAGTCTCTGGCTCCCTCAGGAGTACTCTTTCCAAGCATCGGTGTCTCAATCTCAAGGAATCCCTCTTCTGTAAAGAACTGTCTTGTAAGCTGGGCAACCTTGCTCTTCATCATGATATTTCTCTGAAGATCTGGTCTTCTTAAATCAAGATAACGATATTTAAGTCGGATCTCATCTTTTGTCTTGCTATTCTCCTCGATCGGGAATGGAGGAACATCTGCCTCAGCAAGAACACGGAGGGATTTTACACGAAGCTCGATCTCGCCAGTTGCAAGATTCTCGTTTACTGCTCCTCCACGTTTCTCTACGGTACCGGTTACAGCAATAACAAACTCACTACGCAGTTTACCTGCTTTTGTAAAGCCTTCCTCGTCAATGCTGCCATTCTCAAAAATCAGCTGCATGATCCCGGAACGGTCACGAAGATCCACAAATACAAGACCTCCTTTATTTCTGGCTTTTGCCACCCATCCCATTAATGTTACTTCTTTTCCGACCATCTCTGTGGTCACTTCTGCACATCGGCAAGTTCTGTGCAGTCCCTGCATGCTTTCAGCCATCTCTTTATCCTCCTCTGACTATTTTTTTCATAGTCATTTTAATTTACTCTGCTATCTCCGTTTTCAGACGGGCAGTTTCAGTCTCTGTTGAAAAATTCTACATACTCTGTATAACCATCTGCTGCCAGCTGGTCTTTCTGGAATTTTTTGTTCTTTTTCATGATAGAGATATTGATCTGTGTACCTGCACTTCTTTCCTCAGTTGCCTGTTTCAGGATATTCAGAAGCTTGTCTGCCGGCATGTTCTTCTCGATCAGATATGCTTTCTTGCCATTCTTGGTTGGAATCTCATAGCCTCTCTCAAGAAGCAGCATAACAATTCTCTCAAATCCAATGGAGAAACCACAAGCACAGATATTATTTCCTGTAAATTTACCGATCATCTCATCGTAACGTCCGCCTCCACCGACGCTTCCGCCGAACTCATCCATGGAAATCTCAAAGATCGGACCTGTGTAATAGGACATTCCACGTACCAGTGTAGGGTCAAAGGACATTTTGAAGTCTGCTGTTTTTACAGATTCTACAGTATTGATGATCGTTCAAGATCCTCTGCAATACCTGCTTCCAGAACATCAGAAAGTTTTTCTTTAATATAACGGACACCCTCAACATCGTTGGTGATCTCACGGAAAAGTCCAAGATAAGTGTCAATGCTCTCTTTCGCAAAGCCCTCTTTCTCAAGCTCCTCTGCAACTCCCTCGATGCCGATCTTATCCATCTTGTCAAGAATAATAAAGACAGTATCAAAGCTCTCTGCCGGGAATCCACTGTACTGAGCCATTGCCTTCAGGATCCTTCTGTCATTGATACGGATCGTAAAGTTATGGAAATCCAGTTTTCCAAGAAGTGTTGTAGTTGCAAGTACAAGCTCGATCTCAGCAAGATAGGTCGGCTCACCCAGGATATCGATATCACACTGCATAAACTGACGGAAACGACCTCTCTGCGGACGGTCAGCTCTCCATACATTTCCCATCTGAAGTGCCTTAAACGGAGCCGGAAGCTCGTTTGCATTATTGGAATAATATCTGGAAAGCGGTACGGTCAGGTCATAGCGAAGTCCGGAATCTGTCAGATCATTCTCTGTTTTTGCAGTATCCAGTTTCAGTTTCTCGCCTCTCTTCATGATCTTGAAGATCAGTTTTTCATTTTCACCGCCCTGCTTGCTGCAGAGATTCTCAATATGTTCTACACAGGGAGTTTCAATTGCGGAAAAACCAAAGGTTCCGTACGTCTCTCTGATCATATTCATCACATAGTTACGGATTGCCATTTCCTTCGGTAAAATGTCCTTCATTCCTGTAACCGGTTTCTTTTTTAATGCCATAGTTTCCTCCTTTATGAATCACCCTCTGAAATGCAAGAAACACCTGCATGTCAAAGTTTTTAATCTCATCGATCATCAGTCTTAAAACTTCATCATTTTCCAGAGCTTTCCGATATGGTCTGTCCATACTCAAAGCCGCATATACATCACATACTCTCAGGATCCTTGCACCCATAGGGATATCCTTTCCGCTTCTGTTGCTGGGATAACCGCTGCCGTCAAAATTCTCATGATGATAAAGAATACTTTCCAGAACATAATCGGAATATCCCTGGTCTTTCAGGATCTCGTAACCTAATGTGGAGTGCATGCGAACATATTTCAGTTCTTCAATGACCATCGGATTCTGCTCTTGGCCATTAATGTATCCTTCCAGTTTCAGCTTGCCTATATCATGGAGCATTCCGGCAATAGCCAGCTGATAACATTCTTTCTCGCCAAGACCAAGCTCCTTTGCCACATCATAGGCAAGGTTACTGACAACAACCCCATGTTTCAGCTCTGCGGAAAGATCCATTTCCAGGATCCGGTCCTGCGTAGTTTCACTTATCTTCTGTACGCTTTTCAAGGATCCGTCTCTCCTTTCCGTCTACAGCCATTTTGCAATGCCCTCGCGTTTTCTCTCGATCATTTCATCGATACGTGTGATATAATTGACAACATCCTTCACATTCTCCACACGCTCAATGCGCTGTCCGTGATCAAACACAAGCTTGGAGGAACCACCTGCACCCAGTGCGATGATCGGCTGCTTTTCCTCCATAATCAGTATATTGTAAATCCCTGCTTTGTCAACCTCAGAATACCCGACGTTCTCAAAATTCCCCTTCATATTCTTCTGTCTGTACAGATAATAAGGACCCATTCCCATCTCGTAGGCCGTTTTCATAGTCAGATCCATGATCTCCTGATTGTTTTCAAAGGTCATCTCCTGGTATTTAGCACGGAAAATATTCAGTCTTGCCGCACGCTTCACAGCAAGAGAATGTACGGTCAGGCTGTCCGGCCCGAGAGCTTTTACCTCGTCCAGTGTATGCTGCACTTTTGTGATATCTTCGCCGGGAAGACCCACGATCAGATCCATATTGATATTGTCGAATCCGGCTTTTCTTGCCAGATGAAACGCATTCTTTGTCTGTTCTACTGTATGACGTCTGCCAATGATATCCAGGGTTTCCTGATTCATGGTCTGTGGATTTACAGAAATCCTGGTAACCGGAAACTCCCGGATCGCCTGAAGCTTTTCCAAGGTTATACTGTCCGGTCTTCCTGCCTCAACCGTAAATTCTTCCAGCTCCTCACAGGGAAAATATTCCGTGATCGCGCCAAGAAGTCTCCGAAGCTGATCCGGCTCCAGTGTGGTAGGTGTTCCCCCACCGATATAGACCGTATCCAGCTTCCGGTTTTTCATCATCCCGGAAACAGCCCGGATTTCCTTTACCAGCGCATCCAGATACGCCTCCACATATTTACGCCATCTCTCCAGCGGATAGGAACTGAATGAACAGTACAGACAGATACTCGGACAGAAAGGAATGCCAACATAAAGGCTGTAACCGTTTTCATAATCAATGTTTTTCAGGATATCCCGCTCACGATTTGCGATGGTAACTGCAAGAGCTGTTTTCTCCGGACTTACCAGATACTGATTTCTCATATATCTGGCGATCTCCGTATTTTTCATTCCGGACTCCAGCATTCCCATAGCCATTTTCACAGGACGGATGCCTGTAAGATTTCCCCAGGGAAGTGTCTTTCCTGTAGCTTTGGAAAGCATCTGATACAGGGCGTATTTGATCGCGTCTTTATTTTTTCTGCGGATATCATGGGCATCATTGCAAGAAATAAGGCATCCGAAGCTTCTCCACTGGATTGCCCTTCTATCACAGCCCCATGAGCTGTTTTTTTCTCTATTCCGTTGTTGTAACTGATGGTATAACCTTCTTCATCACGTGAGACCCGGAAGCGGATATCATAATCCGCATCATCCTCTTCATAAAGAGAAACGATCTCATTTCCGGGATAAAACGCTTTGATCAGTTCATACACATCATGCTCAAAATCTCTGTTCTGAAACAAAATGCCAATCTTATACAAATGGATTATACCTCTTTTCATAACCAATGGTTGTGGATGCGTCATGCCCCGGAAATACTTCTGTATCCTCTGGCAAAGTATCCACAAGCTTGTGAAGGCTTCTTACGATCTCAGCAGAACTTCCGCCAGGAAAATCGGTTCTTCCCACAGAGCCGCAAAACAATGTATCTCCGCTGAAAAGCACACCTTCGTCTTTGATATAATAGCAGCAGCTTCCTTTGGTATGTCCCGGTGTGTGGAACATCTGGATGGAAAATCCGGCCGCTTCGAAAATCTGCCCGTCATCCAGAAGAACATCCGGCTTAATTGAACAGGCACTTCCATAAACAGCAGTCATATTTATCGTGGGCTCTGCCAGCATCACTTCTTCCTGCATGCATGCATAAACCGGGATCTGATATTTTTCCTTCACTTCCTTTACAGCCATGATGTGATCAAAATGACCATGTGTCAGAAGGATCCCCACCGGTTTTCCCTGCATAAGAGATACTTTCTGAAAAACTTTTTCTGCATAGTCTCCCGGGTCTACGATCAGCAGTTCTCCGGTCTCTTTATTTTTCAGGAAATAGCAGTTGGTAAACACCTGGCCCAGCACACACTGCTGCATTTCAAGTTTACTCATAAAAATTCCTCCGTTTATCGGGTCAGCCCGTTGTTCGCTCTACATCAAGAACACTTTCAACCTGACGGATCTTTTCGATCAGAGAATTCAGTTCCTGTTTGCTGCATACATTAAAGGACATGGAAATCGTGGCGCGTTCCTGCTTGTTGGTACGGCTGTTAATGGAACGAAGATCGATCTTCCTCTCTGTAAAAATCTTGGAAATATCCACCAGAAGTCCGGTACGGTTATTTGCATAAACCTGGATCTCCGCTTCGTATTTCTCGGAATCCGCTCTGTCCGGCATCTGCCACTCTGCTTCAATGAGACGTTTCCGGTCAATCTCAGGCATGTTGAGCACATTCACACAGTCTGTACGATGAATGGTGATCCCTCTTCCTCTTGTTACAAAGCCTACGATCTCATCTCCCGGGATCGGACTACAGCATTTGGAAAAACGAACTGCCACATCATGAATGCCTTTTACTACAATGCCACTCTTACTCTTGGCAATGTGAAGCTTCTCCTGTGATTCGGAAGCTGCCTCCAGGACCTGTTCATCTGTAAGATTCTTCTTATGCTCCCTCTCATAGGCTTCTACCAGCTTGTTAAACACCTGACCTTCTTTCAGGCCGCCATGTCCGATCGCTGCCAATACAGAATCCCAGTCTCGGAAACCATATTTATGCATTACCGATTCCATATACTGTGGCTTGGTATATATGCCTGGTTTAAAGCCCTTGGTCTTGGCATACTGATTCAGCATGTCCTTACCCTTCAGGATATTATCTTCCTTCAGCTCTTTCTTAAACCACTGGTTGATCTTATTCTTAGCCTGTGTGCTCTTTACGATCTTCAGCCAGTCACGGCTGGGGCCCTGAGAATTCTGGGATGTTATGATCTCAATACGATCACCGTTTTTGATCTTATATTCAATAGGAACAAGTTTGCCATTGACCCTGGCACCTACCATCTTGTTTCCTACTGCACTGTGCACGCTGTATGCAAAATCAATAGGTGTAGAACCATTGGGAAGTGTTTTTACATCTCCCTGGGGAGTGAAACAGTAAACACTGTCCGCAAAAAGATCCAGATCATTTTTCAGAAGACTCATGAACTCCCGGTTATCGGACATGTCGCGCTGCCACTCCAGGATCTGACGCAGCCAGTTCAGCTTCTCTTCCTCACTCTTTCCAGGTTTCTTACCATCGGAAGTTTCCTTATATTTCCAATGAGCTGCAATACCGTATTCTGCGGTTTTATGCATTTCAAATGTACGGATCTGGATTTCGAAAGGCTGTCCGTTAGGACCAATAAGCGTTGTATGCAGAGACTGATACATATTGGCCTTTGGCATTGCGATATAATCTTTAAATCTGCCGGGGATCGGCTTGTACATCTCATGGATAACACCAAGAGCTGCATAACAGTCCTTCACAGTATCTACAATGATGCGTACAGCAAACAGGTCATAAATCTGATCAATGGTTTTATCCTGATTGACCATCTTCTTATAGATGCTGAAGAAATGCTTCACGCGGCCATCCACCTGTGCCTGATATTGGCATCCTCCATATGCTGCTTTACCTGTTTCACGATAGAATTAACAAATTCCTCACGGGCACTTTTGCGAAGAGCAACCTTTTCTACCAGATCATAGTAAACATCCGGCTTCAGATACTTAAGAGAAAGATCATCCAGTTCCACCTTGATCTTGGAAATACCAAGCCGCATCGCGATGGGAGCATAGATATCCATGGTTTCTCTTGCTTTCTCCTGCTGTTTCTCTGGTCTCATATACTGCAGGGTACGCATATTATGAAGACGGTCCGCAAGCTTGATCAGGATAACGCGGATATCCTTAGCCATTGCAAGGAACATCTTTCTTAAATTCTCAGCCTGAACCTCTACCTTGTCCTTGGAATAGGACAGCTGTCCCAGCTTGGTAACACCATCTACCAGAAGCGCTACTTCAGAACCAAATTCCTTTTCTACTTCTTCATACGTCATCCAAGTATCTTCTACCGCATCATGAAGAAGACCTGCCACTATGGTCTCCTTATCCAGCTCAAGATCCGCAAGGATAATCGCAACACAAAGAGGATGAATGATATAAGGTTCACCGGATTTACGTTTCTGATCCTTATGTGCCTCACTGGCCACTTTATAGGCCTTTTCAATCATGGAAATATCTGTAGACGGATGATATTTCTTCACACTTTTTATCAGCTCCTGATAAAGAACCTCAGGGCTTGTAAAATCATGCATGGATTTCACCGCCGCATCTGCCTTCCGGACAGACTCTCTTTTTTCTTCTTCCTTCTGTATCTCAATGTTTTGTTTTTCCGTATTTTTTGTCTCTGCCATTAAATCCCACCTGCCTGTGCACAATTTCATACTGCCGTATGACTACAACAGTTCACATCCCCTTCCACCGACAAAAAATCATTTTCCGTCGTAACAGATCACAGATGCCACATTATAACCTTTGAGACGCTCACGTCCCTTCAGACCTGCAAGCTCCATAAGGAAAACCACCTTGACAACCTCGCCGCCAAGCTCCTCCACAAGCTTGATGGCTGCTTCCACGCTTCCGCCCGTAGCGATCAGGTCATCCACAATAACAACCTTCTGTCCCGGCTTGATGGAATCCTTATGCATCTCGATAGTTGCACTTCCATACTCCAGATCATAGGTTCTGGAAACGGTCTCACATGGAAGTTTTCCTGCTTTGCGGACCAGAACAAAGGGTTTGTGAAGATTATATGCGATCGGCATACCAAAGATAAAGCCTCTGGATTCAAGACCTGTGATCACATCGAACTCCTCACCCTCCAGACAATCCTGCATAGAATCAATGGCAAGCTGTAATCCATCCGCATCCTGAAGGACGCTGGTAACGTCACGGAAAATAATCCCTGGCTCTGGAAAGTCCGGGATACTTCTTACATATTCTTCTATTTTTTTCATAATAACCTCCAATGGTTTAATTTGTCAATCAGATGTTAGATAGTATAGCACTTTTTCTGTAGGGAATCAATGTGCAACCCGACAGAACTCGTGGAATTACGACAGGTCCTGGACTGCATATTGCCCAGTACAGAGCTTCCTTTCCTGTTTGACAGTCAATTACTCGCTGTCAGGATGTGCATTTTAGAGATACTTTCTCCTGTTATTCTGTAATATAATTTCGGATTACGATCTGTAAGGTCTCTCTTCCCTGATAACGGTTGATCTCAGGATAATATGTGACCGCAATACTTCCACAGTTTTTTATTCTATCAACAAATTCATCTGCTTCTCCAAAATATACTGCTTCCACTACACAGCCGGTACTGTCTGACAGCTGAAGCTTTGCCACATTCCTATTTTTGCCAAGAATACGGCTGCTTAAAACCCGAAGTCCCTTCTGTGCAAAAATCGGTTTGGTATTTCCCTTTCCAAAAGGCTCCAGCAGGGATATCTCTTCCACAAGTTCCTTATTTATATAGGAAACCGGCATTGGCACATCGATCAGGATCTTTGGAGCCAGATCCTTTTCTGTCAGAGTACAGTTTTCGTTTAACCGTCTGCGGAACTCTTCCACATTTTCTTCTTTAATGGATAATCCTGCCGCCATAGGATGACCGCCATACTGTTCCATCAGATCTCCGCATTTTACCAGTTCCTCAAACATGGAATAGCTTTCTATGGAACGTCCGCTGCCTTTCACCATTGTTTCACCTTTTGTCAGGACAAAGACCGGTTTATTGTACTTTTCCCGGATACGTCCTGCAATAATTCCGGCCAGACTTTCGTGACAGTCCGGTAAATAGATCACAAGAACCCTGTCCTGTCCGATTTCTGTCTCTTCCACAATACGGATCGCTGCTTCCTTTCCCTCTTCTGTGAGAGCTTTTCTGCTTTGATTCAGCGCAGTCAGATCACCGGCAAGTTTTGCTGCTTCATCTTCCGTCTCCGCACAGAGCAGTTTCAGGGAACGTGCAGCGGTATCTAGTCTTCCACTGGCATTGATACATGGTCCCAGCACAAACCCTACATGATAGGCAGTGATCGGCCCCTCCTCCAGGCCATTGGCACGGATCAGTTCACGGAGACCTTTGTTAGAAGTGTGGGAAAGTCGTTTCAGGCCTTCCTTTACAAGGATGCGGTTTTCACCCTGAAGATCCATCACGTCTCCCACCGTGGCAATGGCTCCTAATTCCAGAAAATCTTCCAGCTCTTTTTCCGGAATCCCGCATGCCTCATAGAGAGCTGTCACCAGCTTCAACGCAACAACTGCTCCGCACAATCTTTTCTCCGGATAATTACAGTCCGGCTGTTTTGGATTTACAATGGCATCAGCCGGCGGAAGGATCAGTTCTCTTCCATCTTCCGTTTCTTTATAGGGAATTTCATGATGATCGGTTATTATCACCGTCATTCCCTTCTCTTTAGCCATAGTGATTTCATTGTACGCCGCAATTCCATTATCACAGGTAACAATTACGTCAATCCCATCATTCACTGCTCTTTCGATCAGGTGCTCATGGATTCCATATCCGTCCGCCACACGGTCCGGAATATATGTATCTGCCAGAGCTCCTGCACGCTTCAGTCCTTTGATCAGAATGAAGGTCGATACTACCCCATCAATGTCATAATCGCCTATAATACGGATGCGTTTTTTTTCCTTTATTTTATTCCGCAGGATCTCCACTGCCTTATCCACATCTTTCATCAAATGCGGAGAAGCCAGTTCGTCCACCTTTCCATAAAGATATCTGCGAATTTCATCCCTGTCCTGTACATCCCGGTTTCGGATCAGTCTGGCGATCACCGGATCAATTCCGAACTCTTTTCCAATTGCAGCAAAATCCGCCCGTTTTGCAACAACAACCCATCGTTCCATATTGTTTCCTCCTTGATGCTTTGCCGCTTTCTTTCTTCAAAGCAACGCAATAACCGTATTGTAACTCATACTCCTGCATAGCTGCAAGTTTTTTATGCCACACAAAAAAAAAACGCTCCGCCAGGAAATATTCTTTCCCGGTACGGAACGTTTCTGTTATTCAGCAATTTTATTCAGATTTCTCCTCATCATTCTGCTGCTTTGCTGCCTCCTGCGCTGCAAGGCGCTCGGCAACTCTTTTACGGTTTTTCTTCTTCGGCTGCTGCTGAGCTGTCTGCTGTCCGGATGGCTGTTTTACCTTTTTCTCAGATTTCTCGGAAGAAATCTTTGCGGAAGCTGCTGCAGCTGCCGGTGCTGCAACACGATTTTTTCTGAATGTTTTCATGGTGTACCACAGAGCACCAGTGATGCATACAGAAGAATATGCTCCACCAATGATACCTACCATCAGCGGTGCTGCAAATTCTTTAATTGAGGAAACACCCATTACATAAAGAATTGCAACCATTACAAATGTTGTCAGGGATGTGTAAATGCTTCGTGTCAGAGTTTCTGTAACACTGGTATTTACGATCTCTTTCAGTTTCTCATCCTCAACTTTCTTTCTGCCTCTCATATTCTCACGGATACGGTCGAAGATGACAATAGTAGCATTGATAGAATAACCTACGATCGTCAGCATACACGCAATAAATGTGTTTCCCACAGATGTTCTGGAAATAACATAAAACGCAAGTACGACCAGGACATCATGAAGAAGTGCGAGTACTGCACTGCTTGCAAAGCGGATATCCTTAAAACGGAACCAGATGTAAAGAAGCATGAAGATCGCAGCTACGATAACCGCTACGATAGCGTCTCTTCTCATCTCATTGCTGACAGTAGCGGAAATATTCTCCGATGTGATCAGACTTGTATCTACATCAAAATTTTCCTCTAATGCCTTATTCAGTGCTTCTCGTTCCTTAAGATCCAGAGAACGTGTTTTGATCACTACCTGATTGGTTCCCTGCACCTTGGTCGGCTGTACATTCTTATCACCTGTCACTGCCTCAACAACCGGTGTTACCTCGGAATCGATCTCCTTGATATCCATCTCTTTATTGAAGGTTACATTGGTAGAAGTACCGCCGGAAAACTCCAGACTGTAATTCATGGCTTTGTCACCGATCACATTACTGTGGACCAGCATTCCTACAGGTCCGCAAAGGATCAGGATAATGGAAACAGCAAAGAAGATTTTTCTCTTTCCAACGAAATCCACAACCTTACGTTCCTTGCAATGCCATAGAATTTCGGGTCACGAACACCAATTGCGTATACCGCATTAATAACAAGCCTGGATATAACCAGTGCTGTAAACATGGAGATCACGATACCCATTGCCAGCGTGTAGGCAAACCCCTTAACAGAACCGGAGCCAAGCCACATCAGCACACAAGCCGCGATCAGTGTTGTGATGTTTCCATCAAAAATAGCGGAAAACGCTTTGCCGAATCCACTTTTGATCGCTGCATGGACAGAAAGGCCTGCCGCGATCTCCTCACGGATTCTGGCGTAGATGATAACATTGGCATCCACTGCCATACCAATGCCCAGGATGATACCTGCAATACCCGGAAGCGTAAGGGTGATATCAAAGGCATTCAGCGTGATCAGCATTAAGGTTGTATAAAGAACCAGTGCAACAGATGCAACCAGACCTGGGATACGGTATGCGATGATCATGATCAGCATAACGATCACAAGACCGATCGCTCCGGCTTTTACACTTGTTGCGATGGCTTCTTCACCAAGCTGTGCAGCAACTACGCTGGAACGAAGCTCGGTAAGCTCAAGACTTAAGGAACCGATTCTTATGTAAGAAGCAAGATTCTGTGCCTCTTCTGTACTTGCCATTCCGGTGATCTGAGCTTTTCCGCCGGAAATCTCCTCATTTACATTCGGAGCGCTTAAAACCTGATCGTCATATACGATTGCGATCTGCTTTCCAACATTTGCCTTGGTAGCTTCCGCAAATTTGGTTTTTCCATTCTTTGTAAGAGTCAGACTGACTGCATATTTCTGGGAGCTTGTGGATGAATCCTGATAAGCACCTCCCTCAGCGTCTGCAACGTCTGTACCTTCCAGTACAACAGATCCGGCTTTCTGGATATCCTCAATACTTCTTGCAAGAACATATCCACTCTCACTGTTTCCTGTTGTAAAATTCTGGTTTCCGTCTGCATCTGTCTGATCGATAAAATACAGAGAACCTGGCTTTCCAAGTTCTTCCAGGATCGCATTTGCATCTGATACTCCTGGAATCTCAATGGTGATACGGTTGGAACCTTCCTGATATGCCTGTGCCTCAGTACTGTACTGAGAAACACGCTGCTGCATCTTGTAAACAGTATCGGACATGTCTTCCTTGCTCGGATTGCTGTCCTTAGCCTGGTATGTGATGCTGACACCGCCGGCAAGATCAAGTCCGGTGTTGATATTCTTAGCCGAACCTGTTCCTGTAGGACCAATGCCTACCGCAGCCACATAGCAGAAGAATACTGTGACAATTGCTGTCAGAAGCAGCACTGCAATTCCTCTACTTTTCTTCATTTTCTTTTTCCTCTCTTATTCCGCCAAAGCGGCTTTTATCATGATAGCGCACTCCACACGCTTCCTCTGGAGTTCGCATCCGATCTTATAATTCCCCCGGATATCTCCGCCGAAATGGTAACCATTTGCCGCACAGCCGCCGCTGCAGTAGAATCTGGCAAAACAGTCTTTACAGTCCGGTTTCGTATAGACGTTACATCTTCCAAAGTCTTTTACGATTTCAGGCTTTGTGATTCCCTCGTCTACATTACCCATAAGGTACTGTTCCTCACCGACAAACTGGTGACATGGATAAAAATCTCCCACGGAGTAACAGCCAGGTACTCGGTTCCTGAGCCGCATCCGGAAAGTCGTTTGTATACACACGGACCACCGGTAAGGTCCTATCATAAAGTGGAAGGAAGTTGAATCCTTTTCCCTCTTTTTCTCTTTTGATCATTTCTTTTGCAAGAATATCATACTGTTCCAGGATCTGTGGGATATCCTCCTCACGGATCGCATACTCTTCTGTATCTGCTGCCACGACCGGCTCAACAGAAATCTGCTTGAAGCAAGATCTGCCAGATGCAGAACATCCTGAGAGAAATCAAGATTATGATGAGTAAAGGTTCCTCTTACATAATACTTGTCCTGATTTCTGGATTCCGCAAATTTCTCAAATTTCGGCATGATCAGATCATAGCTTCCTGCACCCTTACGGAACGGGCGCATGTAGTCATGAACTTCTTTTCTACCGTCCACGCTTAAGACAACATTTCCCATTTCCTTATTGCAGAATTCCATCACCTCATCATTTAAAAGAACGCCGTTGGTTGTCAGTGTGAAGCGGAATTTTTTGTTATGAAGTTTCTCCTGTTCTCTTCCGTATTTCACAAGATCTTTTACAACCTGCCAGTTCATAAGAGCTCGCCGCCAAAGAAATCCACTTCCAGATTCTTTCTGGAGCCGGAATTAGCGATCAGGAAATCCAACGCTTTTTTTCCTACCTCAAAAGACATCAACGCACGTCTTCCGTGATACTCTCCTTCTTCTGCAAAACAATATCTACATGCCAGATACAGTCATGAGCAATATGAAGGCAAAGAGCCTTTACAACGGTCTGGCGGTTTTGGTAAATTCATCAATGATATTCTCATAAATATCTTTTGTAAAAAGCATTCCCTGTTCCTGAAGCTTCTTACATTCAGTTACAGAGGTTTCCACATCCTCTTTCTTAAAACGGTCGCCAAGCTTCTCAGCAATAGCAGCCGCTTCCATGCCTTCTTCAAGATACGGCAGCACCTCATAGGTTACTTCATCTACTAGGTGGATACAGCCGCTGTTGATATCCAGCACAATATTATATCCATTACTTTGATAACGGTGAATCAGACTCATCTTCCCGCAATCCTTTCTAAAATTCTTTTATAACCCGACAAAACGCGCCCTCCGGCGCGTTTTGCTGGATACCTGTTACTTTCAGATAAAACAAGTGAAGCAGCGGATCTCCCGCTGCTTTCCACTCATTCAACGGCTGCTTCTTATTTATGCTCGCAGCTCTGGTTTCCTACTGTACAGGAAGTCTTGCAAGCAGACTGACAGGATGTCTGACATTCGCCACATCCACCCTTCTTAACCGTGTTCTGAAGGTTCTTTGTATTTAATGTCTTGATATGTTCCATGATATATCCTCCTTTATGTATTCTATTCTTCGCCTAGTATAGCATAAAATCATCGATTTTCAAAGCATTTTTTTTGTAAGCTTTTACGACAGCATCCCACCAATGCTCCGCCACCAAGACACATGAAAAAGTAGTCAACGCATGGGCAAAGGTCATATCCCATTTCCCCTGTGCCAGAAAAGATACCAGAAGCAGCAGAACATAATAGGAAAGCCCGGTAACGATCCCCCATATATATCGGTCTTTCCGTATGATCTTTCCCGCCATAAAACCTCCGACCAGGCAGGATACTACATAAATAATAATGATCCCCACCGCCGCCGTTCCTCCTCCAAATTCAAACTGAAAGAGCAGAAACGCCAGTATCAGAAGAAAAAGTCCTGTCACTCCATAGGCTAGCAGCAATGATCGTAATATTGCTTTTCCCTTCATAAAAAAGCCCTCCCACAGTCATTATATGGGAGAGCTTTTTCTCTTATTCGTATTCATTACTTCTTTCTTTTCTTAAAAAACACTGCTACACCAGCTACAACTGCCGCTGCCACAAACAAGATCACAAACGGAAGGATCTGAGTGTTATCTCCGGTATTTACCTGTTTCTTAGATGTTGTTGCAGAAGACTGTTCTTCAGCCTCATTCTCCGCCGTATCACTGTTCTGAGAAGAAGACTGTTCCTGATCTGTGCTATCTGAAGTCAGATTCTGAGATGTCTCTGCCGTATTGGTGTCTGTACTGTCTGTTTCTGCAGAATCTGCAGTACCTGAAGATGCAGTATCCGAAGATGAAGCATCAGCTGCAGGTGTAACCGTTGCACCGGTATTGCTTTCAGCATCTGGCCCTACCAGAGATTTACTTCCAGCGATGCCAAATGGGCTGAATGAATGTGTACTGAAAGTCATTGTATCACCATCCATGCTTGGAATGATGGTCTCCATTGCACCATTATCAAGAAGGTGTTCAATAGAATATGTATAGCCGGCCTTTACAGGTACAGTCACACTGATATACTCCCCATCCGGAATTTTATACTCTGTATTATTCTGTGTATCCCAGAGTTCAAACTCATAGGATTTAAAGATTGTTGCATCTTCTTCATTGGTAAACTGATAGTCCTCACCACCAGAAACACGAAACTGCACATACCACGGAAGATCGATTCCTGATACAGTTATTCCATCACAGGTATGATTTTGAGATGCAATTTCCTCTTTTTCTTTTTCTGTCAGATCGGTAGCTGCATTCTGAGGGCGTTTATCCTCTGTATCATCTTTTCTATCAAAAATATTATCCTTGTTTTCTTCAGTATCAGGAGTCTCCGTAATTTCCGGGATCGCGGTAATTTCAGCATCGTTATCTTTTTCATGATTCTCATCGTCTCTATTCTCAGATGCTGCATCAGGATCCATACCATCTTCTGCCGCCGGAGTTATCGTTACAGCAGGAGTTTCCACAGCTTCTGCTTCTTCCCCATCCTGAGTTTTATTATCCTCAGATGGTGCAACTGTTACCTCCGGAGCTTCTGTTATCTCCGGATCCCTTTTTTCCTCTCCACTGGCATCTGCTGCATCTGTTGTATCTGAAGAATCTGAAGAAGACTGCTCCGTTTTTCCTGTTGTCTCCAGATCTTCTTTATTTTCCTGGGCACTGTCATCCTGCAGACCTTCGTTCTTCTCCTCATTCTCTGCAGTGCTGTCCTCTGTTTCTTTTACAGAAGTATCTGCATCACTCTCATTGACGTCGGTTCCATTTTCCTCTTTATCATCGGTTCCATAGGATTCTCCTGAATCTGAATCAGAAGAATCGGAACTTTCCTCACTTCCGGAATTTTCTTCTGTACTGTCAATGCTGCTGACCACAACTGTCACGGAACCTGTAAGTGTTCCTGAATTACTGTCCCACCCCGGAAGGCCTGAAAGGTCAGCACCTGCAGCAGGTTTGAACACTACCCCACAGGATTGCACACGTTTGTCCGGAACATAAGAACTATCTGCCCAGGAAAGAGTTCCATACGCATTAGATGGGAGCGCAATGTTAGCAAGGGCTGTAGGGCTGTCAATAGTTATATTATCCGGGATCACAGCACCGGATTCTATACCTGAAGAGTTCTCCGCATATGCCGGAAAGGTCTGTCCTCCGATCAGTGTCATGGACAATGCCGCTGCTGCCAGTATTGAAAAGCTTCTGCTAAATGTAATCTTTGTGTTCTTTTTCATAATAATCTGCACCTCTATATTCAAAATCTAAGATTCATATTTGCCTTTTGTCAAAAAATTCAGTTATATAAAATATCGAACGCATGTAACATGCGCTCGAACCAATATTTCTCCAAAAATTAATATCTTGTTAATCTTTCGTAACAGATATTTCTTTTTTTCGTCAAATGCATTATAACACAATTCTTTTTTTTACGACACCCCTAAATTAATTTTTTTTGAGCATCAATGAAAATTGTTTAATTATTCTAGTTATTTCCCTCATTACCTCATCAATTCCATCATTTGTCATAATCCACGTATTTTTATCTATAGAATCCACACAACACGAACTCACAAAGAATTCCGTATCCGGATAAAGCAACTTGTAATACATCAACGCACGTCTTGCATGACAGGTTTTACAGCAGAGAATCGCCTTTTTGATATCCAGGTATTCTCTGTCTGTTACCTGCCGGGAATAAATTGCGTTCTCATAAGTGTAGGTTGCCTGATCTTCTTTCAGAATCGCTTCTTCCGGTACACCATTCTGCATCAGAACATCTTTCAAAAAATCCCATTCCGTTTTGTATGTCCCACAATAACATTCTTTCTTGTCAAGAACTCCTGTAAATCTCCCTGCTGTGATACTGTATCTTCCACTGGCAGGATCTTTGGTGCAAACCCATTCCTGTAAAGCTCCGCTGCTTTTTCCGCCATTTGAGGATATCCGTTTCCCGGAACAAAGATCACATCCGCTTTTTCCGGCTTATCTTCTATAAACATGAAATCTTCTATCTGTTTCAGAAACTCTTCGTACATTATTTTCTATGTCCTTTCTTTACCATCTGCAGCTAAATCCCGGATCAAAAGATATTTATCTGACAGGTATCCCTTATCCAGCTTTCTGTATTGCCTAATCATATCACTTTTTCGTGGCAGATGCACTAACAGATCATCTGTTTTCTATTTTGTAACGATCACTGTGCTATATCCACTGTCCCTCAGCCTTTGTTCCATATTGACCGCATTTCCAAGCTGCATATATGCTCCTACCTGAACTTTGTAAAGATCATTCTCTCTCAGGATAAACGCCGGAAATCCCTGATCTGTCAGCTGATACAACATCCTGTCTGCATTTTCCCGATTTCGAAATGCTCCTGTCTGTACCCGATAATACAATGGCTCTTCCACCGTTTCCTCATTCAATGTTCCCAGAATGGCATCTGCGATGCTTCTGGCAATCTCTTCGAATTTTTTTTCAAAAAGCTGATTATCCTTTTCCGAGTTTATAAATCCGGTCTCGACCAAAAGTGCCGGCATTTTTGTGCGCCGGAGCACTACCAGCCCCGGACGTTCTTTTACGCCCAGTTCCCGAAAACCCAGTTCTCCCAATGCTCCCAGGATATTCTGTGCCATCTGATATTTAATGCCTTTCTTATCATAGACCAGTACTTCAACTCCATTGTATTGTTCCGGCTTGGAACTGCTGTTGCGATGAAAAGAAATAAAAAAATCTGCTCCAGCTTCATTTGCAGCTTTCGCTTTTTCAAAAGGAGTCTGATAAATATCTGTAGTCCTGGTATAAACCACATCCACGCCATTCTCTTCCAGGATCTTTCCTACTGCAAGGGTCAGTTTCAGATTGTCATCCTTTTCCTTGCGATCTTTATAAACAGCACCCGGATCTTCTCCACCATGTCCGGCATCCAGAACGATTTTATATGCCATGTTCTTTCTCCTTGAGAATTTCATTCACAATATGATATGACTGTATGTTTTTTCCTGTGCCTGCATTTCATTTCATGCTTTATTTTGTTTTCCGGATCTGTTTACTCAACATATTTTCACGTTAATTCTTCTTGACTTTTAAGCGTTAAAGTGTTATATTAACACAATCAGCGTTGCATTTTAATAATACAAAAAATGCAACAATATCGTGAGGAGGAAAACAATATGAAAAAGCGTATTTTAACAGCTGTACTCGCAGCAGCTCTTGTAACAGGGACCTGTGCTGCCACAGTAAGCGCCAAAGAAGAAAAGACTTACACAATAGGTATCTGCCAGCTGGTCCAGCATGATGCACTGGATGCCGCAACCAAGGGTTTTGAGGATGCGATCACTGAGAAGATGGGTGATTCCGTAAAATTTGACGAGCAAAATGCACAGGGTGATTCTAATACCTGTTCTACCATTATCAACAGCTTTGTTTCAGAAGGGGCAGACCTGATCCTTGCAAACGCAACCGCATCTCTTCAGGCTGCAGCTGCCGGAACTTCCGATATCCCGATCCTTGGAACAGCCGTTACCGAATATGGTGTCGCTCTTGGAATCGATGACTTTGACGGAACAGTAGGCGGGAACATTTCCGGTACTTCCGATCTTGCTCCTCTTGATGAGCAGGCCGATATGCTCCATGAGCTTTTCCCGGATGCAAAAAATGTCGGACTTCTCTACTGCTCAGCAGAGCCAAACTCCCAGTATCAGGTAGATACAGTAAAAGATGCTCTTGAGAAGCTTGGTTATACCTGTGAAGATTATGCATTCTCTGATTCCAACGATCTTTCATCCGTTGTTACCACAGCTGCCAATGACAGTGATGTAATCTATGCACCTACAGATAATACTGTAGCATCCAATACTGAGATCATCAACAACATCTGTCTTCCGGCAAAGGTTCCGGTAATCGCTGGTGAAGAAGGTATCTGCCAGGCATGTGGTGTTGCAACACTTTCCATCAGCTACTATGATCTTGGATACAAAACCGGCGAAATGGCAGTCAGCATCCTTCAGGATGGTAAAGATATCTCCAAAATGCCGATTGAATATGCACCAAAATTCACAAAAGAATACAACAAAGACATCTGTGACGAGCTTGGTATTAAAATTCCGGATGGATATGAAGCAATCGAAACAGATAAAACAGCTGAATAATCGGTAAAAAACCTATTATACACTGATACAGCGAGAAGGGAGTTCCCCTTCTCGCTGTTCGTGCATAAAAAAGAGGAGGATAATTTAACATGCAGATTATGAGTTTAATAACCGCACTTCCAGGAGCTGCCGCACAGGGCTTATCTGGGGAATCATGGCGATCGGTGTGTACATTACATTCCGCATTCTTGATATTGCGGATCTTACCGTTGACGGAACTTTATGTACAGGCGGCGCTGTTTGTATCATGATGATGCTCAGCGGACACAATGTATGGGTGTCCATGCTGGTTGCAACAGGAGCCGGACTTCTGGCCGGTCTTGCCACCGGTATTTTTCATACCTTTATGGGCATCCCGGCTATCCTTGCCGGAATCCTGACACAGCTTTCCCTTTATTCTATCAACCTGAAGATCATGGGAAAAGCAAACCAGGCGATCAATGTTGATAAATTTAATCTTCTGGTATCCCTTCGACGTGTCAAAGGTGTTGCTCTGACACAGAATACGCTTTTTATCGTAGCAATTATGATCATCATTCTGATTGCATTCCTTTACTGGTTCTTCGGAACTGAACTCGGATGTTCCTTGCGTGCGACCGGATGTAATCCAAGCATGTCCCGTGCACAGGGTATCAACACAGACCGCAATAAGGTTCTGGGACTGATGCTTTCCAACGGACTTGTTGCTCTTTCCGGCGCTCTTCTCACACAGTACCAGGGATTTGCAGATATCAACATGGGACGTGGTTCTATCGTTATCGGTCTTGCTGCAGTAATTATCGGTGAAGCGATCTTCAGCCGTATTTTCCGCAACTTTGCACTGAAGCTGTTAAGCGTTGTATTTGGTTCTATTCTTTATTATCTGGTACTTCAGATTGTTATCTGGATGGGAATTGATACAGACCTTCTGAAAATGCTTTCCGCACTCGTCGTTGCATTGTTCCTTGCTTTCCCATACTGGAAGGGCAAATACTTTACAAAAGCCAAACAGGGAGGTAAATGATCATGCTGAAACTGATCGATATACATAAAACATTTAATCCGGGCACTATCAATGAAAAGGTTGCTTTAAACGGCGTGGATCTTCATCTGAACGAAGGTGATTTTGTTACAGTCATCGGAGGAAACGGCGCCGGAAAATCCACTATGCTGAATGCAGTTGCAGGTGCCTGGCCTGTAGATTCCGGAAAGATCATTATCGGTGGAACCGATGTCACAAAACTTTCCGAATATAAAAGAGCCGCGTATCTTGGCCGTGTATTCCAGGATCCTATGACCGGAACTGCTGCAACTATGGGAATTGAAGAAAATCTCGCTCTTGCCAAACGCCGCGGAAAATCCCGCCTTCTCCGTCCGGGCATTACCCGCCAGGAACGGGAAGAATACCACGAACTCCTGAAGATTCTCGGTCTTGGTCTTGAGGACCGCCTCACTTCCAAAGTCGGACTCCTCTCCGGTGGCCAGCGTCAGGCATTGACACTTCTGATGGCAACCTTAAAGAAACCTCAGCTTCTTCTTCTGGATGAGCACACTGCTGCTCTTGATCCGAAGACTGCAGCCAAGGTTCTCGAGATCACAGACATGATCGTAACCCGCGATCATCTGACAACCATGATGATCACCCATAACATGCGTGATGCAATCACTCACGGCAATCGTCTGATCATGATGTGGGAGGGAAAGATCATTCTGGATATCCAGGGCGAAGAAAAGAAAAAGCTTACAGTCAAAGATCTCCTGGACAAATTCGAAGAAGCCAGCGGTGAAGAATTTTCCAACGATTCCGCACTTCTCAGCTAAACCACAAAAAAAGAACTCTTATAATAATTAGACAAACAGCATAACACATGGAAAGAACCTGGCCGGAATTTCATTCTTTATGATGGATTCCGGCCTTAATTTCTGTTCTAATACCCAAATAACGATAAACTCAAAGCACTTCCATATGTCACCTCTCTTTAGCTCATTTCAATTCCACAGAGAATTCACCACTCCTTCTGCTGTATCGATAAATGGAAGATGTCAGATAATCCTCTTCCGGAGTTGCTTTCTCGAGCGTATCACTTAGAACTTCTTTCAAATCTTCCGGATAAACCACATCCGCATTATGGACCATTACTTCATGAACACTGGTAAAAACCAGATACAGGTCTGAACCCAGAAGTTCAGAAAGACGTCTGGCTACCCCGGGCAAAAAGATTGCTGCCGCTCCATTAGTACGCTTTTCTGTACTCAGGCAATTCCCGGCAATCCCTTTATTTGGATGGTATGTTCCAAGGATATCCATGAAATTATCTCCTTCATATGTCTTATCAAACAGCATTTTTTCCCAATGATAGATTCTTGGTGGACTGATAAAATATGTATTTATTAGAGCAGCTTCGAAAACAGTATCCGCATCTTTTCCCCATTTCTCCACAAAGCTTTTCTTGATCTTTGCACTCAGAACATATCCCTCTTTTTCTCCTGCAAGATAATAAACCACTAAAGCAATATCTCCGATTTTGTGATGAACCAACTCCTTCAGTATAGTCCTGTTTTTATCTGCATTCAGAAGTCGAATAAAAAGTCTGCTTTTTACCTTCTCATAATCTTTCAGATCATCCAAATCACATAGCACACAATTTTCACTGACTTTCTTTATCTCCCCAACACAATCATGAACGATATTTTCAAAAGAATGTTCCTGACAGTACCTTTTATAAAGTTCTTCTGTATGCAACCCGCAAACTGTTTTTGCCTTTTCCATATGACCACTCTCTACAAATAGCCTATCTCCCAAACAGCCATATTTTTCTCCATCGTTTGAAAAATAAATTTCTTCTTCCTTCAGATCCATAGCCGCAAGAAGGAGCTTTCTCAGGTCCGTGACAAAAGTTTTATAACTTTTTTCCATATTTAATTTCCTTTCTGTGAAACAAAGCGGACGAATGTCCTGACAAAATCCTGTGCGCTCTCACAACGACACACAAAATGATTCTGATCTGATAACATGATTAGATATTTCTGTGGAAAGAACTTCCACTGTAGAATTGCAGAGAGCAGATTTCTCTGCTGAATTTGAGTTGCTTGCTGTATGGACAAGTATAATAGAAGCTTTCAGATTTGTAAAGAAGTTTTCATCGACAGAAAAAGCAACTTCCGCTGCCTTTTGCTGTCATACCTTTTGTATTGTTTCAGATTTGTGTCTCATTCCGAAATATCACTAATGGATTTCTCCATGTTTCTCCAGATAATCCAGAAATCCCTCACAACCTTCCTGTATATCTTCATAAGTTTCGTCAAAATTTCCTGTATACCAAGGATCCGCAATATCCCGTCCTGATCCGGCAAAAGTCAGAAACTTATAAAGCTTCTCTTCCGGGTCATTCTTCAGCATCCTGTTAAGATTACGCATATTAGCAGAATCCATACCAATAATATAATCGGATTTTTCATAATCCGCCCACGTAATCTGCTTCGCTCTGTGCGGAACCAGTGGTATTCCCACTTCTCTCAGCTTGTTCACTGTTCCTCTGTGAGGTGGATTCCCAATCTCCTCTGTACTTGTTGCAAAACTGTCGATCAAAAACTGATCTGAAAGACCGAGCGTTTTTACCTTGTGCGTAAAAACACTTTCGGCCATGGTTGATCTGCAGATATTGCCGTGGCAAATGAAAAGCACTCGTATCATATATTTTTAACTCCTATCTCATCTTGGATTTTCTCGGTTTTTCCTTATTTTATGGGGCTTTGCGCACATTTTCAGTCTATCGACCATTTTCCTATTTCTCGGCTTATTTTTGTTTATCTCGGCATATTTATTCCACCAAATGGTCTAAATATTGGTCTAAAATGGACTATTTTTTCAAGTTTAGACCATTAGCTTTTTCTGGTCTATTTCTGGTCTTTTTTGATTCAAAATTTTTTAAGGACCTGTAACCTGTGCCCATCCTATCTACATTTCAGCATTTTCGGCAAATGTTATGAAACATTTACTGACCACCAATGGCTGATAATACTTATATTTTACTATTTTGGATCCAAATCTCTATGATTGTTCCAAAATGTATTTAGACCATTTTTAGACCACAGCTTAGCTCTGTATGCTACATTTCATCCTTTTACAACCTTGATTTTCCCTTTCAGAAATCGGCAATAAAATTCTGAAGTCTTCAGTCTTTATACTGTCTTAGCCAAGCTTTCTGCCACCATTCTTTGTTGGTATATCATCCTTCAACCCCATGTGTCTAAACTCTTCATTTGCCTCTGCCTGCATACGTGCAAGCTTCTCTACTTCTTCTATCGCATCATCCAATTTAAGATGTGTATAGGTATTGAGAGTGACACTGATATCTGAATGTCCCATCAGATATTGAAGCACTTTAGGATTCATTCCGGACTTAGCCATATTAGAGCAATACGTATGTCTGCAAACATGAGGTGTGATCTTTGGAAGCTGAATGCGATAAATGCGATTATACTTTTGCACTGCATGCTGAAAATATTTCTCCCAGTGCATGGCCACCATCGGCTTACCATCTTGTCAAAGCAAAGAAAACCGGAATAGCCATCAATCATGGGTTCCACCTTAAGCTTAGGTCTCGCCTTGATAATATTTTGAAAGCATTCATACACATCATCCTGCATCGGAATCACTCTGGTACCGGCGTAGGTTTTTGTTGTATCAATGTAAACCAACGTCCCGGTCTTCTGAAGCTGATGATCGATATTGATGGTTCTATTTTCCATGTCCAGATCCTTCAGCGTCAAACCTGTAAACTCCGAAATACGCATCCCCGTTTTAAACAAAATATACATACCATCATAATATTTACAATAGTGCGCATCATTTTTAATAAATTCAAGAAAGGTTTTTTCTTGTTTCTTTGTAATGGCCTCACGAGTGACCGCGTCATTTACCAGTACAGTTGCAAGCTGAAATTCAAAAGGATTCTTCCTTAATATATCATCATCAACTGCCAATTGGAATGCAGGTCTCACAACACCTCTGATAGAGTGAATTGCTGAATAGCTTTTCTTATCTACCTGCTGTAATTTGATGAGCCATTCTTTTGCATCGGATAATCTTACTTTATCGATTCTCCTGTCTCCGAATGGATCCTTCTCAAGCAGATTCATCACTGTTCCATAGCCTGCTCTGGTTGTATGCTTAACGCCTGTCTTTGTCGCAATGTACTTGCTGACTAATTGACTAACCGTTAAGCCACCTCCATCAGGAACAATCATATCATCCAGATCTCTGTTGATAAGCTTCTCCTGGTCTCGTAAAGGTGCATTATCTTTTTTTCCGTATGGAACGCTATCTGTAGCCACCAATCTCCAGCTGTAAACTGATTTACGCTTTCCATTGGCATCAATATATCTATATTTATAGCGTCCATCCGCTTCCTGGCTCTCTCCTGTGCGAAGAATGCGATTCTTACTATCGCGCCTCTTTTCGCTCATTGAACATCGTCTCCTTTCAAAATCGAGGGAGCCAAGTACATGATATTCATTTACATAGTATGTATCCGACTATGTAAAATAATACTACCACATCCCTGGCTCTTTTGCTACAAAAATTTTTATAAATTTCTGTAAACTAAATTACATTCATCTGACTGTCCATGTATTTCTCAAACTGCTCCCGTTTGATCAGTGCCCGGTTCCCATTCCAAAGGACAAAATCCTCATCTGAATGCTCCTGCACAAACAGCTTCAGCTTCTTGTAACCGATTCCGAAATACTCCGATGCTTCATTTAATGTCAATGTGTACTTCTGCCACCAAGGTAGCTCTTTCTTTTCGTTACCGCTCATCTCAGGTGCGTCTCCTTTCCAATCCGGTTCCGTCCCGGAACCTTTCTATCTTCCTAAGCGCCTTTTGACGAGATAATTCCGGTAAATGCTGAAAAAAGATTAAAAAGCCTGCATATATCTGAATTGAATCAAATAAATCTGGGGTACCCTAATACCTGAATAATAACAACAATCACAAAAGGCAAGAGTTTTAGTACAGATATCTTTGTTTTATATTTAATTACAGTAATTATTTTTCTTATTCAGCTTATAAAACTTGATTTTTCCATTTATTAAGCATATAATATTCTTAGGAAAGGAGGCTACAAATCATGTTATGCCAGTTTTCATTTCAGAATTTTAAGTCTTACAAGGGAGAAACAACCTTAGATTTTCAGGCAGCCACGCTTCCTGAATTCAAGGAAACATTGATCACAGAAGAAAAGGCAACTGACCTGTTACCTGTAAGTGTTATATATGGACCAAACGGAGGTGGTAAGTCTAACCTTCTCCAGGCTCTTTCATGCGTAATTTCCACTATCGTAAAGCCTGTACATGAGCTGGAAAAGAACCGACAGAATCTCATCCTTCAGCAAAAGGTTGATGCAGTACCATTTCTATTTGACCAGGATTCAGCAAACGAACCCACAGAGTTCCGTATGTTTTTTAGAATTGCAAAAAATGAGTATTGCTACTACATCTCTCTCAGAAACGACGAGATCATTTCAGAATCATTATACCGTAAGTCAATCACCGGCAAGAAGTCTGCCACCATCTTTGAGCGCGAAACAGACAATATCACACTTGGTCCTTCTATAAATAAGAAAAGCATCAATACAAGTGTCAATCCAAAGATGCCATATCTCTCCTTCCTTGCCATCAACTATGACATTTCGGTTATTAGTGAAGTCATGACCTGGTTCGAGAGCTGCATTATCCGTAGCTATGCAAATCCAATAGTCGAGCATCAGATCATGCTTGCAAAGGATGCACCTTACAAGGAACAGTTTATTCGTGCCTTAAATGACATGGACATTGATATTACAGACTACCGCTATGACGAAGATAGTCATCAGCTTTTCATGAAGAGAAACTTAGGCACTGCAGAATACGAGCTTCCATTCTCTGAAGAATCCGATGGAACAAGAAAGCTTATTGCTGCTCTTCCGGTTATTCTTCTCGCACTTCGCGAAGGACGTATGGTGATCATTGATGAATTAGATGCAAAGCTCCATCCAAAACTTTTAAAGTATGTAATTTCCTTATTTAAAAATAAGGAAATTAATCAATATGGTGCTCAGCTCCTTTTTACCTCTCATGATATGTATACTTTAAAGAATACTGTGTTCCGCCGTGATGAGATTTGGTTCGCTGCGGAGAATAATGCACATGAGAGTGAAATCTATTCTCTCCACGAAATCCGTGGTGAGGATAATGACAGAATCAAGAATACCGCAGCTTACGACAAGCAATATCTGGAGGGACGCTACGGAGCAGATCCATATCTATCCAATATGCTTGGAGGTGAATTTTAATGAGCCTAAAACCACCTAAAAAAAGCGACCTTGACAAAAGTTGGATGAAAGCCAGACGTGACAAGCCAAAGAAAATTCAACCAGAATATCATCTCATCATAACCGAAGGAACCGACACCGAACCAGCATACTTCGGAGCCATGAGAGATATCATCAACAGCACCTACTCTGACCGTATTCAGCTTGGTGTCCACGGTGCCGGTGATAATACACTAAGCCTTTTTCAAAAAGCAAAAAACATGGCAGCATCCTCGGCCAATGGATATAAGCATATATGGGTTGTATACGACACTGATGATTTTCCAGCTGACCATATCAATAAAACTGCAGAGCTTTGTGTTTCTGAATCAACCGAAGAGACCACCTATCATGCCATCTGGTCAAACCAATGCATAGAATTATGGTTCCTGCTGCATTTCAGTTTCATGCAGTCCGATCTTCACAGAACATCCTACTGGCCAAAGCTCACGGAAATGCTTACCTCTCTCGGAGTTGGTGAATATGTAAAAAATCGTACCGACATGTACCAAATTCTCCTGCCATACATGGATGCCGCTATTGCAAATGCAGAAAAGCTTGACAAAATCAATAAAAATAAACTACCGTCAGCTTCTGCTCCCGGAACAAAAGTATATGAACTCGTAAAAAAATTAAAACCTTATCTATCTTAAAACAAAGCCTGCCGGAACACATATCATTCCCGCAGGCTTTTCCTATGCCTTATACAATCACTCTCTCTTCCCAAAATCCAAACTAATCCATCCAGCCCCGGACTTCAGTTTTCCCCATCCTTTCACAGCACCCTTACCATTTTTCACTTCAACAATAGTAAACACGCCAACTCCGGTAAACTTCCCGGTCTTCGCTGTATCCGTTCCCGCGCCTTTCCTGATATTCAGATCCGGAACACTAACCTTCACTGTAAATGGACAGTCCGTACTGCTCATTCCGCCTGCCGCCCCCGACATTACTGCCGGATATATCTGCTTTCCATTCCAGTCATAAACTTTATAGCCCGGATGCTTGTCAGCCATCGCCTTCGCATTATCAAATATGAAATACGCACCAAGCTGTGAAGCCGCATCTCCCCAGTTCTTCCTTACTCTGTAATACTTGATCACATCCGAAGTCTCACCGGTCACATCGTACTGCGTCAGTTTCCATTTCTCTATAATACTGCTGAGCTTTTCCACATAAGTAAGACTAGTAGCATAACCACCGTCCTTAATGATCTGCACTGCCTTCTTATAATCTGAGCATCCTTTCAGCCCATCATATCGGAAATTCTCTCCATTCTTAGCACCGAGCAGATAAGCACTATGATCCGCAATTGAATCACCCACATTCGGATATTTTCTGAATTCCGCTGTGATTGTCACATAGCTTCCATCTGCCTTCTGCTCCTGTGTCTTCTTTTTATAAATGTTCACACCATCCCAGACCGAACCACTCCAGGTATTACCGGAAAGTGACTTCTTCATTCCAAAACAGTTATTGGCTCCCAACGCAAGCTCACTCTTTCCATAACCGCTCTCCAGAATAAACTGGGCCATAGACACCGAAGCAAGAATCCCTGATTTTTTCTGATCTGCGGTAAACAGGGGGCCAACCTTTGCAAGCACCTGTTCTTCTGTCAGTCCCTGAAATTCCCCGGCCTGCATCCCTAATGGAATCACTTCCACATTTCCGCTGCCAAGTCTTGAAGTAACCTTCGCAGCCAGATCTCCCAGTCTCGCATAAAGCCAGTCTCCAGGACAGCTCTTATTCGCAAACCACCGGTGTACGGTAATGAGCATTTCATCCGCCTTCGGCTGATAATTCAGAGACTTATTTTTATCACCAAACCAGAGTAGTTTTTTCTTTCCATTTCTTCTGCAGATATCCTCACACAGATCGACCAGACGCTCATAAACCACCTGATGCATAACATACGGTTCCGCCTTGTCAGAAGCACACTCAATCGTCACTGCCCTCTGATCATTCGCATTACTGGAAGTACACCAGGAGCGATTCTTCTCTTCCACATACAATCCGATCCGGCCATTCTTATCAATTCCATAATTCGAAGAAGCCTTGGTAGAAGATTTATGAAACCAGTCCCCCAGACCTTCTGCTGTACACTGACCTACTACACAGTGCGGTGATATTCTGTCAATCCGCTCCGTTCTCAGTCCGGAATGGTTCGGACTGAGCAGCGTATACGCCACCAAAGAACTATTACTGTATCCCATAATCATTCACCTTCTTCCTCATCCTCTAATGCATCATCGGAGACTCCCTCACTTTTGTCATGCAGCTGTTCCAGCACCTCCTTCATCTTCTTCGGAATCGGCAGTCCCAGATGCCCTGCATTCTCCAACAGGCTCACACCCTCATTGGAAATATAGAAAAAGATCACCGCTGTCCTCAGCACAGATCCATTCCCAATCACAGCCACATCCAGAATGTTCGCCATTCCCACCAGCAAAAAGATCAGCACCTTCCTGCAGATCCCCCGGAATCCCACCTCACTGGAAAGCGTATGGTCCGCAAAAGCACACATCACCCCGGTCAGGTAATCGATCACCACAAAAGCGATCAGGCATACAGAAGCCCGTCACAGCCTCCCATAAACCAGCCCAGCCATCCGCCTACAGCCATAAAAACCATCTGAATAAAGTTCCAAAATTCCTTCATGCCAGAATCCTCCTCCCATGAAAAAAGCAGCTCCCATTTCTGAGAACTGCCGTAAATAAGTTTTCTATCTCCATGCCTTGCGGCAGAAAGACCTACATTGTTTCCTCCGTCAGCATATACGTGATCTTCATCGTTTTGTCCGTATTCTTCACCACCGCTGACGAAAGATTATTGATACTTGCCAGATAAGGCGTCAGAAGATAAGCACACCTGTGCTCCTTCCCGTAACTGCCGCCCCACATAAACACAAAGTTCTTATACTGGAACAAAGGCGTTGCCATGGCTTCAAACCTTGCGCTCCCCTGCGTCTTGATCACCCTGTCATCCGCCGTGATCTGGAAATCCCCTGCCACGATCATGTCCCCGAGAAGTGTCATATACACCTCACAGGAACCGGCCTCCCCAAGGGATTTCAGTTTGGAAGTAAAGCCCAGCGGGATCAGTGTCACATCCGCTGAATTTGCAGTATTGATCTTATAAACTCCCTTCTTATCATAAGAAGGCACATACAGATATCCCTTCCTCACACAGCATTTTACATTCCGCTCCGGATAGGAACCATCCTTTGCCCTTGTGCCCACTTCCGAAAGCTTCGCTTTGGACAGTGTCCAGCTTCCCTCTGTAAAGGAATAATCCTTTTTGGAGATCCGGATCCACACCATCTTCGCATCCCCGGAAGAATTCGGCTCATTGGAAAATCCATACCAGTATCCGTCATGCCCGTCCATAAACTCCCCGTACTTTGTATAATCCCCCAGGAACGTAAAGCTTTCCGTTGTCAGTGTCTGCTCTTCCAGTACGGTATAAGTGGTATCATCCAGTTTCTCATTCAGCCGATGTTAAACACCGGGATCCTGATCTTCGTAATGGTCACACTGGAAGTCCCAAAGGTAATGGAATACAGCAGGTTCTTTTCAAAATCCAGTTCCACTGCCTCAAACAGTGTCATCTGCTTCGCCTTCGGGATATCCCCGATATCCACCTTTTTCAGAAGCAGAAATGTGCTGGCATCCCCTGCCGCACTGCCAAAAGCATTCTGCCCGCCCAGGCACTGGTCAGTGCCACAGCTGCAATATTCCCGTTTCCCTGACTTGGAGTGAACTCCCACACAAACTTATATCCATTGTCCAGTTTCTTGCTCTCCGTCTGGTTCAGGCTTCCCCTCGCCACATTGAAACCGGAATTAACATTGTTGGAAGCATAAGCCACCGGCAGGTTCTTCCCCTGCTCGTAAATATGATCCGCCTTTTCTTCCAGCACTGCCGGAAACAGCAGGATCCCTCCGATCATGTTCGGGCAGATGGGAAGCAGCGTCCCGTTCCACAAAACAGAATTGTCATACTCCCCGCTGGCTTTCAGATAAATCCCCATTGGATTCAGCCCCAGAATATTATTCACTGCCTCCGTGATCATGTTCGTCTCCTGAACTGTCTCCACCGCACCCGTATTCGTATCGGTCAGTTCAATGACCATTTCACCTTTCAACTTCATCACACACCCTCCATTTCTACCGGCCTGCAGAAACCGCTGATTCCCGCTCTCTCAGCAAAATACACTTCAAATCCTCTGTTCACCGTCTCCTTCATCTGCATGGACAGCGATTCCCGGAAACCATTCACATTCAGTCCTCCGCCAATGGCAAATCTCGTGGTATAATCTTCCACCTCAAGCTTTCCGTCCCAGGCTTCCCCTGCAGCCATAGCCTGCCCGCTGACAGAAGCAATGCAGTCTCCCACATCAACCGTCCCGCTTCCATTCTCCATCCAGAGATACACATTGAACGTATTCGTATAGTTGGCAACGATCTTTTCAATAGGATAATACAGCGACAAAATATGCTTCCCTGAATGCCAGGTCTCCACCGGACAATGCTCCATGATCTCCTCATTGTTAAATTCAAAGACCACATGGCAGACCGCCTGTCCATCCTCCTGCCACTTCACCGGCAGGCTCACATCCACAGAAACCTCCGAACCACTCCCTGATCCTGCATCCGCTCCGCCGGAAGTATCATCCGCACTTCCAGTTCCACTGCCGCTTCCGCCGGAAAGGGAATCACCACAGTCCCGGAAGCCTCCGCAGACCGTTCCACCGGATCCGCAGCCACATCCACAACAACCTGTGCAAAAAACTGCATATGGTTTTCCTCAGAAGAAGCAAACTGGATACTGATCAGCTTCACCTTCGTCTGCCCGATCTCATGCGCGGAAGCATTGGTAAACGTATGGATCCCGATCTTCCCGGTCTTCGCATTGTCTTCAATCTGATTCAGCAGTCCCGAAATATTCTTGTCATTCCTTGACTTCGCCTGAGCCAGCCTCGGGTTCTTCCCCACACATTTCAGGCTCTGCTTTCCCCCGATTTTCTGTCTGATGGAAGTGATACAGGTGATCTGTCCCTCATCCGCCTGTCCTCCCGCAAATGTCAACACATCCCCTGGATCCAGGGCAGGGTTCCCGATGGTATCCGAATCAAACGGCACATATCGGATCACAGACAGATCTGCCAGGATATTCCTGCACAGCATCTCCCTGGTCTCCTTTAACCCAAACTGCAGAAGCGGGTTCACACCCAGGTTCATGGTCAGCCCATTATCCGGATCCAGAGCATAATACTCCGCAATCTGCGTCTGCTTGTTGGTGGAACTCACTGCCGTGTATCTGGTAATAAAATCCGAAAAGCTGGAAGAAAACCGGTGTCTCTGCTCCACCTTCATCACAGGATCCTTCCCGTACTTTCTCAGTTCCAGCTTTCCCTCCCTGTTGATAATAAAGAAACCTCCCAGAACCTGTGCCACATAAAACAGCACGTCCCGGCAGGTCTCAATATCATTTTCAGTATAAACAGAAAGCGTCACCCCGCCATTCGGCATGGCATCAATCTCCGCCCTCTTATTCCCAAACTCCACTTTGCACCTCTTACAGCACAAAGCAATAAAATCATAAGCAGTCCCCACAGTCTCAAATCCATTGAAACTCTTATCAAACCTCAGCATAAAATCATAGGCTTTCAGTTCCAGGCACTTCGCCAGACGGTTCGCCTCACTGACCTCAAAAACTCCCATCGGCACATCTTCCACCGAACCATCAGCCAGCACCAGATGAAACACCAGCGTCACCAGCGCATCCTCCAGCGTATACCTGTCAATGTCACTCAGAAGCGTGATCCCCATCTCCGCCGCATACACCGTCCCCAGTTCAATCTCCGTGTTTCCGCAGCACTGCCTGGAAATATATCCGGAACCCTTCACGATCTCCTTTGCCCCGAACTCATACGTCATTCCGTCTCTAGTAACGATCGTACCCGTCCAGAAATATTTTCTTGTATTGCTCCTGACTGTCCTCAGAAAAGCATCCGACACAGGATACATCCCGCCACCTCCGTTTCCGCACGAAAAAAAGCACCAGCCATTTCCATGACCAATGCTTATTTTTTACATTTCGTTTGATAATGGTAATTGTTGTTGTAATTTTCCGGTTAAGTCCATCATCTGGTAAATTGATGAATTATTAATTTTATATTTTTTAGTTTCACTTATATCAAATAACACATAATTTAAGCCTTCATTATCCAAAGAACTTTTAAAGCATAATCCATCAAACAATTTTTTTCCGTTGCTCGTCTTAATATGTTTAATGTATTCACTAATATATTGTGTTGCCAAGTATGCAGTATCACCACTGTAATTCGGACTTGAAAAATACTCCGACAAAACAGATAATACAATTGAACAATCCCACTCTTTTTGTGAACATCCCAGATCATACTGTGTTGTAAAATCAAACAAGTTTAAATCACTTTTTATCTCTATCTCAGCAATACTAACATATTGAGAAATCACTGGGCGTACTTCTAATGCCGCAGTTTTTTTATTGTCTGCAGCATATAGATAACTTATTCCTTTGGGATTAATTCTTCCAGCTCCGGCAATACCCTGTGGCGGAGCATCTGATTCCGTCTCATTATATCCCCACCATGCTTTTACACCATATTTATTT
>ENA-OQCE01000009-OQCE01000009.1-human-gut-metagenome-genome-assembly--contig:-NODE-9-length-74926-cov-6.380513_pt1 | contig 74926 bp, 69 predicted proteins | sample MGYA00242495_ERZ504572 | MGnify/ENA primary metagenome ERZ504572 (study PRJEB26092, sample SAMD00036228) | human gut metagenome | host: Homo sapiens | study: EMG produced TPA metagenomics assembly of the... | reverse complement strand
CTTGCTCATAACCGAATAACTGCTCCGCAGTTTATCAGAAGGAGCTTGCACTCCTCCTGATACAAGCAAGTCCCCACCCGCTGCTTATTGCTTTTCGCAATGGAAACAGGGGACTTACTTGATTCAGTTAAATTAACATGATTTGTATCAGCCTTTGACTGCTCCGATTGTGATACCCTGTACAAAGTATTTCTGTACCAGCGGATATGCCAGAACGATCGGGCCGGTTACTACAATGGTAAGTGCCATTTTCAGGGACTGGGTCGGCAATGAGATTGCGCTGACGGCAGAGCCTGCGGCGTTGTTTGCAAGAAGCTTTTTATATGCCTCAATATCATTAACCTGCTGATACAGGAAATACTGCAGCGGATACTTGTTCGTGTCTTTGATATACAGCATCGCATTGTACCAGTCATTCCAATAAGCCAGTGCAATGAAGAGGCCCACGGTAGCAAGTGCCGGTTTGATCAGCGGCATTACAATCCGGAACAGAATACGGAACTCGCCGCAGCCATCAATCTTGGCCGCTTCAATCAGAGAATCCGGAAGTCCCACGATGTAACTCTTCATGATCAGAAGGTTGTATACGCTGAACAGCAGCGGAAGGAGCAGTGCAAGGTAGCTGTCCCGCAGATTCAGGGTCTGTGTCATCAGTACGTAGTACGGAACAAGACCGCCGGAAAACAAAGTGGTAAAGTAGAAGAAAAACGAAAACTGATTTCTCCACTCAAACTCCTTACGTGACAGTACATAAGCTGTCATAGTCTGCAGCAGCAGACCAAGTACCGTTCCGACGATGGTCAGACCGATGGTCGTGCCGTATGCGCGGAAGACAACCATAGGATCTTTAAATACGGTTTTGTATGCCTCCAGGCTGAAATCCTGCGGCAGAAGGCTGAAACCGTTCTGGATAATGGCCGATTCCGAAGAAAACGAGCCGGATACGATCATGATGAAAGGAACGAGGCAGACCAGCGCGATGATTCCGCAGAATCCGTACGCGATGATATCAAGTGCAACCGCATCTTTTCCTCTTTTGATTTTACTTGTATGACTGGAAGATCCCACTTTTCATCCCTCCTAGAATAAGGTGTAGTCTTTATCATAAAGACCAACCAGTTTGTTTACGATTACGACAGTGATAAAGCACAGTACCGACTGATACAGACCAACAGCTGCGGACATTCCGAAGTCGTTGCTGCTGATTAAGGCACGGAACGTCAGGGTATCAATTACATCGGTGTAGTTGTACAGAAGACCGTTACTTCCAACCAGGTTGTAGAACATATCAAAGTTTCCTTTGAAGATGCCTCCGACGGATAGCAGAAGCAGGATGATTGTGGTCGGCATGATCATCGGGATTGTTACTTTGAAAATTCGCTGGAACACGTTTGCTCCGTCGATGCGGGCTGCTTCATAAATCGAAGTGTCAATTCCCATAATCGCTGCCAGGTACATAACAGAACCGTATCCGATTCCCTTCCATACATTAAAGAAGACAAGGATAAACGGCCATGCCTTTGGTGTCGTGTAAAACTTGATTGGTGTTCCACCGAAGGTTTCAATCAGTCGGTTTAGAAAACCGTAGTCGGAACTGAAAATATTGAATGCCATAACTCCTACGATAACCCAGGAAATGAAATACGGCAGAAACATCAGCGACTGTGTGATCTTACGGTAATGTTTGTTGCGGATCTCGGTCAGAAGCACGGCAACGGCAATCTGCATCGTCGTGTTGATCGCAATAAATGCCAGATTATACAGCACGGTATTTCTGGTAACGAGTCCGGCCTGTCCTGATTTAAAGAAGAACTTGAAGTTATCAAATCCGTTCCACGGGCTTCCCCAGATACCTCCTGCGTAGGAGTATTTTTTGAATGCCATTACAATTCCTGTCATCGGGTAGTAGGAAAAAATCAGGGTATAAATTACTGCCGGTGCAAGCATCAGAAGAAATACCCGGTACTTGTAGAGCTTTTTGCAAAACCCTTTCCAACCATTCTTTTTCATCTTCTCATTCCCTTTCTTGTTTGCGCAACTTTTTTGTTGCTCAACTCTTTATTTTTCTTTGTGCCATTATCATATCATTTCGGCATATTGTTTACAATTCGCAGTTTTTATAAGATATTTCTTGTCGAAATATACTGTTTTACTATTTTTTGTGCAAAATGCGCAACTTTAGCGTTTTACCTTGTTGCGCATTGATTTTTCCATTACCGTTTGCGATTTTCACGTTCTCTTTTGATATTCCGTATTTTTTCTTGTGTATTCTGCCAAATATTCTGCAAAATAACTTCCTCAATTCCGAAAATCCCGTTGTAAGAAAAGAAAAAGTGCGCAACGTTTCGCATTTTCGTTGCGCACTTTCTGGTTTCTATTCACTTTTTCCCTGTTTCTGCCTTATTTCGCAGCAATGACATCCTGCATGTCATACATGCCAGCCGGTTTTCCAGCCAGGAATTTTGCAGCCTCTACAGCTCCTTTTCCGAAAACTCCTTTGGAATATGCCCTGTGGGACAGAGTAACAACTTCATCCGGTCCCGCGAAGATGACGTCGTGATCTCCGACGATGGTGCCGCCGCGTACGGCAGAGATTCCGATTTCCTTCGGATCACGCTGCTCGTGGCGCTGGCTTCTGTCATAAACATAGTGGTACTGGTTGTCCATTGCCGCGTTCAGGCTGTCTGCCAGGGCGATGGCGGTTCCGCTTGGAGCGTCGCATTTCAGTTTGTGGTGTTTCTCCACGATCTCCATATCAAAGCCTGCTTCGGCAAGCACTTTTGCAGCTGCCTGTACCAGTTTCATCAGCGTATTCACACCAAGGGACATATTTGCAGAGCGGAGAACCGGGATTTCTTTGCTGGTCTCCTGCACTTTTTTGAGCTGATCCTCGGTGAGGCCTGTGGTGCAGAGGACGAGTGGAAGTTTTTTCTCCTTGCAGGCATCGAGCAGTGCGTCGGCTGCCTTGTAGGAAGAAAAGTCAACGACTACGTCTGCCGGAACATCGCATTCTGCCAGGCTTTTGAATACCGGATAATCGTTCTGGCCGTTGTCGTTCATATCGATTCCGGCTATGATTTCTGCATTTGCATCTTCTTTTACCAGGCCGGTGATGACCTGTCCCATATGGCCGTTGCAGCCATGCATAATAATTTTAACCATTGTCTTTTTCCTTCTTTACTTCGTGTATTCTTAACTTAAGCCAGTTTGATTCCAAAATCTTTCATAGCCTTTGCCAGGCGCTCCTGGTTCTGCGGCTCCATCTCGGTCAGCGGCAGACGAAGCGGGCCAACCTCTTTGCCCATCAGGTTCAGCGCTGCTTTTACCGGAATCGGGTTTACTTCGCAGAACAGCGCATCGATGAGCGGCAGTGCTCTCAGCTGGATTTCTCTGGATCCGGCCACATCGCCGTCGAGGAATTTCTGTACCATGTCGTGGGTCTCACGCGGTGCTACGTTGGAAAGAACGGAGATTACACCGCTTCCGCCAAGGGAAAGGATCGGCACAACCTGATCGTCGTTTCCGGAGTACAGATCGATCTTTCCATCGGTCAGCTGCATAATTTTTGCGACCTGGGAAATGTTTCCGGAAGCCTCTTTGACTGCAACGATATTCTCAACGTTGTTGAACAGATAGACGATCGTTTCCGGTGCAATGTTTACGCCGGTTCTGCCCTGAATGTTGTAAAGGATGACCGGCACTTTGACGCTGTCTGCGATTGCGGTAAAGTGTGCAATCAGGCCCTTCTGTGTTGCTTTATTGTAATACGGAGAAACGAGAAGAAGTCCGTCCACGCCGTATTTTTCTGCTTCCTGAGACAGATAAATTGCTGTCTCCGTGCTGTTGGAGCCGGTTCCTGCAATTACCGGGATTCTGTGATTTACTTTTTCCACGGTATATTTGATGGCATCCAGATGCTCCTCATGGGACAGGGTCGAAGCCTCACCGGTGGTTCCGCAGATAACGATGGCGTCGGTTCCGCCGGCGATCTGCTCCTCAATCAGTTCTCCGAGTTTTTCGTAATTCACTTCCTGTGTTTCGGTCATCGGTGTGATAATTGCAACAGCTGCACCTTTAAAAATAGACATTCTCTTTTCCTCCTGTATGTTGTGTCAGATAAAACCATAAGAAATCAGTCGCCGGAGCTTATCTCCCACGGAAAATTTCACTTTCCGTTTAAAAAAGAGGCGCCTCATCCCAGATAAGATCGCCTCCAAATTCACACATACGCAGTATCTATGATCAGATAGCTCTCCATCTCTCGATGACAGTCGCAGATTTTTTCAACCTGCGCCCAGGAGCATACCGGTTCAGCGCCGGATGTCCTTCGGCATTCTTCCCTTTTCCTCTTCTTCTTTTGCTGCTGAGGCATCCGAAAAGGTACTCTTGAAGTAATGCGACCTCTATCCACTTCAGTTCTGCTTTTACTATAGCATCATTAAATTTTCTTGTCAACAGCGGATCGCGCTTTAACTCTCACTATATTCCAGCTTGCTCACCGAAACCTCATACGCGGTCCGCTTTTCCATTTCCGTCTCGCTCAGCCGCTTCATATATTCCCGGCTCTGGATCCGTCCCCAGATGAGAACGTGGCCGCCCACGGCAAACGCAGAGGCATACCGCGCATTCCGTCCCCAGCAGATGCACGGGATATAATCTGATTTTCCATACGGACGGTTGACCGCGATCAGAAGGTCGGCGATCTCTCTTCCCAGAGGTGTTTTCCGGTAGACCGGCGGTTTACATATGTATCCATCGAGGTAAATCTGGTTGGATTTGACGGAATCGTCCTCTTCCTCCACGAAGCTTAATTCCCGCGCAAATACGGAGAGTACCAGACGGTTCTTCTTCTCCTCGTGGCGGTTGTAGGACCGAAACTGACCGCTGATGCAGATCCACTCACCCTGGTAATCCTGTGATACGTCCACCAGCCGCTCGGAGACCATCACCGGAATGATGTCCTGCGATTCACTCAACCGCTTGACCATCACATCGACGAGGTAAAAGCCCTCTCCGAATACCTGATGGCTGAATGTAAACGGGGAGACAATCTCTCCCATGATAACCACCTGATTGTTTTCAATCATCTTGTCTGCCATAATGAAAATCCCCTTCCTTTGTCTTTTCTTTCTGAATATTGATTTCTGATCGGTACTTTGCTGATCTATAATCCTAATGTATGAACCACATTTCTTTTTCAGAACCACTTTTTTCCAGATTTTTTTATTTCTATTCAAATCAGCATTCTGCCCAATTTTTTGTATATGTTTCTGTAAAAACCGCACCACATGCTTCGTATTTTCTACCATTGCAATACAAAAATGTCACATCTTCCCTGTTTTTTTTCTCTGTTCTGTGCTATAATAGTTCAGATAGGCAGGCATCCAGCAGAGACAAAACGGCAAGGCACCTGCCTTTGTGCTGTGATAAACATTCCCGGCCGGCTTGAAATTTTGAAAAATTGAACCCGGCAGGGTCAACCCATAGGAAGAGGAATGAAGAAATGAAAACAACGAGAGAAGATGTAAGAAACGTTGCCATCATCGCCCATGTCGATCATGGTAAAACTACACTGGTAGACGAGCTTCTGAAACAGAGCGGCGTTTTCCGTGCCAATCAGGAGGTTCAGGAACGTGTCATGGACTCGAACGATATCGAGCGTGAGCGTGGAATCACCATTCTTTCCAAAAATACAGCAGTTTACTACAAAGGAACGAAAATCAACATCATCGACACCCCAGCCATGCGGACTTCGGCGGCGAGGTTGAGCGAGTTCTGAAAATGGTAGACGGCGTTATTCTGGTTGTAGACGCATTCGAGGGCGCTATGCCGCAGACCAAATTCGTGCTGAAAAAAGCACTTGAGCTGAATCTTTCCGTTATCGTCTGCATCAACAAAATCGACCGCCCGGAGGCACGCCCGGACGAAGTCATCGACGAAGTGCTTGAGCTTCTGATGGATCTCGACGCATCCGACGAGCAGCTTGACTGTCCGTTCCTGTACGCATCCGCAAAGCTGGGTCATGCCGTACTCGATCTGAACGACACCCCGAAGGATATGACACCTCTGTTCGAGACCATTCTGAAATACATCCCGGCTCCGACCGGCGATCCGGAAGCTGGCACACAGCTTCTGATCAGTACCATCGACTACAACGAATACGTTGGACGTATCGGTGTCGGCAAAGTTGAAAACGGAACGATCCGCGTGAACCAGGACGTTATGCTGGTCAACCACCACGATCTGACCAAGAAGAAAAAAGTAAAGGTCAGCAAACTGTATGAATTTGACGGACTGAAAAAAGTAGAGGTTACTGAGGCAGGCATCGGTTCTATCGTTGCTGTTTCCGGTATCCCGGATATCCACATCGGAGATACTCTCTGCGGCGATCTGGACAACCCGGTTTCCATCCCGTTCCAGAAAATCTCCGAGCCGACTATTTCCATGAACTTCATCGTAAACGACAGCCCGCTGGCCGGTAAAGAAGGTAAATACGTAACTTCCCGCCACCTGCGCGACCGTCTGATGCGTGAGCTGAACACTGACGTTTCTCTCCGCGTCGAGGAGACTGATTCCGCAGACTGCTTCAAGGTTTCCGGCCGTGGTGAGCTGCATCTGTCCGTCCTGATCGAAAACATGCGCCGTGAGGGATATGAGTTCGCAGTAAGTAAGGCAGAGGTTATCTACAAAGAGGACGAGCGCGGACGCAAACTCGAGCCAATGGAAATCGCATACGTTGACGTTCCGGACGAGTTCTCCGGTACTGTCATCCAGCTCCTCAGCGAGCGTAAAGGCGAGCTTCACGGCATGAGCCGCGCAAGCGATGGTTCCACCCGTCTGGAGTTCGAAATCCCGGCACGAGGCCTGATTGGTTTCCGTGGAATCTTCATGACCTCCACCAAAGGAACTGGTATCCTGAACACCGAGTTTGAAGATTACGCACCGTACAAGGGCGACATTGAATACCGCAAACAGGGTTCCCTGATTGCTTTCGAGGCAGGCGAGTCCGTTACCTACGGTCTGTACTCCGCACAGGAGCGCGGTACTCTGTTCATCGGACCTGGCGAGAAGGTTTACGCCGGTATGGTTATCGGACAGAACGGTAAGGCCGAGGATATCGAGCTGAACGTCTGCAAGACGAAGCACCTGACCAACACCCGTACTTCTTCTTCCGACGAGGCACTGCGTCTGACTCCGCCGAGAATCCTTTCCCTGGAGCAGGCTCTGGACTTCATCGACAAGGACGAGCTTCTTGAGGTTACTCCGGTTTCCTTACGTATCCGTAAGAAAGAGCTGGATTCCAGACTTCGTAAGAGAGCGGCAATGAAATAAATTTTCATAAAATGACATAAGAACCGCCGTTCACTCTTGATTTGAGAGTAAACCGGCGGTTCTTTGTCGTTTTTCTATTCTGTTTTCTATTCGTTTGTCGTTCCGCCATGGAAGCCGTAATACGTCTCTCCCGCTGCAAGATCCACGCCGTTTGCCGCTGCAAGAGTATGAATCGTGACAAGCTCATACCCGCGGTTGATCAGCTCCGGCACGATCGTTGCACACGATTCTACGGTCGTCTCGTGGATATCATGCATCAGGATAATGTCTCCCGGGCTTACACTGTCGAGAACGGCGCTGATGTTTGCCTGTACATTTTTTGTCTGCCAGTCCAGGGTATCGACATCCCACATGATGCTCGGGCGGCCGATAGATGCGAGCAGTTCATCGGTGCTGTTTCCATACGGGAAACGGATGACAGTTGCACCCTGTCCGTTGTTGTACTGGGCGATCAGATCATCCGTCATCTGGAACTGGGCAAGGCCGTCGTCGGTGCTCAGTTCTTTCATATTCGGATGCGCATAGGAGTGGTTTCCAAGCTCACAGCCGATCGCCGCCATGCGCGGGATCACATCTGCACCGTATTTTTCCACATTGCTGCCGAGCATAAAGAACGTCGCCTGTGCCCCGTACTGCTCCAGCGTATCGAGAAGCGTGCTGGTATAGACGCCTGGGCCGTCATCAAAGGTCAGGGCTACCATCATCGAGCCGTTGCGGTCTGGCTGGTAAACACCCTGGTCATCAAAGTAACAGCCTTTTCCGCCGATCGCTTTCCAGCCGGTCGCCATGTAACCATTGGAATCAAAATGGTACTGGTTTCCGTCGATATCTGCCCAGCCGTTGACGTAGTACGTTGTGGCATCCGTTGCGTACCACCAGCCCGACGAGCTGTACTGCCATCCCGGCGTCTCATTCGGCGGCGTGGTCTCCGCAAGCTTCTTAATTCCCGCATTTCCCGATCCGTCCTCCGCCTCCGGCGCCGTCTCGCTCACCGTCTTTGCGGCTGTGTCATTACTCAGTACAATTCCTTTTTTCGCAAGCTGCGCTCCCGCAAATTTCCAGATAAGCGCAAGAAAAAGAAGGCCGATTACCACACACAGGGAAATCCGTGATACTTTCTGCATCATCTGTCTGCGGCGCATCTGCTTTCTTCTCTGTTTCAATGATTTTCTTTCCATATGATCTGTTTATACTCCATCGTCCCGCCCCTTTGCGGAACTTTCTTCCATCGTAACACAAACGTTTTTCGACATTTTTCTACTTACTATCATAACGTGATCTGACCTAAGATGCAAGGCACAAATTCTTACATTTTTCCACTTCTGGTAAATTAATGTTTATCGTTTCTTAACATCTTGTCACAAAAAAAGAGTGACTCTGCACCCATGGTAAAAGCGGATACAAAATCACTCTTTGTCACTCTCTTTTAAAAAACCTGGTTTCTTTCTGGTGCTTTGCCACCAAATCACAGGTCTTTCACCTGTCCAGCCTGATTATCCTCTCTGCTTAAGAGTAACTGCAAAGTTTTAACGTTGCCAGAACAACGGAAGCAAACACCTTATGCCTCATGTCCTATTTTAGTCAGGAAATCGCTGCCCATCACCCATTTTTCGTTTTCCAGCGTCACAACGGACTCGAGTTTCCAGGTGACGGTCTCTATTTTGGTTTTGCGGAAGAAATGGAGGAAACGGGTTCGTCGCTCGATCGCAGCGGTCACGTTGGTTTCGATCTTCATCTGGTTGGATTCGTTGGTTACGGTTGTGGAGACGCTGCTCACGGTGATGCTGGTGATTCCGGTGTTGGTGTCGCTGTTCAGGTAGGCATCGCAGAGCTGCTGGTACTGTTCTTTGGCGGTTTTCTGTACGGCGGTGTCGGCGGAAAATTCATTTTTGATGGTGCTGAAGGATTTTCCGGCGGCTGCGGCTGTGAATACCTTGTCCAGGGACTCTTCTGCGCGGTCGGCGATGGTTTTGCCGGTGGAATCGTTGAGTTTTAAATCCGGCAGGAATTCCATGCTGCTGTTGTCCTGCACGAGGACGATCTCGCGGTATGGGTCTTTCTGTTTTTCGGTCAGTTCAATGGTGTGGCCGCCGAGGAAGAGATACGGGATTTTGTAGATGCTGACGTTATCTGCTGTCTCTTTTAAATACTTTTTCCCGACCTGCACGCCGTCCAGATAGAACGAGGCATCCGCCGGGACGGTGATTTCGACATCCGTCACGCAGCTGTCTTTCGGCACAACGTACCACTCTTTGAAGTTCCATTTTACGGTATCCCCGACGGCGATCTCCAATGTTTCTTCCTGCGAGTCGCTCATGCCTTTTAACGTGTACCGCACAGTATAAATCCTGTTTTCCCCGGTCTCAAGATTCTGTTTTCTGCGCATGAAAAAGCTCTTGATCTCCGGTGTTTCCTGCCCGTCAGTGCCGTCCTGTTTTGCTTTCCAGGTCATTGCATTGACGTAGTTCTTCCGCGACAGAAACGTGCTGTCCGGGAACTGGCATACATCGTATGCACTGTTCCAGTCTCCTGCCAGGCATGCTTCCACGTAATTCCGTCCTGCCGCCTGCGGCGCATACAGATACGCGCCTGCCATAAAAAATACGGCGCACAGAATCAGAAACAGACTGAGATTCACGATCAGAATCCGCAGACTCATCGGCAGATCACGAAATTTTGCCGCCTGTATTTTCACAGAAAGCTCCGTCGTCTCTTCTCCGTCTTTTTCCACATGGCGGAATCTTTTTCCTTTTCTTTTCCACTTCTGGAGCATAGTTTACCTCATCTTTTCCTCTTATTTAGACTGTTCTTTCACCGCATACGTATGCACGGTCGCTCTTCTGGCTGTATGCCTCTCCCTCGGAATAATACTCCTCCGATGTCGTGGAAAAACGCGTAATCGTCTCTTTCACACGCTCTCCCGCCGTTTGCTGGTGGAGAAACAGCGCTGCAATCATCAGAATCACAAATATATCCAGAATCAGTACCGCCGCATTTGCCACGATGCCAGGTAATTTTTTTATCCACATAGGCTTCCCTCTTTTCTGTCTCCATTGTAACAAAATGCTCCCGAAAACACAAGGAAAGCAGAGACCCCGGCGAACCGAAAATTCTCTGCTTTTCACAAATGACATATTTATTTTTTAACCTTGTTTCAATCCACAGTCGGTAATTTCACAGAGTCTGACATGTCAGCAGAATGCTGACTGTGGTTTGCCTCATGTCAGTGGGGGATACCGATTTCTCTCCGCCCGCCACTGCCGTTAACTTTCTTATTTGCAATTCATCTCACCACCTATAGAGGTGGGAGAATCCTTGCTATTATTTGTTGAAGGGTTTACTCCTCGGTATCATCCTTTGACGGAATCATTTCCTCAAAGTCGAAGTCGAGCATCGGCTCTTCCTCTTCAGCTGACGGCTCTTCAACCGGAGCTTCTGCCATCGGAGCTGCCGGAGCATCGTCCTCAAGATCTTCGGTCAGAATCAGATCCTCGTCCTCTTCTTCCTCGATCATGCTGTCGGTATTCAGATGAATGTTGCTGTAGCACTTCATACCGGTACCGGCCGGGATCGGTTTACCGATGATAACGTTCTCTTTCAGGCCTACCAGATGGTCAACCTTACCCTTGATAGCAGCGTCGGTCAGAACCTTGGTGGTCTCCTGGAAGGATGCTGCGGACAGGAAGGAATCGGATGCCAGGGATGCTTTGGTGATACCAAGCAGTACCTGTTTTCCTTCTGCCGGCTCTTTGCCTTCTGCGATCAGAGCTTTGTTGGTCTCGTCGTAATCCAGGAAGTCTACCATGTCGCCCGGAAGGAATTCGGTATCTCCGTTTTCCTCGATGCGGATCTTCTTCAGCATCTGGCGAACGATAACCTCGATATGCTTATCGTTGATTTCTACACCCTGCAGACGGTAAACTCGCTGTACCTCGCGGATCATGTAATCCTGAACGGCACGTACACCTTTGATCTTCAGGATATCATGCGGGTTGACAGAACCCTCGGTCAGCTCGTCTCCGGCTTCCAGAACTGTTCCGTCTGCGATCTTAATACGGGATCCGTAAGGGATCAGGTATGTCTTGGATACGCCGTCTTCCGGATTGGTAACAACGATTTCGCGTTTCTTCTTGGTGTCTTTGATCTGTGCAACACCGGCGATTTCGGTGATGATGGCAAGTCCTTTCGGCTTTCTTGCCTCGAAAAGCTCCTCGACACGAGGAAGACCCTGTGTGATATCTCCACCGGCAACACCACCGGTATGGAAGGTACGCATGGTCAGCTGTGTACCAGGCTCACCGATCGACTGTGCTGCGATAATTCCGACAGACTCACCAACTGTACTGCCTCGCCGGTTGCCATGTTGGCACCATAGCATTTTGCGCAGATTCCGTTACCGGAACGGCAGGTAAGAATGGTACGGATTTTTACTTTTGTATAATGCTCACCGTTCTCGTTGATGCCGTCTTTGATGACACGGGCAGCACGTTTCGGGGTGATCATATGGTTTGCTTTTACAATGACGTTGCCGTCCTTGTCTTTGATCGTCTCGCAGGAGAAACGGCCTGTGATACGATCCTGCAGACTCTCGATCTGCTCTTTTCCGTCTGTGAACTCGCTGACCCACATACCCGGAATTTCGTCCTTGCCCTCGGCACAGTCGATTTCACGGATGATCAGGTCCTGAGAAACGTCTACCAGACGACGGGTCAGGTAACCAGAGTCGGCGGTACGAAGCGCGGTATCGGACATACCTTTTCGTGCTCCATGTGCGGACATGAAGTATTCCAGTACCTGAAGACCTTCACGGAAGTTTGACTTGATCGGCAGCTCGATGGTGTGTCCGGTTGTATCGGCCATCAGTCCTCGCATACCAGCCAGCTGTTTGATCTGCTTATCGGAACCACGGGCTCCGGAGTCAGCCATCATGAAGATGTTATTGTATTTATCCAGTCCGTCGAGCAATGCTTTTGTCAGCGCATCGTCGGTCTTCTTCCAGGTATCTACAACCTCTTTGTAACGCTCTTCGTCTGTAATCAGACCACGTTTGAAGTTTCTTGTAATCTTGTCTACCGTTGCCTGTGCTTCGGCGAGCATCTCCGGCTTCTGCGGCGGCACGGTCATATCGGAAATGGATACGGTCATGGCTGCACGGTGGAGTATTTATATCCGGTTGCCTTGATATAGTCCAGAACCTCTGCGGTTTGTAGCTCCGTGTGTATTGATGACTTTTTCCAGAATCTGTTTCAGCTGTTTCTTTGCAACGAGGAAATCAACCTCAAGCGCAAGCTCGTTACCCGGAACCGTACGGTCTACGTATCCCAGATCCTGCGGCAGAATCTCATTGAAGAGGAATCTTCCGAGTGTGGAGCTTACGTTCTGCTGCATTACAGTACCATCTTCATCTCTTTTTCGCAGCGGATGGTAATCTTGGTCTGCAGGGTAATATATCCGTTCTCGTATGCCAGGATGCTTCGTTCATATCGCGGAAGAAGCTTCCTTCGCCCTTCTCGCCCGGACGCTCCTGTGTCAGATAGTAGATACCAAGAACCATATCCTGGGAAGGAACGGCTACCGGACCACCATCGGACGGTTTCAGCAGGTTGTTCGGAGAAAGAAGCATGAAACGGCACTCTGCCTGCGCTTCTACAGACAGCGGCAGATGGACAGCCATCTGGTCACCGTCGAAGTCGGCGTTGAATGCGGTACAAACCAGCGGGTGCAGCTTAATCGCTTTACCTTCTACCAGAATCGGCTCGAACGCCTGGATACCCAGACGATGCAGGGTAGGGGCACGGTTCAGCATAACCGGATGCTCTTTGATGACGTCCTCGAGAACGTCCCATACCTGCGGCTCGAGTTTCTCGACCATTTTCTTTGCATTTTTGATGTTATGTGCAGTGCCGTTGGAAACCAGCTCTTTCATAACGAACGGTTTAAACAGCTCGATTGCCATTTCTTTCGGCAGACCGCACTGGTAAATCTTCAGTTCCGGTCCTACGACGATAACAGAACGGCCGGAGTAGTCAACACGTTTACCAAGAAGGTTCTGACGGAAACGGCCGGATTTACCTTTCAGCATGTCGGACAGAGATTTCAGAGGACGGTTTCCAGGACCGGTTACCGGACGGCCGCGGCGGCCGTTGTCGATCAGGGCATCAACTGCCTCCTGGAGCATACGTTTCTCGTTGCGCACGATGATATCCGGTGCACCGAGCTCCAGCAGTCTCTTCAGACGGTTGTTACGGTTGATGATACGGCGGTACAGGTCATTCAGGTCAGATGTTGCAAAACGTCCTCCGTCAAGCTGTACCATAGGACGCAGATCCGGCGGAATAACCGGAACCGCATCAAGAATCATCCACTCCGGACGGTTTCCGGACTCACGGAATGCCTCAACAACCTCAAGTCTCTTGATGATGCGGGCTCTCTTCTGTCCGGTAGAATCTTTAAGACCTGCCTTTAATTCAGCAGACTCTTTTTCCAGATCGATTGCCATCAGAAGCTCTTTGATGGATTCCGCACCCATACCTGCACGGAAGCTGTTTCCGAACTCCTCTCTGGCATCCTGGTATTCTTTCTCGGTCAGAACCTGTTTGTACTGTAATTTGGTATCGCCTGCATCAAGAACGATGTAGTTTGCGAAATACAGAACCTTTTCCAGAGTTCTCGGAGACAGATCCAGGATCAGTCCCATACGGGACGGAATTCCTTTGAAATACCAGATGTGGGATACCGGAGCTGCCAGCTCAATGTGTCCCATACGCTCACGGCGCACACTGGATTTTGTTACTTCTACGCCGCATCGGTCGCAGATTACGCCTTTGTAGCGAATTTTCTTATATTTACCGCAATGGCACTCCCAGTCTTTGCTTGGTCCGAAGATTCTTTCACAGAACAGACCGTCTTTTTCCGGTTTCAGCGTTCTGTAGTTGATGGTCTCCGGTTTTTTTACCTCGCCATGGGACCACTCCCGGATTTTCTCCGGGGAGGCAAGTCCTATTTTGATGGCATCAAAGCTCATCTGGTAATTTTCTTTTTTTGCTGTTTCTGGCATTTGATTACCCCTTTCCTCGCAAAGCGAAGATCTACAAGTTACATGTCATCATCTGAACTTTCATCCAGATCAAGATAAGAGTCTTCTTCTTCATCCTCTTCCACATCTACCATTTCTTCTCCGTCAAATTCTTTCTTGGAGAATCCATAGTCACCAAATCTCTCGTCCTCTCTGTCAGAGTAACGGTCTCCCTCGATGATGTGGTTCAGGTTGGTATCACCGTAATCAACTGATTCCATAATTTTAACTTCGGTATTGTCATCACGCAGTACGCGGACATCGAGTGCCAGGGACTGCAGCTCTTTCAACAATACTTTGAAGGATTCCGGAATACCAGGCTCCGGAATATTGTCGCCCTTGATGATGGCTTCGTATGTCTTCACACGGCCAACCACATCGTCAGACTTCACAGTCAGGATCTCCTGCAGCGTGTAGGATGCACCGTACGCCTCAAGAGCCCAAACCTCCATCTCTCCGAAACGCTGTCCACCGAACTGAGCTTTACCACCCAGAGGCTGCTGTGTAACGAGGGAGTATGGGCCGGTAGAACGGGCATGAATCTTATCGTCTACCAGGTGATGCAGTTTCAGGTAATGCATGTGTCCGATTGTCGTTCTTCCATCGAACGGCTCACCGGTACGTCCGTCGCGGAGCTGTACCTTACCGTCTCTTGCGATATCAACACCCTTCCACAGTTCTCTGTGATCCAGATGCTCTTCCAGATACTGATATACTTCCGGAAGCAGAATATCTTTATATTTCTCGGAGAATGCATCCCATTCCATGTTTACATAATCGTTTGCCAGTTCCAGGGTATCCTGAATATCTTTCTCGTTTGCGCCGTCGAAAATCGGGGTGGATACGTTAAATCCAAGCGCTGCTGCTGCAAGGCTCAGGTGGATCTCCAGCACCTGTCCGATGTTCATACGGGACGGCACACCCAGAGGATTCAGCACGATGTCCAGCGGACGTCCGTTCGGCAGGAACGGCATATCCTCTACCGGAAGTACACGGGAAACGACACCCTTGTTTCCGTGACGACCAGCCATCTTATCGCCGACAGAGATTTTTCTCTTCTGTGCGATGTAGATGCGGACTGCCTGGTTTACTCCAGGAGAAAGTTCGTCGCCGTTTTCACGGGTAAATACTTTGGCGTCCACGATGATACCATACTCACCGTGCGGTACTTTCAGGGAAGTATCACGTACTTCTCTTGCTTTCTCGCCAAAGATGGCACGGAGCAGACGCTCCTCTGCGGTCAGCTCGGTTTCTCCCTTCGGAGTTACTTTTCCGACCAGAATATCACCGGCACGTACCTCTGCACCGATGCGGATGATTCCACGCTCGTCCAGGTCTTTTAAGGCTTCATCGCCGACGCCGGAACGTCTTTTGTGATCTCTTCCGGTCCAAGCTTGGTGTCACGGGCCTCTGCCTCGTACTCCTCGATGTGGATGGAAGTGTAAACATCATCCTGTACCAGACGCTCGCTTAAGAGTACGGCGTCCTCGTAGTTATATCCTTCCCAGGTCATAAATCCGATCAGCGGGTTTTTACCAAGAGCAAGCTCGCCCTGGTAGGTAGACGGACCGTCTGCGATTACTTCGCCGGCCTCTACATGGTCACCTTTAAATACGATCGGTTTCTGGTTGTAGCAGTTGCTCTGGTTGCTTCGCATGAATTTGGTCAGATGGTAAACATCTTTTGTTCCGTCATCATTGTTCATGCGGATCTCGTTGGAGCAGGAATAGGAAATGGTTCCTGCTTTTTTTGCAACGACGCAGACACCGGAGTCTACGGCTGCTTTTGCTTCGATACCGGTTCCTACTACAGGAGCATCGGTGATCATCAGCGGTACGGCCTGACGCTGCATGTTGGATCCCATCAGCGCACGGTTCGCATCGTCGTTCTGAAGGAACGGGATCAGCGCCGTAGCAACGGAGAATACCATCTTCGGAGACACGTCCATGTAATCAAACATGTGCGGCTCGTAGGACTGGGTCTCATCCAGATAACGTCCGGAAACGTTCTTGTTGAGGAAGTGTCCTTCTGCATCCAGCGGCTCATTTGCCTGTGCTACATGGTAATTATCCTCTTCATCTGCGGTCATGTAGACTACTTCGTCGGTAACACGCGGATTTTTCGGATCTGATTTGTCAATTCTTCTGTATGGAGCCTCAACGAAGCCATACTCGTTGATGCGCGCATACGATGCCAGAGAGTTGATAAGACCGATGTTCGGTCCCTCAGGAGTCTCGATCGGCACATTCTTCCGTAATGGGAGTAGTGTACGTCTCGAACCTCGAATCCGGCACGGTCACGGGACAGACCGCCAGGTCCAAGGGCGGAAAGACGTCTCTTGTGCGTCAGCTCTCCAAGCGGGTTATTCTGATCCATGAACTGGGACAGCTGGAAGATCCGAAGAACTCTTTGATTGCAGCTGTAACCGGTTTGATATTGATCAGGGACTGCGGAGAAATTCCGTCGATGTCCTGTGTTGTCATACGCTCACGTACCACACGCTCCATACGGGACAGACCGATGCGGTACTGGTTCTGAAGCAGCTCACCTACAGCACGGATTCTACGGTTGCCCAGGTGGTCGATATCATCGGCATTTCCTGCGCCGTATTCCAGATGCATGTTGTAGTTGATGGAAGCGAAAATATCTTCCTTTGTGATATGTTTCGGAATCAGGTCGTGGATGTCACGTTTGATCGCCTGTTTGATCTCTTCGATATCGGTATTCTCCTCCAGGATCTTTTCCAGAACCGGATAGTATACTTTCTCTTTGATGCCAAGTTCTTCCTCGTCAACATCTACCCATGCTTTCAGATCTACCATTAAGTTGGAAAGAACTTTTACGTTTCTCTCCTCGGTCTGGATCCATACATACGGTACTGCTGCGTTCTGAATCTTGTCTGCGAGTTCCAGAGTAACGGTGGTACCTTTTTCTGCAAGGATTTCACCGGTGGACGGATCTACAACATCCTCAGCGAGGATCTGGTTGCGGATACGGCTGCGCAGTGCAAGTTTCTTGTTGAATTTATAACGGCCTACCTTTGCCAGGTCATAGCGACGCGGGTCAAAGAACATGCTCATGATGAGGCTCTCTGCATTTTCTACTGCGAGAGGCTCGCCCGGACGAATTTTCTTGTACAGCTCGAGAAGACCTTCCTGATAGTTGGTGGAAGTATCTTTGGTGAAGCTTGCAAGAATCTTCGGCTCTTCACCGAACAGCTCTACGATCTCTGCATTGGAGCTTACTCCAAGTGCACGGATGAGGACTGTGATCGGAACTTTTCTGGTACGGTCTACGCGGACATAGAAGACGTCGTTGGAATCGGTCTCGTACTCCAGCCATGCTCCACGGTTCGGGATTACGGTACAGGAGAACAGTCTCTTTCCGAGCTTATCATGTGCGATGCCGTAATAAATACCAGGGGAACGTACCAGCTGGCTGACGATTACTCGCTCTGCACCATTGATAACGAATGTTCCTGTTGCTGTCATCAACGGCAGATCACCCATGAAAATTTCGTGCTCTGTGATCTCGTCTTTTTCCTTATTATATAATCTTACTTTTACCTTTAACGGTGCCGCATAAGTAGCGTCACGCTGTTTACACTCTTCGATTGAGTATTTTACGTCATCTTCACACAGTGTAAAGTCTACGAATTCAAGGCTCAGCCGTCCGCCGTAGTCGGAGATTGGTGAAATGTCATCAAAGACTTCCTTGAGTCCGCTTCTCAGGAACCAGTCATAGGAATCCTTCTGGACTTCAATCAAGTTGGGCATTTCCAATACTTCTTTTTGTCTCTGGTAACTCATTCGCATACTTTTTCCGGTAGGTATCGGACGTATTCTGTTTTTCTCCATTGACGTTGTCACCCCTTGTGTTATAATATATTTATTACCGCTCATGCCTGAACAAAAGGTTTTAGGCATATCTTGCCATAATAGTGCATTTTCTAGATTATCATGTTTTTTCAAGTGTGTCAACAAAACAGATTGTATTTTTTTCAGTACAATCTGTTTTTTACTGGTTTTTCCGCCAGGACCCTGTTAGAATAATACTTTAGATGTGATTGAAATCACCGAATTTTCAGAAAAAAACCGCCTGTTTGATTTTTTATTTTTTAAATCAAACAGGCGGTTTTCTTATTCTAATTCGTAACTATTCAGAGCTACCTTTCAATGTTGCCTCGCGCCATATGAAATTATCAGAAAAAGTACCCCGCACGCAGACATGACTCGCACTTTTCTCTGTAATTTTGCAGCGTAAGCGGAATCGTTCCTTTTAATGCTGAATATTGTCGGTCATCATGTCCATAAAGCTCCACGGCTTCAGAACTTTGTTGATCTCTGCAAAGACTTTATCGTCGTAGTTGTGTTTTACTTCGGTCTTTTTATCAAATACCATGGTATCCGCATCCTCTGCTTCTGTTTCCGGCCAGTGCGGGAGTCCCTCGTGATCCGGGGTTCCGTTCTTTGCAAAGGCGAGCAGGGCGCCAAAGATTTCGCTTTCCAGTTTATCACTGACATCCGGGATTCCGCAGATTTCTACGAGATCGCTATTGCCGAAGAAATACGGGATGTCGGAGCAGTGCCATGCCGGTTTGCCGTTCTGGAACGGGAATTCCAGGGCGAAGTTGTAGAGATATGCTTTGCCGCCGCCTTTTGCGAACAGTTTGGCAAGTTTTACGGTCGGCTCACGCATTGCGCGGTCGATCGCAAGAACATCTACGCCGTTCTTCTCCGGATATGCTTCTTTGAAAGCGTCCAGAACCTTTTCGGCATTGTCTCCATAAACCTTTTTGAGGATTTCCAGAATTTCTTCCGCTGTCAGTTTGTTCTTATCATAAGCTGCCGGTGCAAACGTTGCGAACTCGCCGTATACGGTTCCGATCATCATCGGAATCTGATGTGCATGCTCACGGAAGCCTGCGTCGAATGGATTTCCGCAGAAGTAATCGCCCTTTTTCGGGCCGCCGCCGATGTAGCCGCCATTCTGTGCGATAGCCGGGGATACCTTTGCATATGCTGCGGCAAGCTGCGGATACGGTACGGTTTCCAGCTGCGCCACATCATCAAAGCCAAGCTCTTTCATCATTGCCGTGACAATCTCTGTTCCATCTTTTTCTCCTGCGCCGAGCGGATCCCCTTCCATCACACCGCTCATGACAAGGCCTTTCTGGAACAGGCCGTCTGCTGATGGAATCTGCATCAGGTCAATCACCTTCATTCCGCCGCCGGACTGGCCGAAAATGGTTACATTCTCCGGATCGCCGCCGAACAGGGCAATATTGTCATGTACCCACTGCAGGGCTGCCACCATATCGGCGTGGCCTGCGTTTGCGGAGTTTTTGTATTTTTCCCCAAACGGAGACAGATCCAGATATCCTAAAATATTCAGTCTGTGGTTGACAGAAACAAGAATCGAATCACCTTTCTTTGCGATGCTGACGCCGTCATACGCAACCTGCTCGATGGAAGATCCCGCTGCGTATCCACCGCCGTGGAACCATACGAGAACCGGTTTTTTGGCTTCCGGATCAAGTTTGTTTGTCCAGATATTTAAGGACTGGCAGTGCTCATCCTGCGGCCAGTAGCGGTGCGGAACCATAAGCTCGCCGTTCGGTGTATCTTGGTTCTGAAGCGGGCATACAAAGCCGTAGTTTGTCGCATCCTTCACGCCATCCCATTTGGACGGAACCGGCATCTGGAAACGGTCGGCGTATGCATACGGAATTCCTTTGTAAATGTAAACACCGTCATAAAAATAACCTTTTAAATCGCCGGATGTGGTATGCAGCACCGGCACGCCATCGTAATCAAATATTTTCCCCATTTTGAAATACCTCTTTTCTGTAGAATTTAGCATTTATGTTGTTTTCAGTATAAACAATATTTTCGTCCTTTTCTACTCGAATTGCCGCAAGATCTTCTTATATTGTTGCTTTTTTTCCACTCTTTCTCTGTATTCTCCCACCGCGAGTGCAATTTTTTGAAGATTTTACAGAATCTGCTCCACCTCAATCAGCGCCGTCTCGTGCGGCTCCAGGCGTTCCTGCACCGTGAGGCTGCCTTCCGGGTCGGTTTCCTGCTCCCAGACACGGTATTCCGGGTCCGCACTGTGGCACAGCATCGCGCGCTCCATCCGGTTCATCCGCTCCGGAGCTCCCATCCGCACCCACGCATCGTAGCTGCTGCCGTGCTCTTTCGTCACTTTATACAGCCGCAGGCAATATTTTCCCGGTTCCAGTCCGGTCAGCTTCACTGAAAAGGTCCGGATTTCCCCCATATTGAATACGCGGTAACGATCCGTGCGGGAAATATTCACGGCATGGCGGTAGCGGTACAGCATATCGTAGTGAACATAGTTGTACAGGTAAATCTGGCTTTGGTTTTTCTCCGGCTCCGTGCTGATAAAATAGCCGTCCCCACGCTTCACCAGACGAGATCCCATTCTGCCGAGCAGCCGCAGCGCAGTGCAGACCGCCTTTGGAATGCCGTTCATCGTGAACAGCCCAAAACCTCCATGATACGTTTCCCGCGCCGGAAATACTTCATCCAAACGGTCATTGACCGAGAAATACGCAATTCCCTGCAGCGCCTCTTCATTTTCCAGAAGATTTTTAAACAGCCATGCCGCTTTATAACAGGTATCGTTGCACAGATCCCTCTGCCAGATGTTGCTGCTGCACTCATCCACCAGAACCGGCAGTGCACCAAGCCCAGCTTCTGCAGCAGACCTTTTACCTTCTCCCCGCGGTTCCGCAGAAAATCCGGGTCGCGGCTCACAATCATATTGACGCTCTCGTTGTTCTGGATCAGATTCATTTTCTCCTCTTCCTCTCCATAGATCACCGTGCCAAACGAGCGGAATGCAAAAATTTCCGGCACACATTCCTTTTCCTTCATAGTTTCGATAAAGGCTTTGAGATGTTCCTCCGGTCCAAGACCAAAGGAAAGACATGTTACAAGATCCGGGCTCACACGTTTCATCTCCTCGTACGATGCTTTCCACGTCTCAAAGAACTCATCTCCTCCATCAATCGTGATCACGTCTCCGCTGATCCACGGGTTGAAAATCCAGCGCCGCATCTGGTTGATTCCATACCGTTCCCTTAGATGTTCCATCAGGTTTTTGATCAGCATGCGCCACTCAGCCAGATCTCGCGGAGAGCTGCTTAGCGCCGGACGCATCGTTCTTCCCGGGTCTGTTTTTGCCAGCAGCAACGGCATATGGCCGAATTCCAGCAACGGCTTCGCTCCCGTGGAAAGGATGAAATCGATCACCTCATCAATATAGTTCCAGCAGAACTGAATCTCGCCCCACATATTCCGCCGAAGTACGCACATATCATCATCGAGAATTCCTTTTACGCGGATCAGCTCATAGCCAAGCTCCTGCACCAGCTGCTCCAGCTCATCCTGCACCTCGCGGTTCAGCACACTTGCCGCATAGCCGGCATTGATCACGCGCTTCCAGTGGCCTGCCACTCTTGGTTTCCGTCCGTTTACTGCCGCTGTCACGGAAACGGCACTCTCATTTGTCGTCTCAACCTCCTGCTCCGTGACCGCTGCATACTGCAGGAGATTCTGGAAAATATCATGGTCTTCCGCCGTTTTTTCCCGCTCTTTTCCTTTCTTTTCACTCTGTTCTGCCGTATGTTTCATCTGCTTCCGGTATTCGCTCGGTGTCATACCGCGGTATTTGCGGAATGCGCGGATCATCGCCGTCTCGTTGACAAATCCATTGCGATAGGCAATCTCCGTCAGCGTTGCGCCGCTGTGCATTTCCTGTACGGCATGCGCCAGGCGCACCTGAGTCACGTACTCCAGAAATGATACGCCGAAATACCGCGGAAAGCTCCGTGAAATATAGGCACGGCTCAGATAAAGATGATCCGCCAGATCCTCCAGCGTAATCTCTTCCCGGTAATGCTGCAGAATATAGTCCGATGCCCGCTGAAGGCGTTCCCGTCCGCTCCGGCCCTGTTCCACCTTTTTCTTGGATGTAAAGTAAGAAAGCAGATCCTCTAAAAGCGCCGTCACACGGCTTTTCATATAGACCGGTTGTTCCTCATTATTTTTGTACATCTCAAGAAAGATTCGTGCCATATCCCGCCGGATCAGGTCAAATTTTTCCTGCTGATCTTCCATATAAAAAAACGACTGACATTTGACTTCACATTTCAGCAGCTTAATGTGAAATGAAGCAATTGTCTCCGCTGAAATGCAGAGCGACAGGGCCAGTCCGTCTTCGTCCAGATCCAGATCACAGATCTGAAACCGGTTGATCGCAAAGACAGATCCCACCGGGAGACTGTGAACTTCTCCGTCCTCGTAGCTGACTCTTCCCGTCCCACGAAGCAGAAATAAAAGTTCAAAATCCGGATTCCACAGTTCCCGTTTCTCCTCCGACCGGAGTAGCCGAAAATAGAATCCCGGCATTTCCTGTTTTGTTCCTTTCAGCATCATGTCTTCGTCTCTGTTGTCTCTTTCCATTTCACACCTCATGATAGATTTTTTTTGTTGTATTGTACCACAAAAAAGGTCCCGCAAAAAGATCTTCTCCTTTTGTGGGACCGATTTTTCGGTTTTTGTTTTAGTGTTTTTGTTTTAGTGTTTTTCTTTTGCTGCCTCTCTTGCCTTCAGCTCTTCCATTACCTGCGGATAAATTTTGTCAAGTTTGTAAAATACATAGAAGAGAATCATAATTGCATAAAACGGAATCGGAACCCACAGATACAGGGCTTTGATTGCAGAAAGTGCACTTGCGGTCTGGGTTGCGGCAAGTCCGTCATAACCTGCTGCGGAGATGACCCACAAAGCAACGGCACTTGCGAAGCCACTTCCTACTTTTGCGCCGAAGGTTGTGGTGGAATACAGCATACCTTCGACACGTGTTCCATTTTTCCACTCGCCGTACTCAATCGTATCGGCTACCATTGCGAAGATGGTTCCGGTCAGGGTTGCTGAGCCGACACCTTTGATCAGCGAGCATACCAGAAGCCAGGTAGCATTGGTCGGATTGATGACCATCAGGAGCTGGCCGGCAAGGCTGAAGAAAGTTCCGACAAGGGCTACGTTTCGTTTTCCGTATTTCAGACTGAGCGGTACACAGAACGGCATCAGAACCAGAACCGGAATGATAGAAACAGATGAGATAAATCCTGCCATGTTCTCATTCATCAGAATATATTTTGCATAGTAAGTTCCAACCGCACCGCTGGCGCCCATGCCAAGGCACATAGTAATCCAGATGCCGCAGAGCAGCAGCCACTGGCTGTTTTTGAAGATCAATTTCAGAGACTGTACAAAGTTGACATCTTCTTTCTGCTCGGAAGATACGGTAACACGCTCTTTGGTGTTTTTGAAACATACTAAGAACAGAATTGCTGCGATGACTGCATAAATCGCAGATACGATGATCCAGCTCTTCTGGTTGCTGCTTCCACCCATTTTATTTACCAGCGGAAGGGTAGATGCATTGATGATAAGGGAACCAACCTGTGCCATAAACATGCGGAATACGTTGATGACGGTTCTCTGTCCCTGATCACGGCTCATTAAGGATGTCAGTGCGCCGTAAGGAATGTTGATCATCGTGTAAAGGAATGTGGTAACGAGGTTATACGTAATCGTTACGTAAACATACTTTCCAACGGTTCCGGTATTCGGAACGAGGAATACAAGTACACATGCTACTGCAATCGGTATTGCCAGCCATAACAGCCATGGTCTTGCCTTTCCGTATTTCGTTTTGACGCGGTCCATGACATATCCCATGAGCATGTCGGTGACTCCGTCTGCAAAACGGGAAAACATCATGATGCTTCCGATGATTGCTGCATTTAATCCCAGTGCATCGGTGTAGAAATACGCTACAAATGTGGATGTCAGCACGAGAATCAGGTTACTGGCCAGATCTCCGCATCCGTAGCTGACCTTCTCTTTCGTGCTGATCTTTTCGGTAAGGCTCTGCTTTGCCGAAGCTTGTTCTTTTGCTGCCATTGTTTTTTCCTCCATACATTTTTGAGGCTGCGGATGAATCTCCTTCTCTCTTCCGCCCTCTTTGTGGCCGTACCATGCGCCTACGACCTTTGTTCTGTTTCTCAGTATAAGGATTTTTTTGGCAATTTTCTACTCACTTTCCACACGCTGTTTCTCATTTTCTTGTCTTTTTCTGTTTTATTATTATGTTTTCATATTTTTTAGTGCAATTCTCGATAATGATTCAGGCAAATTATCTCTATACATGCAACCTCATGTACCTTCAAATGTTCCTGAACAGAAAGAATCTGTTCCTCTCCCACCGTTTCCCGCCAGACACGGTACTCCGGATCTGCACTGTGGCATATCATTTCCTTCTCTTCCGATGTCATTGCCTCCGGCGCACCCATCGCCGCCCAGCAGTCATATGGGCTGCCCTGTTCGCGCGTAATCTTATAGCACTGGATACGGTATTCTCCCCTTGGTATAAACCTCTATATACCGGTCCATCCCGTATTTCTCCTTTCATATCTCTCCGCAGCACGCACATATCGTTTTTCCATGCTCTTTTCCTTTTGCTCTCCCACACCTTTTAATTCTATTTTTACGTTTCCCAAGGAGTATGTCAAGGGGAACTTTTAATTCTCTATCTGCGAAAAACTGCGGTTCCGCAAAGCATATGCATCCGCAGAACCGCAGTTTTTGTTTCCGTTTTTTGCCTATTTATTTACCTTCAGCACCAGACACTGATACGGCTGCAGACGGATCGTTCCCTCGCCCGCCTCGCAGGTGTCATAGTTATTCAGAAGTACTTCTTCGATTGTATCTGCAAATGGCAATGCCACACCATCCGCAAGAGAAGTAGTAAGGATCAGAGTGTTATTCTTCTCATCCTTTCTGCGGTACGCCAGAACGCCGCTTACCGTCTCGTATTCCGGAATCAGCGTTCCGTAGAGGAAGGTTTCTTCCAGATCTTCACGTCGTCTTACTGCCACCATTTTGCGGTAGAACCACAGCAGGGACTCAGGATCTTTTTCCTCGGCCTCATAGTTCAGTTCCGTATAGTTTTTATTCACCGGGAACCACGGTGTACCTGTTGTGAATCCCGCCTCAGCAGATGCATCCCATTGCATCGGAGTTCTGCTGTGCTCGCGGCTCTCGCGGTTGATCTGCTCGAGCGCTTCCGCATCCGTTTTTCCTTCGGCAATCAGGCGGTCGTAAATAGCAAAGGTCGGTTTGTCGACGAATCCCTGAATGGACTGTTTCGGGTCGTCGCGCATGCCGATTTCCTGTCCCTGATACAGAAATACAATACCCGGCAGGAAGAAATTGGTAACCGGAAGCATCTTTTCGCTGTAGCGGTTCTGGTCCTCCGGCATCAGGAACCGGTCGATGATGCGCGTTTTGTCATGGTTTTCGAGAAAGTTGCAGAGCATGCCACGGCCATCCACGATTTTCTGTGCCGCAAAAAGCTGATCGCGATAATCGTCAAACAGCGCCACGGTATTGCCCCATTTCGGGTTACGCACATTGTCGAAGGTGTGACAAAAATCGAAAACGGACGAGAAGCTGCCGTTTTCCCCGATCACATCCTCCACATCCTCCGGTGCCATGTGATCGTACTCTCCGATCGTCAGCGCATCGGTCGGAGCAAAGGTGCGCTCCTTCATTTCACGCAGAATGTCGGCAAGACCGTCTACGTTGTTAAAATACTCGAACGCCATATTGTACTCGTCCGGTCCATCCGGCGGAAGGTTGGTGTACTGATAATTCTTTTTCAGATGGCTGATCGCATCAAGACGGAATCCGCCAAGTCCCAGATCCATCCATTTTAAAATCATCTCATAAATTTCTTCCCGCAATTCCGGATTCTCCCAATTGAGATCCGGCTGCTCTTTTGTGAAGATGTGGAGGTAATACAGATTATCATATCCCGGTACTTTCTCCCATGCGCTGCCGCCGAAAATCGACCGCCAGTTGTTCGGCTCTTTGCCGTCTTTTCCTTCCCGGAACACATAATACTTTCCGTACTTTCCAAACGGATCTTTGAGTGCCGCCTGAAACCACGCATGCCGGTCAGAGGAATGATTCACGACAAGATCCATCAGGATGCGGATGCCGCGCTTTTTTGCCTCCGCGATCAGCTCCTTCATGTCCTCCATCGTTCCAAACGACGGGTCGATATCCATGTAATCGGAAATATCGTATCCGTTATCTACCATCGGGGATGCAAACACCGGGCAGAGCCAGATGACATTGGCTCCCAGCTTTTCTATTTTGTCAAGATGACGGATCACGCCTTTCAGATCCCCGATTCCATCTCCGTTGGTATCCTGAAAACTCTTCGGATAAATCTGGTATCCAACCGTTTTGTGCCACCACTTTTTCTCCATTGCTTTTCTCCTGTTCATTTTGTTTTTATGATGCGGGCCGTTCTTTAGGTTTACCGCAAAACCTATAGTGTTTCCACTATATCACAAAAGAATGGATTATGCTACTTTTTCTTTTTGATTTTTCCCGATGTCCGCTTTACCGTTACGGCTCACTGTTTTTTCATCAGCGGCAAAATCACGCAGGAAGCAGCTTCTCCGCCCATATGAATGGTCTGATGGGCAATTTTATTTTCCGTTTTTTCCGACCACAGCCCTTTCTGATTGCTGTGAACATGATACTGCGGGAAGTCGGAGGAGGAAACATCTACACGAATGCGGGAACCCTTTGGAATCGTGTATACAATATTCCACATAGTAATCTGCACCTCTGCCACGCTGCCCGGTTCATAGGCCCCAGCCTCTGTTTTTCCCTGCTCCAGCGTTGCAATCGAGGAACGAATGTTGTAAGCTTTTCCCTCCGGCGTCACTTCCACGATTTTCGCTGTGAATGCCGTATCCTCGCAATCACTTTCCACGAACAGACGGACGGAAGCTTTTCCGTTCAGCGTGAAAGTTTCTTCCAGCGGTTCTGATACAAAACTCAGGACATCCTCACGATAGTCCGGTTCCGGCTGAAGATGGCTGCCGATCTGCGGCATCGTATGCAGAAGGGCTTCTCCTCCGATGCTCTCGACGGGAGTGGCCGGGTCAAACGTGTAGTTTCTCGTTTTTTCCTGTTCCGGCGTGTCTGTCCGCAGTGTTTTCTCATCCAGATACAGCGTCATGCTTCCCTCAGTTCCTTTTTCTCCCAGTCCGTCGGACACGATGTCAATCCACCGGTCTGCGCCGATCTCATAGGCACGGATCCGCTGTGTTGGGATTTCTTTTTGTTTCAGCGTCAGCTCAAACCATTCCAGCATCTTTGGAATTTCTTCATTCTGCGGGTGCAGCACCTCTTTATCTTCAAGACAAATCTGGAAAAAGTGGTTCCATGCACCGATTTCCAGCCAGCTGTGCTGTTTCGTCTCCTCGTTCAGGCGCTCCCACGTTTTCATACTGCTGCCGTGGTGATGATCGTACCAGCCGCTCAAGAGATAGATCGGGACTTTCGTTTTTGACGGGATTTCCCGTAACTGTTTCCACCAGCCCGTCTGCCAGAGCGCATCGCCCGGGTTCGGGCTTGTGATGTATTCGCGGTAGGACGGAACACGCTGTCCCCACAGTGCCTTGTCCACTTCAATCTGCGGCAGGTAACGGCAGCTTTCACGATAGTCAGCATTCACTGGTTTTTCCGCATTTTCCATCGACCATGCGGTCAGGATATCGTGGCGGAAGCAGCCCTTCTCGTAGGCTGATACAAAACGGTCCGTTCCATAGTCCTCCAGAAACATTGCGGCAACTTTCCCCTCCGCGGCATCAGCGAACGCCCAGCCGGTCATGCTTGTGTAGGAATGGCCCCAGTAGCCTAAGATTTCGCACCATGCTGCTCCACAAGGTAATCCATGGTGTCAATGCCATCGTTCCGCTCATTGATGTTTGGCTCCCATTTTCCTTCCGACTGCTCTCTGCCGCGGCAATACTGGTAGACATACACATAACCCCTGCGCGCCAGTCCCTCACCGTAGGCACGGTGAATACGGTCATTGCCCGGATAGCAGGTACGAGTCAGGATGACGGGATATTTCTTGTTTTCTCCTGATCCGCCTTCCCTTGGAAAATAATAGATTGTATGCAGCTTCACACCATCGCGCATCTCGATCTGGCTGTCTTTTCTTTCAAATGCTGCACAGCTTTCGGAAACGCCGCTTTTCGCAAACTGTTCCTCCACGCGTTTTACCACTGCCGCCATAAAATCTTCTGCCATTGCCCTAAACCTCCATTTCCAGCAGTGCCATGCCGAGTGTCTTTCCATGTTTGTCCAGCGCCAGCGATCTTGTGACACCGCCGCCGAGTGTCTTGTCGAGGACAAAGTTCAGCGCATGGATTCCATCCAGTTCGTAGCGGGTTACTTTTCCGTGGCAGATTTCGCGGAAGTATTCTGCTACGCGTGCTTCTGTTACTTTTTCTTTCAGCATTTCATAATTGTTCTCATCATATGGGATCACCGAAATATTGGAGATCTCGCCTTTGTCGCCTGTTCTTGCATGTGCAATCTCTTTTAATTTCATCGCCTTATACCTCCCGGAATGTAACTTTTGCTTCTACTGCATCGCGCGGCACAAAAATTGAGCAGACCGAGACAATCTCGGACACCCGTTTCACTGCTCCGCCGCCTCCTGCGGGACCGTTGGTATAGAGAGCCTCCACCTCGTTTGCCAGCAGAACGGCATTTTTCCGGTCTTTCGTTCTGCCTGCGGCGCGGAGACGCACTTCACACGGAGTTCCACTTCCGATCTTCTTGGAAATTGCATCACGATACAGGGAATTGCATCCGATAAAATCAGTACGGTACTCTTCCAGTTCGATGCCTGTCAGTGCAATCCGCTTCTCCAGAATCTCTGCCGCCAGCTCCGCCCGTGCCATACAGTTGCTTCCGCCGTAGGAAATTTCACCCTCACCGATGAAGCAGTCCTTGTAGCCGACACTCACTTTCAAAGTTTCCGGTCTTCCATGCGTTGTCGCATGCTCGGCGCGAACCTGGTTTTCCCCGATCTGCCGGAACGTCACCTTTGAAAAGTCCGCTGTTGCATCCGGGGTCAGGTAAGCCTTTGGGTTGTGGATTTCGTAGATCATCTGCTCTTTACAGGTATCCACACTCACCAGTCCGCCACTTCCCTCGACCTTTGTCACGGTAAATGCGCCTGTCTCGTCGATCTCAATGAGCGGGAATCCAAGTTTCCACAGATCCGGCACATCCTTGTAGCCGGATCCGCAAAATAGCCGCCTGTCACCTGTCCGGCACACTCCAGCAGATGGCCTGCCAGAACCGCCTGTCCCATCTGATCCGGGTTGTCGTCAATGTTCCATCCGAACTCATATACCAGCGGTCCGATCGTCAGTGCAGGATCGGAAACGCGACCGGTAATGACAAGATTGGCACCCTCTTCCAACGCTTTTGTGATGCCCTCCGCACCCATATAGACGTTCGCAGAAATCAGAACATCTTTTTTCTTTTTTAACAGCGTGCCATCCTCCAGCACTTTTTCATTTTCATACTTATCCAGTTCGTCTGTAATATCATCGCCGGTCACACAGGCAATCTTCAATCCACTGACACCCAGTTTTCTGGCAATTTCACACGTCCGTTCTGCAGCAGATACCGGGTTGGCAGCTCCCATATTGGTAATAACTTTTACTTTGTTTTTCGCCATCAGCGGGAGAATTTTTTCCATTCGGTAGTCGAGCAGCTGGTTATAACCCTTCGACGGATCTTTCTCTTTGTCCTGCTGCCCGATCGCAACGGTGCGTTCCGCCAGACACTCGAAAATAATGTAGTCCAGATTTCCTTTTTCCATCAGCTCCACTGCCGGCTCAATGCGGTCTCCCGCATAGCCTGCGCCGCTTCCGATTCTGATTTTTTTCATGTTCTATGGCCTCGCTTTCTTTGATCTGAGATCATTGTAATGCGATATCCGGGCAGATACTACAAAAGGGATCGTAATTTCTAAAATTTTAGAAATCATGATCCCTCTTTTATGTGAGTTCTGTTACAGCAAAGACAGAAAATACCACAAAGCCCCAAAGCTGCAGAAATTCCGGCATTTCATTCTCCTTCTGTCTTATTCTTTGATTTTATTATATAACGTTGCCAGCGAAATTCCGAGTTCCTTTGCCGCTTTTTGCTTCCCTTCCATATCCCGTCCGTACAGCAACAACGTATTTTTGATCTCCTGCCGTTCAAAGCGGCGCACCCGCTCTTCCAGCGTCATGTGAGCCTCTGATTCCCGTTTTTCAAACTGTACGAGACTCGTCACAATTGAGATGCTTCCGCGGATATGATGCTCTTCCCAGATCGGATAAACACTTGCAAAGTATTCCTGCGTTCCTTCCCTCCGCACCATTCCCTCGACCGGGATGCCGCTCCAAATGACTTCCGGAGCAATGGCAGATTTGCGGTAATCCGTGATTTTATGACCTTTCGCGGTTTCAAGCGGAACGCCGATGAAATCGCTGTAGACTTGATTAAAGAACACAATCCTGCTGTGCTGATCGCAGATCAGGATTCCCTGCTGTAGAGATTCCAGAATGGAATGTACCTGCATTTCTTCTCCCTCCCACTTTCATCCATTTTGTACTCAAAAAAACACTCTCTGTGGGCTTCTTTCGTTATCACTGCAGTCACCACGGGCAGCGTCGGCAAGGACTTTATCTCGTTGCCTCCGCCACAGTGCGCTCCTGCCCGGATGGCTTTTTACTTTACAGAAAAATTCAACGAAGTATCCTGTGAAGAAAAAAACGCACGGCAGGAAATCCCGCCGTGCGTCCATAGATTCTGATTTACGCTTAAATTATTTAAGAGTAACTTTAGCGCCTTCAGCCTCAAGTTTAGTTTTGAGCTCTTCAGCTTCTGCTTTGGAAGCACCCTCTTTGAGGACTTTCGGAGCACCGTCAACTACTTCTTTAGCTTCTTTCAGGCCAAGTCCTGTAGCTTCACGTACAACTTTGATAACTTTAACTTTGTTCGGGCCAACCTCTGTCAGCTCTACGTCGAACTCGTCTTTCTCCTCAGCTGCTGCTGCATCGCCTGCTGCTGCTGCAACTACAACGCCTGCTGCTGCGGATACGCCGAACTCTTCCTCACATGCTTTTACAAGATCGTTTAACTCTAATACAGATAACTCTTTGATAGCGTCAATAAACTCTGCGGTTGTTAACTTTGCCATTTTATTTTCCTCCTTGGATATTTTCTGAATAATGTTCTCAGGCTGCGTATTTCACGCTGCCGCTTGAGGCTTAGGCCTCTGCTGCGCCGCCTTTGGACTCTGCGATCTGGTTGAGGACGCGAGCCAGGTTTGCGATCGGGGACTGGATGCTTCCAAGCAGTTTGCCAAGAAGTTCTTCTCTTGACGGAACGTTTGCCAGTGCTTCCATTCCAGCTTTGTCGTAGTAGTTTCCTTCTACAACACCAGAAACCATCTCCAGCTTCGGAGCGGTTTTTGCAAATTTAGCGATGATTCTTGCCGGAGCTGTTGCATCGTCCTTGCTGATTGCGATAGCGTTTGTGCCATCCAGGTCTTTGGTAAGAGACTCGAAAGCAGTACCAGCGAATGCACGTTTCATCATTGTATTTTTGTATACTTTGTAATGAACGCCTGCTTCTCTTAACTCTTTACGCAGCTGAGTATCCTGAGCAACGGTTAATCCGCTGTAGTTTACCAGCAGCACGCACTGTGCGCCTTCTACCTGTGCGCTGATCTCTTCCAGGACCGGCTTCTTCAGATCGATTTTTGCATTGATTGCCATGATTGCACCTCCTTGTAGTATTTCGTACCTACGCTTTGGAAGTATAAAAAAGCTCTTCGCGAAGATTGGCGAAGAGATCTCAAAATTCCATAACATGAACCTTGTGTAACTTCTCCTCGGCAGGCGTTTGAAACTTACGCCTTGCGGCACCTGCTGTCTTCGGCGTGATACAGGTGGTATGATATCATATGTGAGGCGGGTTGTCAAGATCAAAATGGATTTTTTTCATATTTATGCAACTTCATCGTTACTGTTCACTCAGCAGTGAAACACCTGCTGTTTCGCTGCGTAAGAAAGTGATTCAGGAGTGAGCAGCCCTCCTTTTGCGAAGCAAAACTTTAAATGAGGGCTGCGAATGTTACAGTTCGCAGGGAATCTGTGAACTGTAACACTTCATCAAAATATACGTTCTATTTTTTCAAACCGTTTCTACACATATCATGTTATACTTGTTTTGTTGTCTCACCTACACCAAGGCAACTTGGAAAGGAGGTGACGTTGTTGGAACCTATTACTTCGCTTATTGTTTCCGTTATGGCAGGTGTGATTTGCCACCTCATCTGCAAATGATTGGACGAAAACGATTAAAAGGACAACCAGCCTAAAAGTTTAAGCCGCTTTACGGAATAGAAAACCCCGGAGACTGCCATCTCCGGGGTTTTCGTTGTTGAAACCTTCTAGCTTCGCTTTGCCTACGGCAAGTATATCATATGCAGAACCGAATTTCAAGATTCCTCTCCCACATTTTTATTTCACTTTCACCAGTCGCACAGCCATATACGGTCTTGACGGCATGTCGATCGTAAATTCTCCGCTGTGACGGCCTGCCTGGGTGATCGTCATGTTCCAGGTGTCGATGACTTCCACATCAAACTCCTGGCCTTCCGGCATGTAGAACGGGCGGCGGCATGGGCGGTTGGCACCGTAATAGTACATCACGCAGTCCTTTCTCGGATGGCTTGCGCTGTTTGTGCAGCAGGTCTCATCAAAGAATGCCGGAAGCGGCTCCATATAGCCCCCGTTTTCTTCCATAATATCCAGCAGGAACTGGATTCGCGCCGGGCTTCCGCCCTTCAGCTCTCCGCCGTGTGACCACCAGATCACACCGTTTTCATTTTCATACGTCTCGCCGTGCTGGCATATCCACCTCTGGTATATGCCTCCCAGAACCGGCGTGTCATCTCCTCGCCGCTGATATTTCCCCAGCCGAACGGAAGATTTCCTTCATATGCAATCTCATCGAGTACGCACGGTTTTCCATACTGCGGGCGCCAGATTTCCACATTTTCTGCGGTACGGTACAGATCGATTCTCTGCAGACTGCAGTGCGTGATCCATCCCCTGGAATGATCGTACATGGTCATACAGTTGTGAATGGAGCGCAGATGGCGGTACGGATCCTGACGGCAGACGGTTTCTGCATTGGACTCCCACTCGGATACCGGTTTCCAGCGGAACAGGTCAAATTCATTTGCCATAGCCCACCATACATTGTGGTATGCGCTGAAACGGTTAACAACGTATCTTAAATAAAAGTTCTGCTGCTCCAGATTCATGCGTGAATAGCCCCAGCGGTCGTACGGATGGAACAAAATCAGATCAGCCTGGATTCCCATGGTGCCAAGGCGTACGATCGTATTTTCTATGTGTTCAAAATAAGAAGGATTTGGACGGGTATAATCCCATACTTCATCCGGGTTTTCGATCATGGCATCAATGCCGCCGAACATATTGCGCGGCGCTTTTTCCAGCTTCTCTGTCTCAAAGTCAGACGGAGACCACGGAGAATTTTCACGAATTTCAAACGGATACTGTGCCGGCTCTTTTAAATTGTAGACATAGTGCTTCGGGAAAACGCAGAAGCGGATCTTATTAAACGGAGAAGCAGCAAGGCTTTCATACGTTTTCTCCTGAGTCTCCTTACTCTGCAGCTCCCACACATAGCAGGTCGTACCGCACGGGTAGTATTCCTTTCCGTCATCGTAAGCAAAATGATAGGTGTTTGCTACCCGGACCGGACCGTGGCAGTTTTCATCGGCTGCGCTGACCTCCACCGTCACCTTTGCCTCATCGCCCCAGCTTGTTACTGCGGTAATCTCATACGTTCCTTCGCAGGATGGCATAAAGCGCAGTTTGTATACGCCGTTTCCATCATAAAAGCCCTCGGCACGCTTTTCCTCTGCCTGGCCTGCCATCGTTCCTTTCACCCACTGCTCCGCAAACGGATTTCCCTCGGACGGTCCCCGGAAAACCAGTTCTGCAATTCCATATCGTTTTACATATTCGGTATAAGACTGTAACATACGTTCCACCTTTCTAAAATAAGTATTGCTTCGTATCGCGATAATTTAATTTTACTAAATGTATTTTGAATAGTCAATCTTTTTAAATTAAACTTTTAAACAATAATTCAGTTGTTTTTTTATCACTTTTGCCGATATCTATTTCTTTTTTCCTTGTATTTATTGACGTTTTTTCACTTTTATTGTAAACTTTCCCATAGAGTCTGCCGGACTTTTTGCTGAACAGTTCCGGCATTTTCTTTTTATCTGGCTCAAAATTCAGCATATATCTAACATGTACAGGAGAGGAGATGGTCCTTTGAAAAAACGCTTTTCCAAAATTTCCATACACTCACTTGGTTTTCGTATTTTTGTTCTGCTTGCAGTCATGATCGTCCTTTTTTGCGCGCTTGTCGCGTACAACAACACAGCCGCTTTCGGTCTGATGCTTGAGCGGATCCATGAGAACTCGGAAAATACACTGGTTCTGTACCAGAAAAGCCTGGATGAAAATCTTTCCCGCACGGAAACCTACCTCTATGTTTTCGCATTAAATGATGCCGATCTTCTTTCCCTCCGCGCAGCAGAACCACAGACAACCAACTGGTATATCACATTAAACCGAATCAAAAAAAGCTTTGAAAACGCAACGCCAAACTATACCGTAGACGGCTTTTTCTGCTATCAGGAAGCCACAGATGCCCTGGTCCTCTATGACCAGACCACCAACCCGACACCGTTCCTCTGGAACTATATCCGTGAAATCGCCAAAACAGAGGATCCGTCCTCTGTATGGAATCTCAACGAAATCAACGGGAAATATTACCTTGTCCGTATTCTGAACCTGAACGGATATCTGCTCGGCGCGTACATTTCCACGGATACACTCCTTGGCACTCTGGTCGATACAAAAACGCAGGACAGTCTTCTGTATTTTTCCGATGGTCCCCTTCTTCTGCGCACCCCGTCAAACGATGTCCGCCTGGAGGCTCCCCGCTTGAAATGGCGACGATATCCTTCCTACGACATTGATGGAACCTCCTGGATGGCTGTTTCACATGAACTGAACGAAACACCGCTGTCGCTGACCCTGCTTTTAAAGGCTTCGGAATACACCAAATATCAGAGCAGCTTTTATCTTCTCGCCCTGATCGTTTCGCTCGGTCTGTTCGTAATCTGGCTGCTCCTGTCTGCTTCCCTGCACCGCTGGTTCTTCACCCGGTTCACATGCTGACGCATGCGCTGGAACAGCTCCGCGGCGGTGATCTCAAGGTGCGGATTCCGGATGACGCTATGCTCGACGAATTCCGGAAAATGACGACCGCTTTCAACGATATGGTCGAAGAGATCGATGATCTGAAAATCGCGAATTACGAAAAACAGCTCGCCCGTCAGAAGCTGGAAGCGCTTTACCTGAAGCAGCAGATCACGCCGCATTTTATGATCAACTGCCTGAACACCATTTATCAGCTGACTGAAAATAACCATGCGGACCTGGCACGGCAGATGCTTCAGAACCTGAGTGTACATCTGCGCTATACGCTTTCCTCCGGCCAGACCGTCTCGCTTTTAGAAGAGCTAAACCTTGTAAAAAACTACGTGGAGCTTTCCTCCATCCGCTATCCCGGCGCGCTGCGCCTGCTCCCTTCCTGCGAAGAATCGCTGCAAAATGCAACGGTTGTGCCGCTTATACTCCTGAACTTTGTGGAAAACACGATCAAATATGAGGTCGTTATGGGGAAAGTGCTGGACATGCATATCGATATCACCGCGCAGGAAGAAAATCAGTGTACCCGTCTTCATATCTGTATCTGGGATACCGGATGCGGTTTTTCCGAGGATATACTTGCCGTGCTGCAAAAGCTTGATACCTATGTAAACTCCGAGCAGGAACACATCGGCATCACAAACGTGGTGCTCCGCCTCCGCCAGATTTTTCCCGACGCGGCTTTTGCTTTTGGCAACCGCCCCGGCGCAGGCGCTCAGATTACCATTGATTTTCCTTACGTTCCCTTTTTCCGCATCGACGGATAACCGGAACAGCTAAAAATATGTTTTGGGGAGGTTATTATGAACCTGTTAATCGTAGACGATGAATATTATACCGTCGAAAGCATTTCCAACAAAATCCGCACACTGCGACCGGACTTTTTTGAGATTTTCTGTGCCTACAATCTGACACAGGCATTGGAAGCCTTTTCCGCGCATCCGATTGATCTGATGATTTGTGATATCGAGATGCCCGGCGGTTCCGGCCTCGAACTGCTGGACCAGATCCGCCAGGCACACTACGAAACCGTCTGCATTTTTCTGACCGCCTATGCAAAATTTGAATATATTTCCCGCGCTATGAAGCTTTCCAGCAGTGACTATCTGTTGAAGCCGCTGGACGACCATGCTCTTCTGGAAGCTCTTGACAAAGCCTGTGCGCAATGTGAAAAGCAGCAGAAGGACCGCGTCAACACCCTTCATGCCAATTACTGGAAGGAAAGTGAGCTCCCGCTTGCGGAACAGTTCTTCCTCGACCTGTTAAATGGCAGTATTTCCTCTGCTCCTTCCGAAGTGATGGATGAAATCCGCTATCGCCGTCTGAATGTCGAACTGATTCATCAGCCCTTCTGTCCGCTTCTGATCCAGCCCGGACAGACGAACTCCTTTTCTCCGACCGACAACCGTACCCTGTATGAATTTGCCTTAAAAAACATTGTCCGTGAATATTTTTTCAAAGCTTCCGAGCTTCCCCTGACGATCCGCGCATTGGACGGTTTTTATCTTCTGCTTCTCCCGGCCTCCACACACTCTCGGGACGCCGTGATTGGCCGATGTCGTCAGGCCCTGACCGACTTTGTGACACACTTTCCGTTCTCGATCAACTTTTTTCGTTGATCAGAAGGTCTGTCTCCCGGAAGACCTGCGAAAAGCTTTTCTTTCCATGAAAGCCTTCGCCGGAAAGAACGTCACCTACGAAAATCACGTTTTCGATCTTGCCGCTGAAACCGAAGCTCCTGTTCAGACGCCTTTTCAGCCGATTCCATCTGACCGCTGGTCCGATCTTCTCACATCCGGAAAAACGGAACAGCTTCAGATTGAGGTTTTCGCTTTCTTAAATCAGACGAAAAGCTCCGGCACTGCTACACGGGAATTTCTGACCGGCTTTTACTATCAGTTCCTGCAGCTGCTGTTCCGCCAGATGGATCATCCGGCAGCGAAGACGAAGCCTTCCGCCGCCAGATTACCGTTGCTTCCCCGGAGCAGACCTTCTCCTCGTTTGGTGCTTTACGAGAATGGATTTCCAACAGTCTTCTGCTGTTCATACAAAGCCGTCAGGCAGCCGCTTCCCAGGACACGGCTGTTGCCACCGTGAAAGCATATATCGAATCGCACCTCTCCGACGAGCTGGACCGCGATACGCTTGCAGCCATGGTATACCTGAACGCCGATTATCTGTCCCATCTCTTCAAAAAAGACACGGGAAGTTCTCTCATCAACTACGTCATCGATCGCCGGATTGCGCGCTCCAAGGAGCTTCTCGCAAAGGGCGAAATGAGCATCCGCGACATTGCCATCACCTGCGGCTTCCAGAATATTTCGTACTTCTCCCGCCAGTTTAAAAAATCGACGGGCATGACACCACGGCAGTTTAGAAATTAAAAAAATCCGGCCTTCCTTTTGCATATCGGAAAGCCGGATTTTTTGGATTCACTTACTTTTTTATCAGCCCTTCACGCCGCCAAGGGTAATACCTTTTACAAAGTTTTTCTGGATGAACGGATAAATGATCATGATCGGCAGAATACCAAGTGCTGCCATCGCCATACGAACCGTTCCGGATGGGATCTGGGAGAGGCCTTCGCCTGCCTGCGCCATGTTGTTGGCGTTCTGCGTCAGCGCCTGAATATTCTGCATCAGACGGTTCAGCAGGTTCTGGATACTGTAGAGATCCGTTCTCTTTGTCAGATAGATATAACCATTGTTCCAGTCATTCCAGTAAGCGATACCGGAGAACATGGCAACGGTGGTAATAATCGGTTTGGACAGCGGAATGGCGATCTTCCACATAGTCTGGAATTCGTTTGCACCGTCAATATAGGCAGCCTCAAGAATTTCATCCGGCACACCGGTGACAAAGTAGCTCTTCATCAGGAGAACGTTGAATGCGCTCATCATCAGAGACGGAACCAGCAGCCCGAAGAACGTATCTTTCACATGGAATACGGTCGTGTAATTGATATAAGTCGGTACAAGGCTCCATTAAACAGCATGGTAAAGAATACCAGGAAGGTCAGGACATTTCGTCCCGGCAGACCCTTTTTCGAAAGGCCGTAGGCAGACAGGTTGTCAGTGCAAGGTGCATACAACGCCGGTTGCGGTCAGGATAAAGGACATTCCATAGGCTTTGATTACCATGGAACTGCTGGATGTGAATACCCACTCATAAGCATAGGTACTCCACTTTTCCGGCAGAAAAGAGTATCCATTCTGTAACAGAGTTGCATTGTCAGTCAATGAGGAAATGAACATCAACAGAATCGGAATGATCGCGAGCAGTGTCAGGATTGTCATGATCAGATGGCCGAAAAAGCTATAAATTTTATCTTCTCTTGTTTTCATACCGTTCCTCCTAGATCAGCGCGCTGTCGCGGTCAATTTTACGTACCAGCAGGTTGGCGCCAAGCACCAGAATAAATCCTACGATCGACTGGTAAACACCGGCTGCGGCAGACATCGAAACATTGCCCATCTGAAGCAGTCCGCGGTATACGTAGGTATCAATTGTGTTTGTTGTGGAATACAAAGCTCCCTGGTTCATCGGCACCTGATAAAAGAGACCGAAGTCAGAGTAGAAAATTCTTCCGATTGCCATCATGGTCAGCATGATAATGGTCGGACGCAAAAGCGGCAGGGTGATATATTTGATCTGCTGCCATCTCGTTGCACCATCGATCTTGGCTGACTCATAGAAGGATTTATCAAATCCCATCAGTGTTGCCAGATACACAATACAGTTGTAGCCAACCGACTTCCATGCACTGACAAAAACCAGGATAAACGGCCAATATTTCGGTTCCGAATACCAGGAAACCGGATCTTTTCCCAGCGCCTTTAAAATCGTGTTGTTAATGAATCCGTTTTCTACACTGAAGAATGCAAAAACAAGATATCCAATGATAACGGTGGAGAGGAGGTTCGGAAGAAGGATTGCACTCTGGTAAACTTTCTTCCGTTTTCCTTCCAGTTCACTCAAGACAATAGCTACTGCGATTGCCAGTGTTGTGTTGATTACGATAAATGCCACATTGTAGAGAATGGTATTTCGTGTAATAACAAAGGCATCGCTTGTCGTAAACAGATATTCAAAGTTTTTCAGTCCTACCCATGGACTTCCGTAGATGCCTTTTCCGGCATTGTACTGTTTGAATGCAATCACAAGACCCGGCAGAGGCATGTAATTGTTGATAAACAGATAAATGAGACCCGGCAGCATCAGAATATAGATCGGCAGAAAACGTACAAATGTTTTTCGTCTTTTCTGGCTCTTCTGACTTTTCACTCTTGCCATGTTTTTCCTTCTCCTTTTTTTCTTATCCGCAGCCGGTCATGACGCGTTCCGGTTTTGACAGATTTTTCTCTTCTTACAACCTGCGCCGTCCTGTTTTTGGGACGGCGCAGTCATTTTTTGATCTAAATTCTTAAACTTTATTTGTTTGCTTCCTGCCACGCTGCAAGCTGTGCCTTTTTCTCGTCGATAATCTTCTGGAGCCTGCAGTCATCATCTTATCATTCATCTCAGCAATTCCGGTCTCCGGGTCTACAAAGCCGTACTCTACGCTGGTCTGATACTCGTTGTATACGTTCTGTACTGCTGTGAGCTCGTTTGCCACATTTGTGCTGTCAAAGGAGAAACCGCTTGCTTTGGAAACCTTTGCATTGGTGTTAAACTCTTTCATCTCTGTCCACAGATCCGGATCATTTCCTTCCCATACATGGGTCAGGAACTGGTTCGGCATCATCCATCCCATGGAATGATTCCATCCGGAGTTGGATGCATCTACACCGTCTGCATAAGTAGCAAGTCCGTCATCGCCAATTTTATAATGTGTTCCCTCGATGCCCCATGCCAGAAGGTTTGCGATATCGGCATTTGTGTAGCACTCATTCAGGAATTTCATGGCTGCTTCTTTATGCTGTGCAGAGATCGGAATGGTCCAAGGCATACTAGCCACAGATGTGGAACTGATATAGTCATCCAGTGTCTGGAAGATGGTCATATCGCGACCGGTCAGTGTAGTCTCCTGCGCTTTGATGCCAGGCTTTCCGCCTGTGGTATAGCTCATCAGAGTTCCGGCTTTTACAAGCTCTCCGACTGCTGTTGTATCGGTCGATGCATCGGCACTGATATAGCCTTTCTGATTGTAGTCATACAGTCTTGCACAATAATCCTTGTAGAAATCGCTCTCAAAGAGATTTACAACATCAAGGTTCTGGCCATAGTCAAGCAGAACACCGAACACATTTCCTCCAAGGGAGTCTACGTTAGAGAACTGCGACATAGAACCTGTTGTCGGACGATAAACCTCTTTGTCCGGATATTTCTCATGCAGCTGTGCATAAATATCGTTTAATTCATCCAGACCGATTTTTACGATCTCATCGTCTGTGTTTGCTTCGTAGCCAATACCATCGAGATACTCGGTTGCGATCGCTACGCATCCACGTCCCTGTGCAATGTCCCGGTTGCTTGGAAGGCCATAGAGAACTCCGTTCACACGGCAGGCATCAATGTTATCCTGTCCAACTGCTTCTGCGATGTCCGGTCCATACGTTGCAAGAAGATCGTTCTCTTCCAGATCGGAAAGATATCCCTGCTGAATTCCGGTTGCATATGGGAAACCTACACATGCAAGTACATCAATTTCCTCATTTGCGGAAAGCGCCAGTGTCGTATTCTGATTAAAGGATCCGAAATCGGTAATAGAAAGCTCAATTTCAACGCCAATCTTATCTCTTGTGATATCATTGATGGCTTCCTGTACTTTCTCCGTGTCTGCCGGAGCACCCGTCCAGGTCGGGAAGCTTACGATGATTTTTTCCACTTCTCCGCTTCCGTTCTCTGCTGTACTGGATGCGGTACTCTTATCCTTAGAATCTGTCTTTCCGGAATCTGAACTTCCGCCGCTGCTTCCGCATGCAGCCATGGAGCATGCCATAATGGATGCCATGAAAATCGCTGCTACTTTCTTTTTCATTCTTTCGTCCTCGCTTTTTATCTTTTTGTCTTGCTGCTTTATTTCGTTTCTGAGTTTCGGCCGTGACTCATTTGATGATCTTATTATATCTGCTTTCTTACCTCCAAAAAAAGAACAATCCTGCGATGAATTTGCACTTTTCTGCGGTTTCTTTCCGCATTTTGTATAGTTTATGATCACTTTTCAGTCTTTTCTATGCATTCTGCTATCAGCATCCAGTCTCCCGCCGCCGGTTTCTTTGGCATAATGCACGACTTTCCACGCACTTCCACCTGGATTTCTGCTTTTTCTGTCTGTCCCGTTCTCGGATCAAACCAGGAAATTGCATAGATTCCGTCGCAAAGGCCCGCGAGCGGTGTACTCATGCCATCCATCTCTCCGTAATAAATCAGTGCTCTCGTTTTATCCCGCTGATCGTGGCAGCCGCAAGCTTATTGGCAAACGCTGATACTCTCTTCCATTTCTGCCGGTTCATATGGCACCATCTCCTCAAAATGATGTTCTTCATAGAAACGTTTCAGATATCCCATCTGTGCGCCTCCGGGGCCGTCAATGGCTTTCGCCAGGTGATGCCAAATTTGTTGAATGCATTAAAATCCGGTTGATGTCACTTACCTCCCAGATATTATCCCAGATTCCCTGCGCACCGTACGTATAGCCGCAGCCGCCGGTCTGGACTGCCATATATGCCACGCGGCGCAGCATTGCATCGGTGCAGAGCCGGGTTCCGTTTTCTTCCAGTGTGGAACAGTATTCATACAGGGACTCGCCTTCGATGAATGGTTTTGTTCCGTGTTCCTTCCGATAGGCACGGTACCAGGACGGATTGATCGGGAAATCGCCGTGTCCGGCCTGATTCAGCACAAAATCAAACCACGATTCGTCATAATAGTAATCTGCAAACGGACGCTCATTCGTATAATGTGCGGTCTGCAGTGTTCCATATCCGTCCATTTTTTCCACATACTTTGCGACCTCGCGCCAGCCTTTGATGGCTGTTTCCCGCGGCTTTCCCGGGAAGTAGCCTGCCACTTCGCCTGCCAGCGTCCACACAACCGGAAGGGCACCATAGCGGGCAATGATATAGCGTGCCAGATGTTTCTGGTGCTCCACGCCCTGCTCGATCGAGCCGGACCAGGCAAAACCGAGCGCGTTGATAAAGCCAAGGTCAGCGAGATACTGCATGCGGCGGTCGAGTTCGTTCTGGTAAAATGCCACATCCGGCACATCATCTGCGGCATCCGTTTTCCAGTAACGGCTCTTGTGCTCCTTCCAGCTGTCACTTCGAAGGTTTGTCTGATAAACGTTATAACCCTGTTCCTTCCTGCGGTCCGCCATGCCGCGGAACATGCTCGTCATCTGCGGATGGTTCGACTCGTCCCACCGCTCACCAAAGGCAAATGCCCAGTGCGTATCGCCAAGCCAGAAAAACGGTGTTCCGTCTGCATACGTCAGATATCTTCCTGATGGATGCACTTTCAGAAATCCGTGCTGATAGATAGCAAGATCTCCTTCGTATGGAATACATTCGATCGTTCCCTGCACTCCGGAAAGTCCCGTCTCCTCCGGTGCTTCCAGTCTATAACTCCACATTCCGATTTCGGTCGGCGCAAAGGCAATCCGATAGGTATTTCCGCCGTCCCAGTATGCTTCTCTTCTGATCCTTCTTCCCGACGGTCCCGTAAAAACACTCCAGATGGAACATCGAGGAATGGATTGTTGTATGTTTTCTTGCTCTCAAATGATAAAATAATTTGTCGCCACTGTTCTGCTTTCATCCCCATTTTATTTTCTCCTTTATCTGCGCAGAGCGCGCCCGGTTTTTTTTCGGGCACGCTCCTCGAATCTGATTTTACCGTAACTGTTTATTGTTTATTGTTTTTTATTCCAGTCCGCGTTTCTTTGCAAGCTGCACGGCAATCTCAACCAGCTCCGCCGCATCCTCGCGGCAGACAAAGCCTTTCGTTACCTGCTCTTTCGTGTTTTTCTCCGCCATTTCCCGGTAATGTGCCAATGTTCCGTACAGCTCTTTTATCATTTCTTTCGAAAACGCCTGCTGATAACCGAACAATCCTTCCTTTTCCGATTCCGGATCCAGGAAATTCTGGCCTTTTTCAATGTCGCTGGTATTGCTGTATCTTCCGGTTGGATAGTCAAGGAGGCAGGTACGCAGTCCACCGATCGTATTTCCGAACGCATCCTTTTTGTTTTCTCCGTCGCTGTCAACCGCAATCCGGTCACAGTGCGCCGGAGCTGCGCCTGTCCGTACCCAGGTAAAGAGATTCCGAAATGCTGCCGCAAAAAGAATCTGGGACGGATAGTCGTTTCCTTCCTCATTTTTTCCCATATAGAATGGCAGATGGTTGATCCGCACCAGATCCGGATCGTTCTGATAGTAATTCACGTAGCTATAGGAAGTGTCATGGCTTGCACCCGTCACATCATACTGGCGGAACAGGAACTCCGGATCATCGCTGTCCTGCTGGGCAATGCGCCATGCTTCCATTCTTCCGTTTTCACTCTCCGTCTGTACAGCGATAAACGGCTCGCGCGCCTTTTCCACACGTGTCAGACTGTAATGGTACGGAGTCATGGTTTCATACTGGTTGACCGGAATACCAAGGGAATGGACTCCTCCTCCGGAAAGGTAACCATTAAATACACACGCACCGCGTGCCACCTCCGGACGATACGCAAAGCTGTTCAGATAGCGGAACAGATACGAACCCGACTGTGACCAGCCCGTCAAATAGACGTATTCTCTCTTATATTCCCGAATCGGATTCTGCTCCTCATCGCCGCGCAGCAGCCACGCCAGGTCTGTCAGCATATCCCAGAAAAGACCCGTTTCGTAATCATGATTCAGATCGCCGAGTCCGCCCGTGGCCTGCAGTCGCTCCGAGAACGGCACATCCGGCGTCGGGTTGGCCCAGGAAAGACAGCCGTAACGCTTTTCATCAAACTCCACCATTTTTGCAATCGTATTCGGTTTGCTTGTGATTCCCACATAGATATCTCCGTCCCGCACAAATTTCTTCCAGCCGAGAATCCACATGCGGTCAATCTCCATAAAACTCGTTGGTTGATAATCTCCACTACAACGTTTCCGCTGCATTTTGTAGTGTCCTGCGGTGCGCGGACAATGATGCGGTTTGTATACGGCGCATCCGCAGTGCGCACACGGACGCCGCCGCGCTCGTCGGCTGTCTCGTAGACATTTGCCGTTCCATACATATAATATTCCTTCTCCACATAGCCGCGCTCCGACAGCTTCAGGTAACGCTCCGCACTGGCAAACGGATAGCTTTCTTTCGTTACCGAAATCTCCTCTAGTCTTGTAATCATCTCGTAAAACCTCCCTTTTTCCTTGTATGATTTTATTATTCCATACGGCTCCAATACGAAAAACAACGATTCTGCTGTTTTTTTGACACTTTTCTGCGGTTTCTGTTTCGGTCAGACTTTTTCCGTTCCGGAAACAAAAACACAGAAAAAGCATCTCCGTGCAAATTTATCTCTGATTTGTACTTTTTCTTTCGAAATGTCTGTAGTAGACTGGTATTGTAGGGCAGAAAAAATCTATCATTCCCAATACCGTCTTTTCTGCCCATGCAAACAACTGTACTCTCAAGCTTTTTCTGTACCTGATTTTGTGAGATGATTTTTGTCAGTCGCAAAAGCAAGTGCAGAAAGACTCTGAGCGTACATTCCGTACCAAAGGAGGGTTTTTACAAATGAACGGAACTTATTATACCATTACCGAAGTTTTTGATTTCGGTCCGCATATTTCGAAAGTAATTCTGGATTATGGCAAAAGCATGAAGGGTGCGGTCCCATCTCCGGAGCAGTTTACGGTACACGTTACCCGTACATCCACCGAGGGCGAGGATTTTGTATGGCCGAATTTTATGGGCGACAAACCGGATGACTCGATGGACGGAACCCGCCGCGTTTCGAACGTTTACGTTTCCGACAAAACCGGTGCACCGTGCGAGGGCGGCACCTGCCTGACGCTGGAGCTGCCGTGTTTTATCATGGAAGGAATCGGCTCGATCATCAAATTCAATGGTAATTTTAATGTATTTGTCAAAGTCGCTTACGATGTGACACAGACCTCTGAAATTGCAACAGACGATGGTGCCATTTCTCCGCAGACGTTCGACGTAGACGGCGGAAACCGCGTCATCTACGGTGAATGGCTCAAAGAAGACCGCTACGAGGATCCGCAGATTCCGCTCTCTTACGTTTACTACGAGCCGGAAATGGATGCGGATGAGAAAATCCCGCTGATCATCTGGCTGCACGGCGCAGGTGAGGGCGGACAGGAACCACCGATTGCAGCAATCGGAAATAAAGTTGTAAACCTGATTTCCCCAAAGGTTCAGAAAATTTTCGGCGGCAAGACCTACCTGCTCGCTCCACAGGCGCCAACCATGTGGATGGATGACGGAAGCGGAGAATATACCAAAGACGGTTCTTCCAAATATACCGAAGTTCTCGATGCCCTGATCGGTGCTTTCGTGGATGCCCATCCGCAGATCGACCGCTCCCGCATTTACATCGGCGGCTGCTCCAACGGCGGCTTTATGACCATGAAACAGATCATTTTCAACCCGTCCCGCTACGCTGCCGCATATCCGGTCTGCGAGGCTCTGGCGGATGCATTTATCTCCGATGAAGACATCCTGAAGCTCAAAGATCTGCCGATCTGGTTTACACACGCAAAAACCGACCCGGTTGTCGTTCCGGATGATTTTGTCGTTCCGACCTATGAACGTCTGGCAAAGGTCAATCCGAATGCACACTTCACCTACTGGGACAAGGTACTCGATCACACTGGAACACAGAAAAACGCGGATGGCACCCCATTCGAATACATCGGCCACTGGTCCTGGATTCCGATGCTGAACGATGAGTGTGTCCTCGATTACGACGGAAAACCGGTTATAACAGACGGAAAAGAGACTCCGATTCTGGAGTGGATGGCTGCACAGAAAAAAGTATAATTTTATAAAACTGCATGGCACACTTCAATGAAGTTTCCTGTGAAGTCAAAAAAATGGTGCGGAGACGCCTCCAAAGAGGTTGTCTCCACACCCATTTTTCTGTTTTCATCGGCCTTATCAGATCTGTCGCGTTCCGGCAGACACATATCCGTCGGTTCTCGGAATCCATTTTAGAAACTTCTCGACTGCCAGATTCCAGAATCTCCACTCATGGGTGTATCCCGGTACGGATACCCAGGTGACATCCACTCCATTTTCTTTCAGATAATCCTTAAACTCTGTATTAATCTCATACAGCATATCCTCTTCGCCGCAGGTCACATACAGTGGCGGAATCTTTTTTCCGTCCGCAATAGCTTTTTTCACCAGCCATTTCACATCGAGAGGACCGTCAATCAGACCTTCCACTTTTTCCGGATCGCCCACCGGCATGACTGCGCCGGAGAAGGAACCAATCGCTGCAAACCGTTCCGGATTAGAAAGGCCATGCAGCAGTGCGCCGTAACCACCCATCGATAATCCTGCGATATAGCTGTGCTCCGGCTCCGCGGAAATCGGGAAATAATTGGTCACGAATTCCGGAACCTCTTTGGCTACGAAATCGAAAAACGGTTCGCCGTCCAGAGAATCATGATAGAATTTGTTTTCCCCCGAAATCATCACAACTGCCATGTTTCTCTCTTCTGCAAACATTTCCACATTAGTATAACCTGTCCACTGCGCGTGGTTGTTTCCCATACCGTGCAGTAAGTACAGCACCGGATATTTTTCTTTCACCTCATGTGTCGGCGGCACCGGGTTCTCTTTTCCCGGCATCGGAAGCTGCATTGCCTCTGGAATCGTCACGCTCGGAAGAACGACCGTGATATCCACGGTTCTCTTTAACGCATAAGAAATAAAGTTACATACAAGTTTTGCCATTTCCCCATTTTTCTCCTGTCTTTTGATATTGAATCGACCTTTGTAGTCTCATAAATTCAGTATAAACCTTTTGTTCCGATATTCCAATAGACAGAATCTAAAAAGCTTGTATCACTCCTGATACAAGCAAGTCCCAACCCACTACTGATTGCTTCTCGCAATTGAAGTAGAGGACTTGCTTGATTCGGTTAAACTGTAACGATTACCTCTCTTTCTGTCCTTCCGCCGCCTGCCGCTTCCGCCGTGTCACAAGGCCGCCGATCCGTCCTGTCTCTTTTGCCGTGAGCGACCGCCAGCCATCATTCAGCACGCGGTCTAAAAGTCCCAGTTCGTCCGCGATTTCGTATTTCATTTTTTCCTTCTCAGTCATATGCTCCAGATCGATTTTTTTCTGCTTCGCCATTTTGTTCTGCACTCCTTTTCTCTGCATTCTTTCTTTATTCAGAGTGTAGACACTTTTTCCGGCCTTATACCCCCTGTTTGGGAAACTCTTCTATCGATGTGTCCGCGAAACCGCCTGCCGGCAGCTTTCCCGAAAGCGTATTTGAAAAAGACCTCCTTTTTGGTGGTGCTGTCTGGTTTTTCCTTCAGCTCCCCCAAAAAAGAGGTCTTTTTTCCTTTTATATTCTGTTTTCTTTATTTTTCCGGCGTCTCTCCGAGCCCGCTTTTAATTGCGGCAACAGCCGCCCGAAGTGCCTCCTCTTCATCCTCCCCGCTGCTGCAGATCTCAATGGTTTCTCCCTGCTTGATTCCTGCAGCTACGATACTCAAAATACTCTTTAAATTAACCGTTCCCTGCATCCCGTTGTTTTCATAGGTAAACGACATGGAAGATTTGTACCGGCTTACACTGTTTGACAAATTTACCGCGTTTAAAAGATGCAGACCTGACGGATTGACAATCGTTACTTTTTCACTTACCATCTTACGTTCCACCTGTCTTTCCTTTGTAATCCGCTCATTTTTCTTTGAAAAATGGCTACTTACTCATTTTTTGCCGTGTCCCGAGTTCAAAAATCCTCCTGCATCGGTTTTTTGACCTTTTGACACTGATATTTTCATGATAGCACAGTTTTGTTAATACAGTTTGAACATTCTGTTAGATACTCCTCAATTCTTTCCTCTTACTCAGCTGACTGAAGAACAGGTAATAAATAAAGTACGCAATCGTTGTGATCACCCACGACAGCGGATAGCAGAAGGCCGCTCCTTTTAAGGAGTGGAAATGCGGCAGAACCGCCGTCATCCACACGATACGTACTCCACAGATTCCTATTCCGGTGATAAACATCGGAATCCATGCATCTCCGACACCGCGGAGTGCACCGGAAAGGATTTCGATGGAAATGTAGGTAAAGAAGGTCGGAACCAGGAAATGGATCAGTCCGTGACAGATTTCACGCACCGCCGTATCTGTGGTAAACAGAGAAATCAGTGTATCACCGATAAACCACATAAACACAACCATCAGACCCGTCATCAGGAATGCCATGATCATGCTGGTGCGCACACCGCGGTGTACACGATCCATCTTTTTCGCACCGTAGTTCTGACCGACAAAGGTTGTCGCCGCAATACCGAGCGCATTGATCATCATCCAGAAAAGACCGTCCACCTTTCCGTAAGCCGCCCACGCAGCCACATTGTTGGTTCCCAGCGAGTTGACAGCAGACTGAATAATCACGTTCGATACCGAGTACAGAATTGACTGTACGCCTGCCGGAAAACCAATGCGGATAATCCGTTTGAGCATAATCCAGTCAATGCTGATTTTCCGCAGATGAAGCCGGTAAATGTCTCTGGTCCGCATCAGAGAGCCCATAACAAGAACCGCACTGATGATCTGAGACAGAATGGTCGCAAGCGCCGCGCCCATAACACCCATCTGCAAACCGACAACAAATAAAAAGTCAAGCGCGATATTGGTCATACAGCAGATGATCAGATACAGCAGCGGACGTTTCGAATCGCCGACCGCACGCAGAATACCGGAACCCATGTTGTAAATCAGGTTTCCGATGGTTCCAAGAAAATAAACACGCATATAAATCAGCGCATGATTTACAACATCATCCGGCGTGTTCATCAGATCGAGCATCCATCTCGAACAGCCAATGCCGACTACTGTCAGCACAATACCTCCGAGAATGGAAAAGGCAATGGAAGTGTGCACTGCCCACTGCACCTTGTCCTCTTTATTGGCTCCGTAATGCTGTGAAATAACAACCGTCGCACCACTCGAAAGGCCGACAAAAAATCCGACCAGAAGATTGATCAGCGTACCTGTCGTTCCGCCGACCGCCGCAAGTGCCTGTTTTCCGAGAAAGTGTCCGACAATCATGGCATCTGCCGTGTTGTAAAGCTGTTGGAAAAACGTTCCGAACAGAATCGGCAGGAAAAAGATCAGAATCTGCTGCCAGATAACACCTTCCGTAATCTGATTTACCTTTACTACTTCTTTCTTCTCTTTGTTCATACCCAAATACCTTCTAAAACTGCCGCCGGATCTCATGGCTGATTCCGACGGCAGTCCCCCTTTAAAATTTTCTTCTGCTCCTCTGCAGATACTCTTCTTCTGTTTTATATTTTTTGCTGTTTCATCCCTCTTTTAAGTAATCTTTCAAAAAGTCAAACAGCGTCTGCATTTCTTCCCGCGTGCCAATCGTAATACGCAAATAATTGTCAATGCGGGGTTTCTCAAAATACCGCACATAAATATGGCGTTCCCGGAGTGCCTGAAAAATCTTCCCGGCCGGTACGCTTTTGTGCGTTGCGAAAATAAAGTTCGATTTCGAATCTTCGAAAGAAAATCCCAGCTTTTTCAGCTCCTCCTTCGACCACTCTCTCGTTTCTATCACTTTTTTCACCGTCTTGCGGAAATATTCCACATCGCGGATCGCTGCGGCTCCGGCTGCGATCGTGGTCTGATTCATGGTATACGAATTGAAGGAATATTTCACATCATTCAGATACGAAATCATCTTCTCATTTCCGATTGCATAGCCGATGCGCATGCCGGCAAGCGAACGGGATTTTGATGTTGTCTGCACAACCAGCAGGTTTTCATATTTTTCCAGCAGCGGCTGCGCAGTGGCTGCTCCGAAATCCACATATGCCTCATCCACAATTACAACCACATCCGGGTTGTTCTGTAATATCGATTCGATCGCAGAAAGCGAAAGCTCCACACCCGTCGGTGCATTCGGGTTCGGGAACACGATTCCGCCATTTGGATGATTCTCTGCAAAATACTGCTCCGGCACAATGCAGAAATTTTCATCGAGCGGGATCTGCTCGTACGGAATGCGGAATTCCTCCGCCCAGACATCGTAGAAGGAATACGTAATGTCCGGGAAAAGAATCGGTTTGTCAGAGTTAAAATACGTCATAAACGCCATCGCCAGAACATCATCCGAACCAACGCCGACAAAAACCTGCTTTGTGCTTACGTGGTAGACATCCGCAATCGCCTGCACCAGTTCTGCCGCGGTCGGATCCGGATAGAGACGGAGGGTATCCTCTTCTGCTACCCGTCTGATCGCCTCTGCGGCTTTTGGTGACGGCGGATACGGATTCTCATTCGTATTCAGCTTAATCATGTCAGCCTCATGCGGCTGCTCGCCCGGTACATACGGCACAACTTTTCTTACATTCTTTTCCCAGTTACTCATAAGTTCCTTCCTTTCTGCCTGTGGTCAGGAAATGCACCCTGACTTTATTCCGTCTTTCTGTTTTTTTGGAAAACCCTGTGAATCGTAACCATTTTTTCTTTTCCTTCTGCTCCCGGCAGTTTCCCGCCGACGCAAAGTCCCTTTTCTTCCCGGTGAACCGCTTTATCCTCTCTTCTTCCAGGTAGACGGATAGAAAAGAATCAGCATCGGAAACAGTTCCAGACGGCCTGCCAGCATATCAAAAATCAGAATCAGCTTGGAAACCGGACCGTATCCAAAGAAGTTGCTGGTCGGTCCTACCTGGTCAAGACCCGGTCCGATGTTGTTCAGTGTTGCGGCAACTGCCGTGAAGTTTGTCTCGAAGGAAAATCCATCCACACTGATGATCAGCATGGAAAAGCTGTAGATCACCAGATAAACAATCAAAAATACGTTGATCGCCCGCAGAACCTCATGCTCTACCGGGTGATCGTCGAAACGGATGCGTTTGATACTGCGCGGATGTACGATCGAACCAAGCTCTTTTTTCACGGTTTTTAAGAGGATCAGGATTCGCGAAACCTTGATTCCGCCTCCCGTTGAACCGGCGCAGGCTCCGATGAACATCAGCATCACCAGAATACATTTTGACAGCTCCGGCCAGAGATCAAAGTCCGTCGTGGAATAACCCGTTGTCGTGATAATCGATCCGACCTGGAAAAAGGCGGTCCGTACTGTCTCACCGATGGAATGGTACATCGGATAGGTATTCCAGGAAATCACGCCTCCTGCCAGAAGAATAATCAGGATATACGCTCTTACCTCCTGGGACGAAATGGCGGCCTTTCCCTTTTTGCAAAGCATCAGATAATAAAAGTTAAAATTCACACCGAACGCAATCATGGCGATTGTCAGAATCCACTGCTGCAGTGGTGTGTACACTGCACAGCCGCTGTTCAACACGGCAAAGCCTCCTGTTCCGGCAGCTCCCATGGCGAGTGTGACAGAATCAAATGTCTTCATGCCGGAAAGCAGCAGGGCAGCAATGGTAAAAAGTGTCATGCCAAGATAAATCTGATACAGAATTTTAGCGGTTCCGCGCACTCTCGGAACAAATTTGGAAACAGTCGGTCCCGGGCTCTCTGCCTTCATCAGGTTCATGACGGAACCGCCCTTCATCGGAAGCAATGCAAGAATGAACACAAGAACGCCCATACCGCCAATCCAGTGGGAAAAGCTTCTCCAGAACAGGCTGGCGTGTGAAAGTGCTTCCACATCGCTCAAAATGCTGGCTCCTGTCGTTGTGAAACCGGAAACGATCTCAAACAGCGCATTGATATAAAACGGAATTTCCCCCGTAATTACAAACGGCACCGCTCCAAAAACACCAAGGACAACCCAGCTTAACGAAACGCAGACAAATCCGTCGCGGGAATAGATTTCCATATTGGACGGTTTTCTAAAGCAGAGGATCAGACCGGCCGCAACGCAGAGCAGTCCCCAGATAAGATACGCAAAGCCTGCCTTTTCCTGATACATGGCTCCGACCAGCGCCGGAAGCAGCATCAGCATACCTTCCACTTTCAGCACCCAGCTGATGACAAAACGAATCATTTTATAATTCATAATCCGCTTCCCCCGTTACTCTGCCAGAATCTCATGGATATCCTGAAGACCGGTTTCCGTTGTTACGATAATGACGGAATCTCCTGCCTCAAAGGAATCCTGTCCACCCGGAATGATGACCTTTCCCTGTCTGTTAATCGCTGCTACCAGAAGGTTTGGCCGTGTTTTCATATCCTGCAGACGGATGCCGATCATACGGCAATTCTGGTTCACGATAAACTCAAGAGCCTCCACACGGTCTTCCATCAGCTTGTACAGCGTCTCAACGTTGCTTCCGATGGAGTTTTTCATTGCCCGGACATACTGCAGAATGTACTCTGCGGTGATGTGTTTCGGATAGATCAGGCTGTCCAGGTTCAGGCTGTGGATAACATCATTAAATTCCAGATGGTTGATTTTCGTTACAACCTTTGAGGATACCTTCTCTTTCGCATACAGCGACAGAATGATGTTTTCCTCATCCATATCGGTGCAGGCCACAAAGGAATCCATATTCTGGATGCGCTCTTCTTTTAAGAGCTCCTGGTCACTTCCGTCACCGTAAATAACGGTTGCATCCGGCAGTGCTTCGCTTAAAACCTCACAGCGATCCTTATTTTTCTCGATAATCTTGACATCGACGTTCATATTTGCCAGTGATTTTGCGAGATAATACGTAATTTCACCGCCGCCGACGATCATCGTATTGTGTACCTTGTTTGTATGAACACCGATTTTCTTAAACAGGCTCTCTGCATTCTGTGGTGTGGTGATGATGGAAAGGCTGTCTTTTGCCTGGATCACAAAATTTCCATCCGGTATGTAAACCTCGCCGTTTCGCTCAACGGCACAGACCAGCAGACTGTACTGAAGCGCTCCGGCCAGCTCACGCAGCGACATATGGACAATTTTCGATGTTTCCGGCACTTTAAAGCGCAGCATTTCGATTCTTCCGCGGGAAAAGCTGTCGATCTCAATCGCAGATGGGAACCGCAGCAGTCTTGCCATTTCCATGGCGGCCGCGTGCTCCGGGTTGATGATCATGGACAGACCCAGCTTTTTACGGATAAATTCTCTCTCCTCCGATACATCGGGTTTCGGACTCTGGCAATGGTGTGACAGTCTGCCGCCTGTTTGGCGATGACACAGCAAAGCAGGTTCATTTCATCACTTTTGGTTACGGCAATCATCAGATCCGCATGCTCAATATCCGCCTCCTGAAGCACCTGATAGCTTGCTCCGTTTCCTACAATTCCCATAACGTCGTAGGTGTTGGAGACGTTGCGGACGACAATACTGTCTGTGTCAATGACCGTCACAAGGTTGTCCTCGCGGCTCAGCTGGGCGGTCAGTGCGGTTCCGACTTTTCCGCAGCCCACAATGATAATTTTCATGTTCTCTCCCTTCAATGCAAAAGCATTTCGCGTAAAATAGTAAAGACCCGCCAGGCGGCATCGTAAAACCATTTTTCGATGCACTCCAAAAAGCAGATCTGTACCCCTATTGTACGATGGCGATTATATCATATTTCCCGGAAAAGCGGAATAGATTTTAACAACATTTTGGACGGAGTTTTTGTAATGATTGATCAAAAAAGGGAAAACCTGTTGAACCTTGCGCTGGCCGCAACGGAAGTCGAACGGCGGCGTGTGCCGGAGCTTTCGGCAGGTATAACTCTTACAGCAAAACATGGGAAGTAATTGTACAGTATCAGGGAGACCTGGCTTTTCTGGAGGAGCAGGGAGTTCGTGTGACGCTGCTGCTGTTTTCGTATGCCATTCTTCTGGTTCCGGAGTCCCTGATGGATTACGTAACGGAACTGCCGCAGATTACGTATCTGGAGAAGCCGAAGCCTTTGTTTTTCGCGGATGCGTTTGCCCGGAGCGTGTCCTGTATTTCACCGGTACAGGAGGAGATTTCCGGGCTGTATGGGGACGGGGTGCTGCTCGCGTGCATTGACTCGGGCGTAGACTATGCGCATCCGGATTTCTGTGCATCAGACGGGACAAGCCGGATTGCACTTTTATGGGATCAGACGATTCCAGGAAAGCCACCGACGGGGTATGCACTCGGATCGGTATATACACGGCAGCAGATCAATGAGGCACTTGCATCTTCTACGCCGGAAGAACGGTTTGCCCTCGTGCCGTCCCGCGATGTGACGGGGCATGGGACAGCGGTGCTCGGAATCGCAGCGGGAAATGGGAGATCCTCGGCAGATGCGGCCATGCGGGGCGTGGCACCGGAAGCAACACTCGTGGTCGTAAAGCTTGGGAATCCTGATCCGGCGGATCTGCCGCGGACATCGCAATTGCTGCAGGCGGTGGATTTCTGCGTAAGATATGCACTTCTGGTGGAGCGGCCGCTTGTGATTAATTTGAGCTTCGGGAATAATTACGGTTCGCACAGCGGGGATTCCTTACTTGAAACGTATTTGAATGCAGTGTCAAATTTAGGGCAGAACGTGATCTGTATCGGGGCAGGAAATGAAGGGGATACCGGACGCCATTATGCCGGGAACCTAAAGTCGGATCGCAAGTCGTCCGGTCAGACGCAAACAGTCCGTGCGACATCTGATCCGGCTGCGACGTCTGCGGTCTCGGCAACGGCTGACCGCGCTGTCTCCGTTGAATTTCAGGTCGGTGCTTATGAATCCTCGTTCAGTCTCCAGATCTGGAAGGTTTATGGGGATGAAATCTCGATCGAACTGATTTCCCCCGGCGGCATCCGCTCCGGCACGCTCTCTCCTGTCCTCGGCACGGCGCGTCTGACGCTTGGTCCGACGGAACTTCTCCTGTTTTATGGCATGCCATCCCCCTACAGCCAGGCGCAGGAAATTTACCTGACCTTTCAGGGCGCAGGAAACCATCTGTCCGTCGAAAACGGCATCTGGACCTTGCGTCTCACCCCCGGCCGCCTGATCTCCGGTTCCTTTGACCTCTGGCTTCCCGGCGGAAATGCCATCGGTCCACAGACCCGCTTCTTCTCTCCCGCTGCCGACACCACACTCACCATCCCTTCCACCGCCCGCTCCGCCATCACGGTCGGTGCCTACGATCCCCGCCTTTCCTCCTATGCCAGCTTCTCCGGCCGCGGCTATACCCGTATTCTCCACGAAATTAAACCTGATCTCGCCGCCCCGGGTGTCAATATCCAAGCTCCCCGTTCCGGCGGCGGCTATGCTTCCTTCACCGGCACCTCGTTTGCCACGCCTTTTGTATCGGGAAGCGCCGCGCTTATGATGGAATGGGGCATTCTGCGCGGAAATGACCCGTTTTTATATGGCGAAAAACTGAAAGCTTATCTCATTGCAGGTGCAAAACCCATCGCATCCGAGAGCGAATACCCGAACCGGCGGGTGGGATGGGGACGACTTTGTTTAGAAAGTAGCCTGCCAGATTAAAGTTATTGAAGGATTCGATAGAAGAAATAAAAGCGCAATGTAAAGAGTTAAACGACAAATGAGACATATTTTTATCTCTGTACTATCTTGTACTTTGCTACGAAAATAAAACTCGTAGCAAGGTACTTATAGTGTTCATTTGTCTGGCAACTCTTTTTTATTTAACTGTTAATAACTTGCTGTTTAAAATTTTTTGAATGCAAAGAGAATCACTTACCCAAAAGATATTCTTCCAACATTTCCTTTACTTTTTTCTCAATTTCGTCTATGATCTCTTCACACCTTGTCTTTTTCATCCCTGCACCAGTTCCTACCGCCAGTAACTCTTTTCTGCCTGGATTTCTTCCATTTCCATCTACTGACGTAGTATGTTCGCCATAATACGTATTACTGTAAGTAAGATCATATGCCGGACTTAAATGCCATTTATCTTCGTCTGCTTCGTACAAATACGTGAAGTTCTTCGAATGATCATCTCTGTTATGTGCAAAAACATTGAAACACATTCGGCGGAACATATTTTCAACATCTTCATCGCAATTGCGTGTCATGATTTTTGTCAGTTTCATTAATCCATGATAGTCCAGACTTGGCTGCTCAAAATCCAATTCCAGAATTGCAGCTGTCGTCAACATGTGCACTTTCTTTTTCCCTTTCAAACAGTTTCTCCTGTCAAACCTTTTAGTTCCAAAATATCCTTTACATTTTTCTGATGGAAACAATCTCGTTTCACTCATCATAATTCCGCAGGCCTTGGCACAGCAGGAATAGTCATATTCCATTTTTCCTGCATCTTTTCCGTCCACATGCGCTGGAAATTTGATAATCCATTCTTCATTATCAATGGTTGTCATGATTTTAGGTCTTGCTCCGCCGCTGGTACCTCCCAGCAGATACAATTCGTCCAGTTTATCCGAATACTCTGTATTCAGTATCTTTTGACACTCTTCCGCCAGTTTGTCCAGATCTGCACTGCTCTGCTCCTCTGGAAAATTCTTTTCCGGGTGATATGTCAACGCTCCCATCCCCGATGTGCCCACAATCGCCAGACGATCCAGTACGGTCAGTTCATCCGGATTTTGTTTATGTGCCCGTAACAGGCGATCCAACAGTAATCTGCCCCAATGATCTGGAAGACTGTCCGCAAAAACCCCAAATAATCCTTCAAAATGATCCTTAACTGGAACAAATACCTGTTTTTGCAAAGGCAATGAAAATGGGTTGATCGAAAATCCGGTTTCCAGCCATTCATCACTGTACTGAAATGCCACTTTGTGGTCTGCCGTCATAGCTAATGTTCCCACCGTTTGATCCTCATAACACACCTGCAGTACTTTATCTTGTTTCATTGATAACCTCCTGAATATCTTTATACGGTACCTGCGTGAAAATATTTCTGAGCTCATCTGCAAGATCCAGTGCGATTGCAATTTTCGTTAAAGATAACAGGGAAATTTGTCCTGTCGTTTCGAATCTTTTGATTGAGCCGTAACTCACTCCGCTTATAGATGCTAATTTTTCCTGCGTAATTGAACGTCTCTTTCTGATTTTTCTCACTCGCTGCGCAAGTTTTTGATCCAGTTCTTCCGGAGTTTCCCATATAAATTGTTCCATTTTTTCCCCTTCTTGTTACAGATTATATGTTATCTAAAATATCCTGTTTTTATTCAAAACAGATTATATATTATCTATTCTATTTTACCACTCACGTGCAGAAAGCACAATGATTTCCTGCCCTGTTTCCATAAAAACTCCACCCCGTTTTTGTAACTGCAGATAAATTTTGCATCTCCTTTACTCTATAGGGATAATTTGCGCTTTTTTGACTATCCGGTAGTATTTGTTTCAGAGTAAGTAAAAAAGCCTCTGCCGGGCAAAAATTTTGCTTCCCGGCAGAGGCTTTGCTGGTCAAACGGATATTCATGCAAGCATGATTCGCGATTTTTCTTCCATTTCGCATGGCTTGGAATCGTTACAAATACTGGCTGAATTCCACTTTTTCTTTATTTGGTCCTTCGATCGTGAAGAAACGGACGCCATTTTCCCAGAACGGAAGGAAATGTACTTCATCCTGCGTCGTATTCAGACCGGCCCCGGTAATCATTTCGTGAACCTTTTCAATATTCTTTACGTCAATCGCCACATGGTCGATTGCTCCGGGTTTCAGTGCTGCAGCTTTGTTTTCGTACGTTTCGATCACAAGTGTTCCAAGCTTTAAGAATGCCACTTTCTCATCCGCCGCCTCATTTACGGTGCGGAATGCAATTTCAAATCCAAGCTTTTCATAAAACGCAATCGTCATCTCAATATCGTTGGTCGGAATACCGACATGCTGGATTCCATTTAACTGCTCTCTTAATTCCATTTCTTATCCCCCAGTCTTTTTTCTACCTGTGCCAGATCCGGCATGGCCGGAATAGAGCGTGTCTGAAAAAGGCTTTTCGTGAACTGCGAGTCCCAGTTCGTGGGAGATTTTATCCGAATAAGGGCGGCGTAGCGGGCTACGGCAACCGAATGAGGGTAAAATATACCGCAAAGTGGGGCTTGCAGATTGCGGAAATGATTTTTCAGACACGCTCTAGCACCTTTTTTCTCCACACAAAGGCTTGCAACGGCGTTTCCAAAACGGGCAAACGCTGCCAGTTCTTCCTGCGGCTGTAAAGATATGCTCCATTCCACCAAGCGTCACTACAACTATTTTTACACTCTGATGATATAATATTTCCGCTGTTTTTGCAACATTTTGCTCTCTCCTGCCCGTTCGCTGCCGTTTTGCTGTTTCTTTTTTTCACAGATCACAAGGATGAGTGCCAGCATTCCTCCCATCAGGCTGCACCAACTGCCAGCCGCCCGTCCGGGCGCATGGTACACAAGAACAATTTTGTGCTCGCCTGATGGGATTTTTGCGCCGAGAAATGCCGTGTTTGCGCGGAACAGCATTGTTTCTTTCCCATCTACTTTCAGCACAAAATTTTCATCGTATGGAATGCTGGTGATGAGGTATCCGTCTCTTTCCGCGGAAACCACGCCTGTGATGCCGTCGCCGCCGTATGTTGCTGTTGTTCCGCCAATCAGGGTAACCGCCTGACTGTACAGCTGCTCCGTTTTTTCCAACGGCTGTGCCATACCAGTCCATGTCTCAAAATTTTTCAGGATATAATGGCCTTTTCCCATCCGAATGAATACGGTTCCATCTTCTTTCATCGTTACAAGATAGTTAAACTGTGTATTCCCATTGGCATACGTATGGTTGATGCCGGTCAGGCGGTTGGTCTGGCCGTTGATGCGGATAAACATATCATGACTCGCTTTCTGATTCTCCACCTCGAAAGAAACGGCGAGCAGCGTTGCTCCCTCTGCGGCACCCGGCAGCGTTGCTGAGACGGTCACGGATTTTTTCGTCTCAATCTCATATCCGTCCGCTGTCTTCTGAATGCGCAGATCTTCCTGATCGGTCTCTGGAATTTCAAGGTTTACTTTCTGAAAACAACTGTGAAACAGGGGTCCTACAGAACCATTCTTTGTATCTGAATCTGCAGCGGCTCTGAAATTATCCACAGATTTCGCCGATTTTTCCTGATCCGGGATTGCCGCTGTTGTCTTCCGCATTTCCTGATCCGGGATCACGGCTGCCGTCTCCAGTATTTCCTGGTTCTGCGGATAAGGTAATGATTTGTATTCCGTCTCGGAAACCACCTGGTCTGTCACGTGGGCAACCGGCGCTGCGGATATGGCACGATAAACCTGAAAGTCCCCGTAATCCCGGTACAGTTCATACCCCTCCGGCCGTGTTTCTGCCAGAATATATTTCACTCCCATGAACTGCCAGAACAGCGGATCATCGGAAACCGTCTGCATCATGCGGTTGCGGAAGGCTTCATTAATCCCATACGTCTCGTCCCGGAATTTCTTATATTCTGCATTGTATGCCGAGGAATAAATCGTCGAAACATTCTGTCCAATATCCCATATCCGGTTGACGTTCGCAAGGTTCTGTCCGCCGTCTCCATACTGCTCCATACGGTACCAGCCGGGATCCTCCGCACGGATCTCGCGGATTGCCGCTGCAATCTTGCTGTCCGTCAGAGCTTCATACGTTTTACGCGGGATCATCACATGCTTTTCCTGATTGATTGCTTTTCCGGCAAATGCAAGAATCACAGCACTAAAGACGAGCGGCAGAAACGGAAGCTCTCTGCCCCGCAGCCGTTTTTTTGCCGGAAACCACCGCCATGCCAGATAGCACGCAGTCACACAAATCACATCCAGTATGCCGAGATGCCAGTATGGTTCAAAGTATGTCTCTTGCTTTGCATTCCACATCAGAATCAGAACTATGAGGTACGGAAGCAATTCTCGCAGCTCTGTCATGACTTTGCGCTTAAAATTCCCGGTGCTTCGATTTTTTCCACACTCCCGCTTCCGGACAAGCTGGTTTTCCACATAAAGCCCGACTTCTGCACAGAGGACCGGAAGAAACGGATGAATACTTTATCTTTGCTGTACAGGCCGCCGTTCAGCAGATAGCCGAACAGGGGAATACAAAAGAATACCAGCAAAAGGAAGGACAACAGTTTCTCACGCAACCGGCTCTTTCCGATCACTCTGCCCAAAAGCGCCACCCCCGCAAATGCGGAGAGGCCAATGCCGTACGGCGTGTAGCAGAGACGCAGGATCAGAAACTGCGGTTTCCACATCGCCGGATCGGTAAAAAGTCCTGCGATGCCGCCCGCTGCGGTGCCGCGTCCGCCCTCGCCGCTGCCGCCGAACAAGGCGGCAGCCGATGGGATCAGCAGAATACCGGAAAGAAGGATTCCTGCGAGGACCGGAAGCGCAAAGCGGATTGCTGCGCCAAAAAAGCTCCGCAAACCCACCAAGGTTTCACCCGTTCCGGCAGATTTTTCACCTGCCCTCTGCTTTTTCTCTGCCCCGGCCTTTTGATTCCGCGACACTTTTCGATTCTCCTGTTCCGCTTCATACGCAGCATTTTCTGTACCGCATTTCAAATACTCCGTCACCGCATACGCCGTGAGCGCAAGCAGCCCGCCGACCGAAAAATAAAAGCTGGTCAGAATCATCCCAAGAACGGAAAGAATCAGAAGACCGCTCTTTCTCTTCTGAAAATGGCGATCCACGCCCAGCAGAGCCAGCAGCAGAAACGGCATATAATTGACAAACATAAGCTGATTATAGGAATGATACAGAAGTGCGGTAGAACACGTAAAGAAAAGTGATGTAAAAAGACAGTTGCCGTAATGCAGACCCTTTTTGCTGATCCATCGATAAAAAAGCACTGCATCCGCCGCATACAGCAGCGCGGAGGAACCCATCACCCACAGTCCATCGGGATGAACGGGAAAAGGTAGGATAACAGCACGGTCGGACTCAGCAGTCCGTAGTAGGCAAAACGGTAAATATTCTGACCTCCTCCCAGATTCCATGCGAAATCCGGGAAGAGGTTTCCGGTCGCGTAAAACCGCTTTCGGAAGTAATCGGCAAGGGTGCTGTGCTGGCTGATCCAGTCAATCGAGGAGCCGAATACGCCGTATTGCAGGACGAACAGCCGGCACAAAAGCAAAGAAAAGAAAAACAGACCAGCCGCCGTAAAATCCTTTCCGGTAAGACCTTCCAAAAAGCCGTTCCGCCGTCCTTTCGGCTGACCTTTCTTTTTCCGTGATTTCCCCGGCTCTCTTATTTCCTTTAAGATTTCCTTTTTCATGCCCGGATTTCTCCTCTTTCAGAAGCATGGCGTTTGTCGGCATACTCTGGAAAATACACATTTTTCTTTTCTGCCGTATGGGCATCTTTTCTTCTCTTTGCAGCACTCTCCTGCTTTTTCACCGGCTGCACACTGTGCATCTTGACCGTCTCTTCACTCGTCTCCTTTAAAAGATAGATCGGACGGTGCTTTGTTTCAAGATATGTCTTGGAAAGATAAATGCCTACAATGCCCGTGCAGAAAAGCTGTACACCGCTCACCAGAAAAAGGATGCATGCCATCGACGGCCAGCCCGCAACGGGATCGCCGAACAGCAACGTTCTTACGATAATGAACACGATCAGAATCATAGAAATCAGGAAAAAAAGCACGCCCATGACGGATGCGAGTGACAGCGGGGCTACGGAAAAACCTGTGATGCCGTCGATTGAGTACGCAAGGAGCTTTCGAAGTGGCCACTTTGATGTTCCGGCGCAGCGATCCTCATGCTCAAATTCCAGCCATTCTGTGTGAAAGCCGACCCATCCGAAAATTCCTTTGGAAAAGCGGTTGTACTCACTCATTTCCAGCACGGCATCCACCATTTTGCGGCTCATCAGGCGGTAGTCCCTTGCACCGCTTACGATCTCTGTTTTGGAAAGGCGGTTTATCACACTGTAGAAGGCATTTGATAAGAAGGATTTGATTTTTCCCTCGCCCTCCCGCGAGCTCCGGCGTGCCGCCACACAGTCACAGGTACCGCTCTGCAGCATCGCGTACATTTTCGGAAGAAGGAACGGCGGATCCTGAAGGTCGACATCCATCACCGTTACGTAATCACCTTTAGCCGCCTGCAGTCCGGCGTACATGGCTGCCTCTTTTCCGAAATTTCTCGAAAACGAGAGGTAACGGCAGCGCATATCCTTCTGCGCAAGCCGGCGCATCTCAAACAGACTGTGATCCTTCGAGCCGTCGTCAACAAAGATCAGCTCGAACTGAACCTTCTGCTGTTCTTCCATCTCATTCATCTGACGTACCATCGTCTCGTAGTAAACCGGAATTGCTTCCTCTTCGTTGTAGCATGGTATGATAATACTGATTGTCTCCATTTTTTTCCTCCTGGGGATTACATACTCTCTCAGAATCCTTCTGCAGATCCTTCCTGCTGCAATCCCGCTTCTGTCTCATTCTTATGCAAGTCAGGTTTTTGTGGCTGTTTCTCCCGCTGCAGAATCCTCGCCTGCCTCCGGGAAACGCAGGATGACTTTAAACAGATCGCCGTCTGCCGCAAGCTCCATGCGGCCGCCCATGTTGGCCGTGTAGCTTGATGCAATCGCAAGGCCAAGGCCGTGCCCCTCGCTCGTCCGTGATTCGTCGCCGCGCACAAAGCGTTCCATCATTTCCTCCGCTTCAAAATTCATCTCATAGGCGGAAATGTTTTTCATCGTCACGAAAATCTCCCCGTTTTCCTTCCCTGCGTCAATGTAAACTCTCGTTCCGCAAAGGCTGTATTTCAGGATATTTTCCACGAGATTCTGTATCACGCGGTACATTTTCCCATTATCCCCAAGGAACGGAAGCGGCTCATCTCCGAGCGCCGTGCGAAACGACAGATTGCTCTGCGCAATCGCATCGTCCATATCGGCGAGGGTCTGCTCGATCAACCGTTTCATATCCATTTTTTCCATCTGGAATTTTTCGGTTCCGCTTGTCGATTTGGAGAGCTCGAAGAGGCTTTGGATCATCTCCTTTAGCTGTTCCTGTTTCACAGAAATCACTTCGACGTAATCCTGTGCCGCCGGTGTCAGATCCTCTTTTTTCAGAAGATCCGTATAGCCGACCATCGAGGTGAGCGGTGTTTTCAGATCGTGCGATACATTGGTAATCAGGTCAATTTTGAGACGCTCCGCCTGCATCTGTTTTTCTACGCTCTTCTGCATAGCGCTCTCAATATTTTCCAGCTCTGCAAATGCCGGATACAGCAGAGATTTTTCGGATATTTCATGGATCCGGCTTTCCATGCTGCCTTCTGCCATCGTATGGATCTGTTCCATCAAAAGACCCATCTCCCGGTTCAGGCGACTGCGGTATGTTTTCCAGGCAAACAGAATTAAAATCAGCGTGGTCAGCCCAAGAAGAATGACAAACAGTACCTCGCCATCCATTCCGTTTATCAGTCCGGTGATCATGGTAATCACGATTAGAAGTTCCGCAATCAGTGCCACACGGAACGGCCATTTACTCTGACCGGCAAGCTGCCGTTCCAGGCTGGTCCGATCTCTGTAACGCTTCCTTTCTCTGCAAAAAAAGGACATTTCTCTCAGTTGTTTCTTTTCATAGCGACAGACAAGAATGCCGGCACTGAGAAGGAAAACGCCACAGATTCCAAAAAACAGAAGACCTGTCTGCACACACTCTATTACAGTACCCCATTCGGCAACAATGCGGTATCTGGCATAGCTGTGCCGGAGCGGCTGAAGCCATCCGAAAAAAGCAAATCCTCCGACAAGAACCAGAAGCTCATTTGGCACCTTTTCGGATTTTTTCAGAAACAGCTGCTCTTTCTCTGCTTCCGCAGCGGCTCTTGCCTCAAACTGCATCTGCCGGGATTTTTCTATTTCATCTGTCTCGGACTTATCTGCGGCTGCCCCTTCGCTGCTTTTTGCTGTTTTTCCCGCTTTTTCCGGTTCACTGCCGGCAAAAGCAGTCATTTTCGAGTTCCCGGTATTTTTTCGGAATTTCCATACCAGATACAAGCTGCGGCTATGCCCAAAACGCCGACTACCGTCACTCCAATGCCGATACCCCATTCAATGTTGCGCCACATTCCCCATTCGAATTCACTGGCCCATTTCCGCAGAAGCTTTCCGCACAAAATCAGTACCATAGAAAGATCGAGAAGCATCCACAGCAGGATGCGTTTTTCAGTCTCCGTTAATTTTTTCAATTTTGTATCCAATTCCCCACACCACCTTTAAATATTTTGGATTTTTCGGCGTAATTTCGATTTTCTCACGAATGCGCCGGATATGAACCATGACGGTATTTTCTACGCTGTAAGCATCCTCCTGCCAGACCTGGCTGTAGATTTCTTCGGCTGAGAATACATAGCCGGGATGCTCCATCAGAAGCTCCATAATTTTGTACTCGGTTGCGGTCAGGCGAACAGGTTCACCGTCCACCAGGAGTTCTTTGGTGTTTCGGTTCAGCAGCAGACCGCCGTTTTTCAGGATATCCTGGCTTTGTGTGGTTCCGTTTGCGGCGCCTAAGGAGAAGTAACGGCGGAGCTGGGATTTAACACGGGCCATGAGTTCGGCGGTATTATACGGCTTTGTCACGTAATCATCGGCGCCCATCGAAAGTCCGATGACTTTATCGCTCTCTTCGGTTTTCGCGGAAAGCATGATAATCGGGATGTTGTTTTTTTCTCTTATTTTCATCAGGGCGGAAAGGCCGTTCATTTTGGGCATCATGACATCGAGCAGGATCAGATGGATCTGTTCGGTCATGAGGATGTCGAGTGCTCCATGCGTTGTAGGCTTTTTTTACCCTGTAGCCTTCCAGTTCTAATAGTTTGCCGAGAGATCTTACGATTTCCCGGTCGTCGTCTACGACTAATATGTTGTATTGGCTCATCTCGTTTTTCCCCTCTTGGTTCTATGGTGTTTATCATAGCAGAGAAAACGGAGATTATTTGGATAAAAAACTGACATTTTTCTTAAAATGTAATCCCCCATTACGTTTTCCTGCTTTTTTTACAAAAAAAAACACTGATTGGTAGAATTGTAAGCTGGTGTAAAAAATAAAAACAAACGCATATAAATTAGTAAAAATGCCTGCCATAGCAACTGAAAATGTGGAAAAAGATAAAAAAAGTCAATATAAGTGGACAAAATACACAATATCAAACGGGGATTTTATTTGATATGATGTAAATATCACAAATAATCAAAGAAAATGCGTAATAAAAACGCACAAAACAACGGAAAGGATGGGGAGTATGGCGAAGGAAAAAATGAAAAAGAAAAAAGGAGAGAAAATTACCCCTGCAATCTTGTGGAAACAGCGTTGGCTGCTTGTGATGTCAGTACCATTTGTAATCTGGCTGATTATCTTCAAGTACATTCCGCTGTGGGGATGGACCATGGCATTTCAGGAGGTAAAACCTGCGACATTTGCACTTCCGATCTGGGAGAGAACCTGGGTTGGATTTCAAAATTTTACAGATGCATTCAAAGACCGTCTGTTCACACAGACATTAATCAACACATTGGGAGTAAGCTTCCTTGACATCGCGGTTGGAACGATCGCAGCAATCGCATTTGCGGTTCTTCTGAACGAGATGTTCTTTATGAAGTTCAAAAAAGTAACGCAGACCATTTCTTATCTGCCGCACTTTGTATCCTGGGTTATTATTGCAAGTATTGCAAAGAATATTTTCAACGACGGCGGTGTTGTTGACAGTATCTTCGGCAAGAACCTGCACCTGATGAGTTCCAACTCACCGCTTATCTGGGTAACCATTATCCTGATCAACTGCTGGAAAGAGGTTGGCTGGAACGCAATTATTTATCTGTCCGCCATGGCAGGTATTGATCCTGGTCTTTACGAGGCCGCTGATATGGACGGTGCAAGCCGTCTGCAGAAGATCTGGCATATCACTCTGCCGGGTATCCGACCGACCATCATCGTACTGCTGATTATGAGCATCGGTGGCGCCCTGAACGTAGGTATGGAGCGTCAGATGCTTCTTAGTAACCCGCTGGTTGAGGATCACACGATGGTACTTTCCTGGTTCTCTTATAAGAGAGGTATCGGAAACAGCAACTACGGTCTTGGTACCGCAATCGGTGTATTCCAGTCTGCAGTCAGCGTTACCCTGCTGCTGATCGCCAATAAGATTGCCGGTCTGGTAGGCGAAGATAAACTTATGTAGGAGGACGCGAATATGAACAAGAAAGCAAAAAAATTTGACTACGTACTGGCGGTAATCTTCGTATTCCTCGTCATCATCACCATTTATCCGTTCCTGAACGTACTGGCGATTTCGTTCAACGATTCTACGGATACCATTAAGAATGTAAACTTCATCATTCCGAGAAAGTTTACATTAAGCAACTATAAATATGTATTTAAAGACGGCGGCATTGCAATGCCGGCTGTGATTTCTGTAACAAGAACCATCATCGGAACAATCGTAGGTATTGTATGTACCTCGATGGTTGCTTACACATTAAGCCGCAGAGACTTCGTACTCCGCAAACCATTCCAGTTTCTGTTCGTTGTTACCATGTATGTCGGTGGCGGAATGATTCCGGAATACCTTCTGATTATCCGTACCTTAAAGCTGGGCAATAACTTCATGGTATACATTCTGCCTGGTCTGATGTGGGTTTATAATATGATTCTGGTCCGCTCTTATATCGACGGACTGCCGATGGCTCTGCAGGAGGCAGCAAAGCTCGACGGAGCAAACGATTTTCAGATCTGGTATAAAGTCGTTATGCCGCTTTGTAAACCGGTTATCGCAACCGTAGGTCTGTACTATGCAGTAGGTCAGTGGAACTCCTTCATGGATACTTACCTGTATGCGAAAAAACTCCCGACTCTGCAGTACAAACTGTATGAGATTATGAACCAGGCGACCATGAAAATGGACGTTCATGCAGGAACCAATGTACAGACGGCCGTAACACCAATGTCCGTACGTATGGCCGTAACGATTGTAGCAACTGTGCCGATCGTTATTGTATATCCGTTCCTTCAGAAATACTTTATCGGCGGTATGACACTTGGTTCTGTTAAAGACTGATAAAAAACAGTATTAAAAAATTTTTAGAAAAAGATGATGTTTATTCCTGCCAGACGAAAGAAAGAGTGCAGGATGACATAAACCATTTTAAGGAGGGCTTTTATGAAAAGAAAAGTAGTATCACTCATGTTAGTATCTGCTATGGTGGCCGGAATGCTCGCAGGATGCGGTTCCGACAGTGGCAGCAGCAAGGGAGGGTCCAGCACAGAGACTGGATCAGCGGCAGAGGCAAGTTCTTCAGGCGAGACAGCAGATGATGCAGATGACAAATCTCCGATTACCTTTGAGTATTTTAACGCTGATGGTAAAAACGGCAACTGGGATAACCCGGTAGCAAAAGCAATCACAGAGGCAACAGGCGTTACACTTGATGTTTCCTATCCGGTAGCATCCCAGGGTGATGCAAAAGAAGATGTTGCGCTGATGATCGCAAATGATGAGTATCCGGACATGATTTATGCAAAAGGCTCAGCAACAGATTTGTATCAGGCAGGCGCGCTGATTGATATGACAGACCTGATTGAAAAATATGGTCCAAACATCAAAAAAATGTACGGAGCAGAGATGGAAAAACTGAAATGGAGCCAGGATGATCCTGGAATCTATCAGCTTTCCTACGCAGGTGTAAACCAGAAAACCCTGACAACAGGCGGAAGCTGCCAGATTCAGTGGGCTGCATTAAAAGAGAACGATTATAAATATCCGAAGACACTGGATGAGTATGAAAAAATGATCAAGAGCTATCTTGCAGCACATCCAAAAACAGAAGATGGTCTGGATATGATCGGTATCACCATGAGTGCTTCTGACTGGCACTGGATGATTACCCTTGGAAACCCGGCAGGACTGATCGCTGATGCATCCCCGGATAATGGACAGTGGATCATTGACGACGAGTACAACGTACATTACAAACATGTAACAGATGAAGAGAAAGAATACTTCAAATGGCTGTGCCGTATGTACAACGAAGGTATCCTGGATCCGAACTTTGCAACGCAGACAGATGATGACTATATTGCAAAAGTTGCCAGCGGCCGTGTTGTTGCCATCACCGATGCTGAGTGGCATTACAGCCAGTGCGAAGCTACTCTGGTAGCAGACGGAAAAGTAGATCAGACTTATGTTGGACTTCCTGTAACCTTAAGAGAAGATCAGGTAGAAAAAGCCCTTCTGTATCAGGGAACTACCGTTGGCTGGGGTATTGGAATTACCAAGAGCTGTGAAGATCCGGTTCGTGCCATCAAATTCCTTGACTATCTGTGCTCCGATGAAGGACAGATCCTGTATCACTGGGGTATTGAAGGCGAGAACTACTTCCTCGATGATGACGGACAGCCATATCGTACCGATGAAGAAGTTGCAAAAGCTCAGTCTGATCCGGATTATGCAAAGAATACCGGTATTGACAACTACACTGGATTCCCGATCTACGGAACAGGTTCCTACTCTGAAGACGGATTCCCATACACTCCAACTACCAAAGAGTCTGTTATTGCAAACTACAATACAGCAGAAAAAGAAGGATGCGAAGCGATGGGATTTGAGATGCTGACCGACATGTTTGCACAGCCGGAAGAGTTCGATCTTCTTCCATACTCTGCACTGTGGGCATATCAGCAGCCACAGGAACTTGCTGAGAAACAGACAATTCTGGACGAAATTGCTTGGCCGGGACTTGTTAAATGCGTAACTGGTACCGAAGATGAGTTTGATGGAAACTGGGAGACCATGGTACAGGAGCTGACAGACAATGGTCTGGCAGATGCAGAAGAAGCTATGACAGAGTTCCTTGCTACCAAACTTGTTGATGTAGAGTAAGTAAAGCAAAAACATAAGGTTTTGCCGTTGAACGGAAGGCGGCATAAAAACATGGTCTGATATTATTAAATATCAGGCCATGTTTTAAAATACAGCGACAGTAATGGGAAATGTGAAACATTGTAAAAAGATAACAGTATATGGAAAATCTGCAAACAATTTCATGAGACAAAATCATCGGGAGGTTTTTGAAAAATGACAGAAAAGAAGGAGTTTCAGGTAAACAAAAACACACCGTTCTGGGATGCATCGCTGACGGATCAGGAAAGAATCGACTGGCTGTTAAAAGAAATGACGGTCGAAGAAAAACTGGGATACCTCGCCAGCTCTTCCCCGGATCTGCCGCGCCTTGGCATTCCGGGAGTCTCTGTGGGCGGTGAGGCGGCACACGGCGTTGAGGGCAGAAACGATCAGAACGGTCTTGGAAAACCGGATGTGACAACATCCTTCCCACAGCCGATCGGTATGAGTGCATCCTGGGACCCGGAGCTGATCAGACAGGCCGGTGAAATAACAGGAACCGAGGCGCGCGTCGTATGGCACCGCCATCAGGCCATGGACTCAGCAGATGGGCTCCGACCGTTGATCTTGAGCGCGATCCGAGATGGGGAAGAAACGAAGAAGGTTACGGAGAGGATCCTGTGCTGACCGGAAAAATGGCCGGTGCTTATATCCGGGGAATGCAGGGCGATGATCCGAAGTATCTGCGCTGTGCAGCGACCTTAAAGCATTTCTATGGAAACAACACGGAGGTCGGCCGCGGATGGAAAAATTCTTCCATTGACCCGCGGAACAAATATGAGCTGTATCTGGAGCCATTCCGCAGATGTATTGAGGATGGCGGCGCAGAGGGCATCATGACGGCATATAACAAGATCAACGGAACGATCGGTATCCTGAATCCGGAAGTGACCGATATTCTGAAAAAACAGTACGGTCTCCGTCACGTTGTCAGCGACGGCGGTGCGATGGGACTTGTCGTGAATCTGCATCACTATTTCGGACAGCATGCGGAGACGATCGCAACGGCGCTGAAAGCCGGTGTGGATGCCATGTCTGACGATCCGCGTATGGTAGAGCAGGCGGCACGCGAGGCATATGAGCTTGGCATTCTGAAAGAAGAGGATATGGACCGCTCTATTCGCTGTATGATGGAGACGAAGCTTCGTCTCGGCGTTTATGATCGGGAAAATCTGAATCCGTATGACCGTGTGACCGAGGACGATATCGATTCCCCGAAGGCACGTGAAATCTGTAAAGAGCTGAGCCGCGAATCGATCGTACTTCTGAAAAATGAGAACGGAGCGCTGCCACTTGACAAAGCCCTGAAAGCAGAAGATATTGCCATTGTCGGACCGCTTGGTGATGCATGGTATCAGGACTGGTACGGCGGAACGGCACCGTACCGCACAACCTTCCTGCAGGGGATAGAAGTACTGAAGCAGGAGAACATTACATTCGCGGATGGTCTGGATCGCGTTGTTTTCCGCTGTGATGGAAAAGGTCTTGCCGTAGCAGAAGACGGAACACTTCAGATGGCAGATGAGCCAGATGTGTTTATCAAGGAATACTGGGTGAGGGAAGCTATACGTTCAAGAGTGTCCGTACCGGAAAATACCTCGGTGCAAGACTCTCAGAGTCGCAGGGAGAAAAGCCGAAAATGGGACAGATTGCGGCAGACCGGGAGGAAGCCTTCGACTGGTTCGTGATGGAGATTTTCCACGTGGAGCCGCAGGAGGATGGCAGCGTTGTGCTGACCAACCGTTTCCATTACCCGGTTTATAAGGATGCAGAGGGATTTTTCTCCTTCGAGCAGACGGAGGGAATTCCGATTACGATGGAGGTTGTCGAAAACGGAATTGAAAAAGCAGTTGCTGCAGTCCGGGGCAAAAAGCAGGTTTTACTTGCGCTCGGCTGTAACTCCGTGATCAATGCGAAAGAGGAGATCGACCGCAACACACTGGAGCTGCCAGAGGAGCAGGAGATGCTGCTTGACCGGATCGCAGAGGTCAATCCGAATACCGTTCTGGTGCTGTTTACGAATTATCCGTACACACTTCAGAAAGCGATGGAAAAACTGCCGGCGATCATCATGTCTGCAACGGGAAGCAGGATATGGGAAGCGCAATGGCAGAAGCCGTGCTTGGAACCTATGCACCGGCCGGCCGCCTGAATATGACCTGGTATGAGAGTATCGATCAGCTGCCGGACATTGACGATTACGACATCATCAAAGGAAAAAGAACGTACCGCTATTTCGACGGGAAGGAATTGTATCCATTCGGCTATGGCCTGACGTATACCACATTTGCGTATGAGAACTATAAGATTTCCTTAAAAGACGACCGTCTGCTGCAGATCTCTCTCGATGTGAGAAATACGGGCGATACCGCAAGCGACGAGGTCGTCCAGATCTACGGTTCCGCTCTGGAATCCTGCGTAAAGAAACCAATCTGCCAGCTGCTTGATTTTGTCCGTGTGAAAAACATTGCCCCGGGCGAGACGAGACACATCGCACTGGAAATCCCGGTGGAGGAGCTTCGCTTCTACGATGTCATCAGCCGCAGACTGATGGTAGAAGAAGGAACGTATGAAATCTATGCGGCGCATCCTGCAAGGATAAAGCCGTTTCCGCAGAAATCTTTATTCCGGGCGGAAAAAGGGGAGTACGCGATCTGAGTGCATTTACCGCGGCAGACCACTACGATGATTACGAGAACATGTATCTGACGGAAGGCCACTTCAATTTCAAGGCAGTCCTCGTGCAGGATGAGACGAAAGAAGGTGTTCTCGTTTACCGTGACTGTGATCTTTCCGATGCTGCTGTTCTGGCGCTTCATGTGAAGAGTGAACGCGGCGGCAGTGTGGAAGCCTTTGTGGACGGTGTTTCGATGGGAAGCTTTACCGGTGACACAAGAACCTGTGAGTTCCGCAGCGCCCCGAAACTGGACCGCTATGCGGAGGAAGAAGTAAAAGAGCGCAACCGGTACCGCGAGCCGGTTTATGAGGATGTTGAAATTTCCCTCGCAGACAGACCGCAGACGGACGGCGCATCTGAGATCCGTCTCGTCCTGAAGGGAGATATGCGGATCTGCTATCTGCGTGTGCTGAAAAATAAGAGCACAGGAAAAATTCAGATGGGCGTAGCAAACTAACCAGATCATGTATTGTCTAAAAAAAGTATTGACAAATTGTGTGAATATGAATAAAATGTTCCTGTAAAAACAAAATACGGAGATCTTCAGGGCAGGGTGTGATTCCCTACTGGCGGTATAGTCCGCGACCCGCTGCGATATCAAACAGCGGCTGACTCGGTGCAACTCCGGGACCAACAGTTAAAGTCTGGATGAAAGAAGACGAAATAAAGTTTATTTGCATGGAAATATTTTTGGTGCCCTGAATTCAAGAAAAGGAATTCAGGCACTTTTTTCGCGGACAACGAGCCAAAGTCCGTGCTTGCACGAGACCTTGGCGACTGCCGCGAAAACAAGTTCAAATTCGTGGAGCGTATTTGGACTCGTTACTTCCGGCAGAACCGGTCAAGATCTCCAGAAAAAAGGAGAAATGCAGTTATGAATGCACAGACAACAGCAAAACAGACATCAAAGATGTCGCAAATCGGAAAAACCCGTTACATGGTACAGGTGGCAATGCTCGGCGCCGCCGCAGTCGTATTGATGTTTTTTGACATCCCGCTTCCGTTTGCCCCGAGTTTCTACAAGATTGATTTAAGCGAAGTTCCGGTGCTGATCGGAGCCTTTGCGATGGGACCTCTTGCCGGAGCTGCGATTGAGCTGATTAAGATTCTGCTGAACCTTGTTATGAAAGGAAGTACCACCGCAGGTGTTGGCGAAGTGGCAAACTTCCTGATCGGCTGCGCGTATGTTATGCCGGCCGCATGGATCTACAAAACACAGAAAACCAAGAAAAATGCCATGATCGGTATGGCAGTCGGAACCGTATTTCTGGCAGCAGCCGGCGGTCTTCTGAACGCTTTTGTACTGCTTCCGGCTTATGCAGCAGCCTTTGGAATGCCGATGGATGCCCTTGTGGGAATGGGATCTGCAGTCAACAAAGCAATTACAAGCCTTCCGACCTTTGTTCTGTTTGCCGTTGTACCGTTCAATATCATCAAAGGTGTTGTGGTATCACTGGTAACCATGCTTCTGTACAAGCACATCAGCAGACTGCTGAAGGGTGAGGCGATGAATTAGTTCATCATTTCCGAAATCATTTCCGTAAACGGAGAATCCAATAAATACGTTGTAGAGAGACGGACAAAATGCAGAGAGAAATCCTCTGTTTTTTGTCCGTCTTTTAAAATTTTCGGGGAATGGCGGCAATGGATTGCCCACACAGGTCTTTTAGTAGTACGATGAAGCATAATCGATAAAAGAAAATACGCAGCGAAATTGGAAAGGAGCGCAAAAAAAAGAGATCCGCACATTGGCTGAAATCTCTTTTCTATCACATTTTAATATTGTTATTATGTCTCGAAACTGTTAAGCGCTTTCCAGATGTTCCATCACTTGAACGCCCCATTTAAAAAGGGCGGTTCGCATGGCGAAGGTCAGGACTGCGGTAAGCAGAATCATCACGCTCGTGGTGATGTGGATGTTGAGGTGAAGTTTTCCGTACAGCAGGTAGCCGGCTCCGATCAGGATTGCGCCGACGGTGAGGTCGATGAGGACGGAGATCAGGGAGCGGTTGTTGGATTTTATGGCGGCGGTTTCGTTTTCCCAGTTTAATTTCGGAAATGCAAGGTCAAAAAGGAGCTGTTCATAGTTTACGAACAGGGTAAATAAAACCGTGATCGCCGTGGTGTAAAGAAGGGTCGCCGGGTGCAGACCGAAGACGACCGCGATGATGTTGAAGACCAGAGCGTACGGCAAGGTGCCAAGGAGACTGATCAGGATGCCGCTTACCAGCATGGCACGGATCTGGTCGTGATAGCTCATCGGAATGCATTTCATATAGATGTATTCGCTGCCTTTCGGGACATCGCTGTGGCGGAGATCACGCAGAACATGGACATCATGACGGCGATTCCGGCGGCGGTAAGGACGGCAACTGCGACAGGCAGTTCCCCTTTCAGGAGGCGGAATATGGTGCCATCGGCGACAAGCCGTGTCCAAAGGCCGGTGGTTTTAGCCATGCCAAGGCTGGAAATGACGGAAACGAGGGCAATGCCAAGCATGAAGACCGGCCAGATGAGAGGCATCAGAACACAATTCATAAACCAGGCCGGGGTTCGGTACAGTTTTTTCCATTCGATCATCGCGTAGGTGCGGACCGGATTTTTGCTTTTGACGGTTCGGG
>ENA-OQCE01000008-OQCE01000008.1-human-gut-metagenome-genome-assembly--contig:-NODE-8-length-75414-cov-10.155100_pt1 | contig 75414 bp, 81 predicted proteins | sample MGYA00242495_ERZ504572 | MGnify/ENA primary metagenome ERZ504572 (study PRJEB26092, sample SAMD00036228) | human gut metagenome | host: Homo sapiens | study: EMG produced TPA metagenomics assembly of... | reverse complement strand
GAAAAAAGAAAAGAAGAGAGTCTTCGTACCGGCTGAACCGGCGGAGGATATTATAAAATAGTAAAAGAAAAGGACAGCATGTCATATCGATTTATGATATAGCTGTCCTTAAATAATGTTCTCAAAGATTATCCATATTACGTCAATACTGTATGATGTTCAGAAAACCTGACAGCATGCGGACGTTTCTAATAACACTTCTTGCAGGCTTTATACCCTGCAGCTTCAGCCTGGGAGCGTGTCATTTCTGTGGCATTATCCGGATTCATATTTCCACAGTTAGGGATCCGGTGGTACTTGCTTCCGGTAGCGGAGATCCAGACCATATCACCCACTGGCTCCGGATCGGCCTGCACTCCGGTCTGAGGATCTGCAGCAGCCGAATCAGAAGATCCATAGCCGGACGCACCGGAATCCTTATAAGCGGAGGAAGGCTGTGTGCCGGTATCCGATTCATCTCCAGCAGAATAATCATTACAGGGACTCTGGTTCCACTGGATATTGCTTCCGTCGCTGACTGCGATCACCGTACCCTGCTCATCAGTACGAAATACCTGTATTCCCATATCCGCAAGCTTATCCATGGTATCCTTATGAGGATGTCCGTAGGAATTACCGGCGCCGCAGCTGATCACTGCATATTCCGGAACAGTCTTCTGGAGCAGATCCAGGTGGTGGCAGTGGCAGAACCGTGATGTCCCGGAACGATCACATCGCAGGAAAGATCAAGTCCCAGATCACAGATCGCTTCCTCCCCTGCGGATTCTGCATCCCCAGTAAAAAGAAAATGGTTATTTCCGTTTTCCAGCCGGATCGCAACAGAATTGTCGTTATCGTTGCTGCTGATCGATTGAGGAGAAAGAACCGTAAATTTCCCGCCTCCGAAAGCAAAATCCGTTCCGGGTTCCGGATGCTGCACAGTTAATCCCTGAGAGGCAACACTGTTTTCAAAAGATTGATAGATCTTTGTATCCTGTACATAATCTGCACCGATCACATTTTTTACGGAAAAGCTGTCCATGCATCCTACAAGACCAGCCACATGGTCCTCGTCATAATGGGAGGAGATCATATAGTCAATGATGGAAATATTCTGTTTCTGCAGATAGGAAACCACGAAACTGGAATGTCCTCGGTCACCGCCGTCATACAAGAGATTCTGCCCCTGTGACTGGACCAGGATCGAAAGCCCCTGCCCTACATCCAGAAAGTGTACAGCCATTGTTGTGTCAGCAGAAGCAGCCTCGGCTGTGTAAGCAGCAGAGGGAACTCCTGCGACTGTTAGCAGAACAAGCAGCAGAGAAAGAAAAAATGTCTGCAGCTTTCTGCGAAAAGAATGTTTGTGATGCATGAGAAGTCACCCCTTATCTTAAGTATTTTCAGGGGAAATTATAAAACAGAAGAGAAAGAAATGCAAAATAATATATGTGAAAATACAGAAAACAGATAAACAGGAAGAACGAAATTTTTATATGCAATGTTCAGAGCAACGTTTGATAGCGATAACAGGAAAAAGTGAAGTATAACAATCACAAAAAAAGCAGTCAGAATAAAAATCCTAACTGCTTTTAGTTGATAGCCAGTACGGGAATCGAACCCGTGTTTCCGCCGTGAGAGGGCGGCGTCTTAACCCCTTGACCAACTGGCCATATTCATTTGTGTCGTTTGCTCTTGATTTCTGTTGTTTCCCGCAACCGACTTCGTTAGTATATAATACTTTCTTACAAAATGCAAGCACTTTTTCTTTTTTTGAAAAAAATTTTCACTCTGTTTTTTGACAATTTTTTTTGACGGAAAAATCGATTGATGATATGATAGATACAAAACGAAATGGAATAAAAAATATAAAGAGGAAGAGTATGGATGACAGAAAAAAGAAAAATTTGATATGGAAGGGAGAATCCTTTCTTTTTGTTGTGGTACTGCTGGTTTTTGGCGCGATCTTTGCAGCGACCCACACAGGGGGGCTGATCCAGCATCAGGACAGTGTACAGTTTCTTAACAAAGGTTGGTACTACATAAAAGACGGAAAAAAACAGGAGATCACCCTGCCTGCGGAAATTCCGGCAAAAACAGGTGAAAAACTGATCCTGTACAATGAAAGTCTGGGAGCGGAAAGCAGAGGAATGACCGTGGTTTCTACAGGAGCCCAGTACGATCTGGTGATACGCCTGAATGGAAAGATCCTGTATGAATATAAGGAGGCTATGTTTTCCAAAAATGTGCAGATGCGTTCCAAGGTGCAGTGCATCGCCGCTCTGGGTAATGACACAGAGGGAAAAGTCCTGACGTTCAGCTATTCTGCGCCTCAGAGAGGAAAATATGTTATAGAGCCGGTATGCATAGGAACCGGAAGTGCAATAGCCTGGTATCAGATCAGAAAAGCAGCCATTCCTTTAGGGGCGGCAACGATCATGATCGTATTAAGTATGATCGCCCTGTGCATCTGCATCTATATGAGAATAAGGCAGATGCCGGACAGACGGTTCCGGGATGTGGCACTGTTCCTTATGATGTGCAGTATCTGGCTGGTGACGGACTCATCACTGGCACAAAGCTACAGCAGATGCCCCGAAGTATTATGTCTCATTTCTTTTTATATGTTCATGCTGCTGGCAGTTCCGATGCTGCGTTTTTTGCAGAATATCGGAAACATGAAAAAATACAGGCTCCTGGATCTTGGAATCTTTACATTTTATCTGAATGCTGTTTTACAGGGAGTTCTGGTGATCCTGGGAGCCTTTGAATTTAAGGATATGCTGTTTGTAACACATATCCTGCTGGTTGTGTGGGTCCTGATATCAGCGGTACTTCTGATCCGGGAGTACCGGAAGCATAAACAGCGTGAGATACATCTGCTTCTCATTGCATATATCATCGTGGGAGCAAGCGGTATCATAGCGCTGATCCTGTACTGGCTGTTCGAGATTTCCTACTATGGATCCATTTTTGAATTGGGAATCTTGTGTTTCTTGTGCTGGTCATTGCAGACGCAGTCATGATGATGGCAGACAACGTCCGTTACCGTCTGGAATCCCAGGCTTACGAACGACTGTCCAGAGAGGATGGGATGACAGGACTTGAGACGAGAGCCAATTTTGAGAAAAAACTGGAAAGTATTTCCGCAGATATGGGCAGATACCGGGATATCCTTCTTATGTATATCGATATCGATCAGCTTCGCGTGATCAACGAAGAATACGGACGGGCTGCAGGAGACGAGATGGTGGTGATCTCGGCCAGATGTGTGGAGAACGTTTTCCGGGAAAAAGGAATCTGCTACCGCATCGGCGGGGATGAATTTGCGGTTCTGGTCTATGATCCGGAAGTACCGGACGAATTCTGGCCGGAACGCCTGAAAGAAGAACTCCGGAATATCGGGAGAGGATGCAGATATCGTTTTTCGTTGTCCCTGGGATGCAGCCATCTGCGAAATAAGGATGGCTCTCTGAAATCCATGGGAGAATGGAAATATGAGGCAGACAGGAAGCTTTATGAGAACAAAAAGAAGGGGGATTTGAAAAATGGAGTATATTAACTGTTTTCAGATCACATCCCTTGTTCTGGTGACGATGATCGCGATACATTATTTTTCTCATAAAAGACTGAACAATGCGGAAAACAGGAGTTTTGTATGTTTTCTGGCTTTCAGCGGCGTTTACGTGCTGCTGGATATGCTGAGTGCGGTGATCGCGGGAGGCGGCAGCAGCGAAGGCTGCAGAATGTCAGCGCTGGTCCTGACGCTCTATTATTTCTGTGATGTCATACTTACCTACGGGCTTTTTTGCTACATTCGGATCATCACCGGAAGACAGAAGGAGAAGTATAAATGTCTGAAAACCGGCTGGGTGGTCCTGCCGGCTGCAATGCTGCTGGCAGTTACAGCAAACTTACGGACGGGATGGCTTTTTTATTTTGACCAGGAAGGTAGATTTATCCGGGGAAGTTTTCATTTTCTGCTCTATGGATATGTATTCTTTTTTATGCTGGTGATCGTTGCATTTATGTTACGTTATGGAAAAACAGCAGAAAAAGAAATACGGCGCACCATATGGAGATTTTGGTTTATCGAAGCAGCCTGCCTGTTTCTCCAGATTGCCGCGGAAAGAATACTGCTTACCGGCTTCGGACTTTCTGTAGGACTTTGGCTGATCTATCTTACTATGAACAATCCAGGTGAATATACGGACAGTATGACAGGTTTATTTGACAAACAGTATTTTGACAAATGGATCGGAGAAAAGCTCTATCGAAAAGAAAGCTTTCATCTGCTTGCTGTGGATGCCCGCAATATGAAGCAGATCAACCGGATCTACGGTACCAGAGTGGGAGATCAGCTGCTGATCCGGGCGGCGAAGGGATTTCGGGAGATCACGGATTCAGTGCAGATCTTTCGTATCACAGGCAATTGCTTTCTGGCAGTGCTGGACTCGCTGACAGATTATGAAAAAGCCAGAGAAGGCATAGAAGAATTTCTGAAAAAGCCGTTTTTTATCGAAAACGAAAAGGTGTCGTTCCATGCTGCGATCTGTGGGATCATGAATGCGGAAAAACTGGAAAAAGAGGATAGTATTCTTTCTTATATTGAATATATGATCTCTCTGATACAGAACCGTCAGGATACGGTCCTGATCCAGTCGGACAGCAAGATCCTGGAGGGCTTCCGCTATGAGCAGGAAGTGGAGCATTTTCTTCAGAAGGCTGTGAAAGAGAATCTGTTTGAAGTATATTATCAGCCGGTATATTCTATAAAAAACCAGGATTTTATTACTCTGGAGGCACTGAGCCGGCTGAAACATCCTGTTCTGGGAATGATCCCGCCGGATGTGTTTATCGGGATCGCGGAAAAACAGGGAATGATCTCTGCGGTGGGATGTCTTCAGCTTCACAAGGTCTGCCGTTTTATAAAAGAACATGAATATATCATGAAGAAGATCCAGAATGTGAAATTCAATCTTTCTCCTTCTGAATTGATGAAACCCGGATACAGCCATGTGCTTATCGGGATCATACAGGGGTATGGATTGGATCCGGGATATTTTCAGTTTGAGATCACGGAAAACGTGGCAACCGAATACAGCGAAAGCTCTGCACAGCCATTGATGATTTTGCAGAAGTGGGGATCCACATGTGCCTGGATGATTTTGGTTCCGGTTATGCAAATCTGAACGCAGTTCTTCGAATTCCGTTTTCAGCAGTAAAAATGGACCGTTCTCTTTTGTCCGGGGTCAGCAGCGATCCTCAGACGGCTACCTTTTATCGCAGCATTGTCATGATCCTGCAGCATATGGGATATAAGGTGATCGCAGAAGGCGCTGAGACCGAAAAGGAGGTAAAGCTTCTGGAAAAATGGGGTGTGGATATGATACAGGGATATTATTTTTCCAGGCCCCTGTGCGAGGAGAAGCTTCTGGAAAAAATTTCCTGAAATGATCAGAAACAGGCGGAAAACATGCTTTCATAAAAAGCAGGGTTTTCCGCCTGTTGTATTCAGACAGACACAAATTGCTTGAAGTTTACAGATACTTTTGATAGAATAGATAGGCTGTGGCGGCTGAAGAAAGCGATTTTTTGGAAGATCGGTTCCTTGAACTGCCACGCGTATCTTTTGGAAAAATTGCAGAAAAAAGATGATCATGTGGACTTTACAAGTACATATATTTTGAGTATAATACAAACAAATGTTCGAATATAAAAAAGAAAGGAATCAGTGGAATGGCAAAAAAAGACACTTATGATGCGGGCAGTATCTCTGTCCTGGAGGCCTCGAGGCCGTGCGAAAGCGCCCCGGTATGTACATCGGAAGCGTATCCAGAAAGGGACTGAACCATCTGATATATGAGATCGTAGACAATGCGGTGGATGAGCACCTTGCAGGGTACTGCAGCCGTATCCATGTAGTTCTTGAGAAGGACGGTTCCTGTACAGTAGAGGATAATGGACGAGGGATCCCGGTGGATATGCATGCCAAGGGAATATCTGCGGAGCGTCTTGTTTTTACAACCCTTCATGCAGGCGGTAAGTTTGATAATTCCGCATATAAGACAAGCGGCGGACTTCATGGTGTAGGTTCTTCCGTAGTGAACGCATTATCTACGTATCTGGATATTAAGATCAGCCGTGATGGTTATATACATCATGACCACTATGAGAGAGGAATCCCTACCATTGAACTGGAAGCAGGACTTCTCCCAAATTAGGGAAGACCAGAGGTACCGGAACTTGTGTGAATTTCCTTCCGGATCCGGAGATTTTTGAGAAAACAAGATTCGGAGCAGCGGATGTAAAGAGCCGTCTCCATGAGACTGCTTATCTGAATCCAGAGCTTACCATTCATTTTGAGGATCGAAGAGGGGATACTCCTGAGGATATCGAGTATCATGAGCCGGAGGGAATCGTAGGCTTTATCCGTGACCTTAACAAGAATGCACAGCCTCTCCATGATCCGGTTTATTTTAAAGGAGAGGCAGACGGGATCCAGGTGGAAGTTGCTTTTCAGTTTACCAATGAGTTCCGTGAGAACGTTCTCGGATTCTGCAATAATATCTACAATGCAGAGGGAGGAACTCATCTGACCGGATTTAAGACTACCTTCACAACGGTAATGAACACCTACGCACGTGAGATCGGTGTACTGAAGGATAAAGACCCCAATTTTACAGGTGCAGATATCCGAAACGGAATGACCGCTGTAGTCTCCATCAAGCATCCGGCACCCCGCTTTGAGGGACAGACCAAGACCAAGCTGGACAACCAGGACGCATCCAGAGCCACTGGCAAGGTAGCAGGAGAACAGCTGGTACTGTTTTTTGATCGAAATCTGGAAACACTGAAGATCGTCCTTTCCTGTGCGGAAAAGGCGGCCAAGATCCGTAAGACCGAGGAGCGTGCCAAGACAAACCTTCTTACCAAACAGAAATACTCTTTTGATTCCAACGGCAAGCTGGCCAACTGTGAGAAGAAGGATCCGTCACTGTGTGAGATCTTTATCGTAGAGGGAGATTCCGCCGGCGGTTCGGCCAAGACAGCCAGAGACCGTAACTATCAGGCGATCCTTCCGATTCGCGGTAAGATCCTCAACGTAGAGAAGGCTACCATCGACAAGGTGCTGGCCAACGCAGAGATCAAGACTATGATCAATGCCTTTGGCTGCGGCTTTTCCGAAGGCTACGGAAATGATTTTGATATCACGAAGCTTCGTTATGACAAGATCGTGATCATGGCCGATGCGGATGTGGATGGTGCTCATATCTCTACTCTGCTTCTGACCTTGTTTTACCGTTTTATGCCGGAGCTTATCTATGAGGGACATGTGTATATTGCCATGCCACCTCTTTATAAGGTAATGCCGAAAAAGGGGCAGGAGGAATATCTCTACGATGACAAGGCTCTTGAGAAATATCGTAAGAGCCATAAACCGGGAAGCTTCACACTCCAGAGATACAAAGGTCTCGGTGAGATGGACGCCCAGCAGCTCTGGGAGACTACCCTGAATCCTGAGACAAGAATGATGAAGCGTGTGGAGATCGAAGATGCCCGCATGGCCTCCGATGTGACAGAGATCCTGATGGGAAGCGATGTTCCGCCACGTAAGGCCTTTATCTATGAGCATGCAACAGATGCAGAGCTGGATATTTGATTGGGAGAATAAACTATGAATACGAAACAGGACAATATCATCCGCACCGATTATGCGGAGATCATGCAGAAATCATATATCGATTACGCCATGAGCGTTATCATTTCCAGAGCACTGCCGGATGTACGTGACGGACTGAAGCCGGTACAGCGCCGTACCCTTTACGATATGTATGAGCTTGGCATCCGCTACGACCGCCCGTACCGTAAATGTGCCCGTATCGTAGGAGATACCATGGGTAAATATCATCCCCACGGTGACAGCTCCATTTATGATGCGCTTGTAGTCATGTCGCAGGAATTTAAGAAGGGCCGTACACTGGTGGACGGACATGGAACTTTGGTTCCATCGAGGGAGACGGAGCCGCAGCCATGCGATACACAGAGGCCCGTCTGGAGAAGCTGACCCAGGAGGTTTTTCTGGAAGACCTTGATAAGAACGTTGTGGACTTTATGCCGAACTTTGATGAAACAGAGAAGGAGCCGGTAGTACTTCCGGTGCGTATTCCAAACCTCCTTGTAAACGGAGCAGACGGAATCGCCGTTGGTATGGCTACCAGTATCCCGCCGCATAACCTGGGCGAAGTGGTGGATGCTGTGAAGGCATACATGAAGAATAATGATATCAGCACCCGTGGGCTGATGCGTTATCTCAAGGGCCCGGATTTTCCGACAGGTGGTATCGTAGTAAATAAGGACGACCTTGTAAAGATCTATGAATCCGGAACAGGTAAGCTCCGTATCCGTGGACGGGTGGAAATAGAGAAGCTGAAGGGCGGTCGCCAGCAGCTGGTGATCACAGAGATTCCTTACACCATGATCGGTGCAAACATCGGAAAATTCCTTAATGATATCGCAACCCTGGTAGAGACCAAGAAGACCACAGATATCGTGGATATTTCCAACCAGTCTTCCAAGGAGGGAATCCGTATCGTTCTGGAACTGAAGCGCGATGCAGACGTGGAGAACCTTACCAACATGCTCTATAAGAAGACCCGACTGGAGGATACCTTCGGTGTCAACATGCTGGCAGTTGCAGACGGAAGACCGGAAACACTGGGACTGAAGCAGATCATTGCTCACCATGTGGACTTTGTATTTGAAGTAAATTCCAGAAAATATACAACCCTTCTTGCCAAGGAACAGGAGAAACGGGAGATCCAGGAAGGCCTTATCAAAGCCTGCGATGTCATTGCTCTGATCATCGAGATCCTCCGTGGCAGCAAGAGCCGTGACCAGGTAAAGAAATGTCTGACCGACGGTATCACAGAAGGGATTAAATTCAAGACCAAGACATCCGAAAAGGCGGCAAAATCCTTGAAATTCACAGAAAAACAGGCCGCAGCTATCCTGGACATGCGTCTTTACAAGCTGATCGGTCTGGAGATCGATGCTCTGATGAAGGAGCATGAGGAAACCATGAAGAACATTGCTGCTTATGAGGATATCCTGAATAATTATGACTCCATGGCAGCAGTGATCATGGGTGAACTGGATCAGATCAAGAAGGAATACGGCAGTAAGCGTAAGACTTCCATTGAAAACGCAGAGGAAGCTGTTTATGAGGAGAAGAAGATGGAAGAGACCGAAGTCTGCTTCCTGATGGATCGTTTCGGATATATGCGTCTCATTGACAAGAATGCCTACGAGCGTAATAAGGATGCCGCTCATGCAGAGAGCCGCTATGTCTTTACCTGCATGAATACGGACAAGATCTGTATCTTTACAGATACCGGCAAGCTCCACACAGTGAAGGCAGAGGATATCCCGCTGGTACGTTTCCGTGATAAAGGTGTTCCGGCAGATAATCTGGGTAATTATGATAGTACTTCCGAGCAGATCCTTTATGTGGCACCGCTGAGTCAGGTAGCAGTCGCCACGGTACTCTTTGTTACAGAGAACGGCATGTGCAAGCTGGTAAAAGGAGAAGAGTTCCGTGCTTCCAAGCGTACCATTGTTTCCACCAAGCTTGCAGAGGATGACCGCCTTGTATTCGTAGGAGCAGCCGATGAGATGGATCAGGTTGTGTTCCAGTCTGAGAAAGGTTACTTCCTCCGTATTATGAAAACCGAGATCTCCGTCACCAAGAAAAACGCCATGGGTGTCCGAGGCATGAAGCTTACCGGCGAAGACCGCATCCACCACGCCTATCTCCTGGAAAGCCGCCAGGAATATGCCATTGAGTATCATGACAAGCAGTATGTACTGAATAAAGTGAAGCTGGCGAAGAGAGATACGAAAGGTGTGAAGCCGAGGGTATAAAAGACGCGAAGAGGATTGCGGATAACTGGCAGATAGGATATGATAGGGTTATATGAAAATGGGAGGCGTTAAAAATGCGATATGATCTTCCGGAAAGAGTTATAAGAGAACTATTTTCATTTGCCACAAAACATTCTGTCAGAAAGATCATCCTCTTTGGGTCCCGTGCAAGAGGAAACAATACAGAAAGAAGTGATGTAGATATTGCTGTATATGGAGGAGATTTTGATTCCTTTTACTGGGATATCAAAGAAAATATCCATTCACTTCTGATGTTTGATGTAATTAATGCAGATGCTTCAATTTCTGAAGAACTCAAAAAAGAAATTAAAAAGGATGGAGTTGTGATCTATGAAAAAGCTTGATAATTTTTCTAATTGTCTTACTATATTAAGAAATGCAGATTTCAAACTTGCGGATAACAACGATATTTACAGAACCGGCGTGATCGGACAGTTCAACCTGACTTTCGAGCTTGCCTGGAAAGCTCTTCAGGAGATCCTGCGACTCCACGGGGCAGAAGGAGTAGACACCGGTTCACCGAGAGAAATCCTGCAGCTTGGCTATAAGCTGGGCTTCGTAAACGACTCAGCAGTGTGGCTGCTCATGCTGAAAAAGCGTAACACATCTGTCCATATATATAATGAGCAGGAAGTAGATGAGATGATCCTGCTCATCCGCGACAGCTTTATTCCGGCTTTTGTGGCTCTTGAGAAAACATTGAGGGAGAAGCTGGCAGAAGCGGAGAGCGACTGGACGTAAATAAAGAGAATACAATTTTACAGAATATATACTTCCCACCGATCAGGTACAATTAACCCGACCGGTGGGGATTTTTTTGCCCTCTTGACAGAAATATGAGCCATCTTTTATAATGAATTAGACTGAACTAACACAGCCGCAAATATAAAACAGGTTCAGAAAAAAACAATGACAAAAATAACATATGAATCCACAGAAGAGCTGGGCCACAGCATACCCTTATCCAAAAGAGAAATCGAGGAAGACATACTGGAGGAGCTTTGCTCTCTTGCAAAAAAGGACGCCCTGATCGGAATCTCCGAGATTTGCGGGCGGATGAAGATGAGCAGACGGGAGGTTCTGGCCTGTCTGAAACAGTTGACCGCCCAGGGCTACGTAAAAATCGAAGAAAAAAACATCTGCGTCTGCCTCACAGAGCTGGGACGGATCCGGGGCGAGGAATGCCGCCACCGCCATGAAACCTTCACCCAGCTTCTGGAATATGTAGGAGTAGAAAGCCGCATTGCAGAAGAAGATGCCTGCCGCATGGAGCACGTGGTAAGCGATGAGACCGTGCAGCAGATCTGCAATTTTGTAAATTACGGAAGCACCTTTGAGCATGCTCTTCGGAACACAGACCTCAGATACCGCTATGAGCCGAGGGAATACTCCTTTCTCATGGGAATCTACTACATGGAAAAAACCTGTCCAAGAAGACTGGCCGGTGAATTTAAGAATTATAAAGAACAAATCCGCCTTCATGTAAAAAAAGAGGACAGCTATTTTGAACTGTTCTGCACAGCACCGGAGGAAAAAAATGTTCTTTGGTATGTGGACCCAGAAAACGGCTGGGTAAAAGCCGAAGAAGAAAACGGAAATCCCCGGATCCCAACCGGCGTTTTTGAATACTTTATCCGGCATCAGGACCCCGTAGTGGAAGGAACCGCGCTGGTAGCCTTCTTCTGGACGAGCCAACCTCCAATCTGGATTCCCTGAACGAAGGCATCATCCTGAAATCCCTGAAGGAAGATAAAGCCAACCGTACCGTTGTGCTGGTGTCACACAGAACTTCTACGATGAAAGTAGCGGATGTGGTATATGAGATGGAGAATGGGAGAGTGTCGTGATATAGATGCTCTTGTGAGAGTAAAATACATTGCGATTTTCGATACACATTTGTTATAATAGCTCCAGGAAACTATTGTGTTAAGTCCAATCTGAAAAGGAGTGCATATGACTTTATATCATGGAAGTAAAGATATAGTAGAGTATCCGGAAATCAGAAAAGCCCAATTTAACAAAGATTTCTACTTTGGCTTCTATTGTACGAACATCGAAAAACAGGCAGAACGGTGGGCGACAAGGTATGGAGAAAAGGGATACATTAACAGGTACGAGTATACAGAAAATACAGAATTAAAAATTCTTAGATTTGAGAAAATGACAGAAGAATGGCTGGACTTTATTATTTCCTGTCGAAGTGGACAAGCACATCAGTATGATATTGTGGAAGGACCGATGGCAGATGATACGATCTACAATTACCTGCAAAACTATCTGGATGGTAAGATCTCAAGATCTGCTTTCTGGGAACTGGTAAAATTTAAGTACCCCACACATCAGATCAGTTTTCATACAGTTTCGGCATTGGATACTTTGGAATTTGCAGGAAGTGAGGTCGTATATGGCGAAAAAATAATAACAATTTATTTTTTACCTGTAGCCTGATTGAGTATATAGGACGAAACAGAAAACAACATCGGCGGGAAATCACAGATTATCTTGGCAGAGAAAACATAAAGAGAATATACGATTATGCGGATGTATTTCACTGTGAGCCAATACAAAAAGTTGCAGCAGAGTTTATGGAGCAATGCAATATTCCAGAAGGAAAATTTGACAATGTATCCATGTGCAGATATACGGTTCCGGATTACTGGGATATTGGAGAAGTATATGAGCGATTAATAGAAGACATATATGATGATGCGGAAATCGAAAAAGGAATATGGGATATTTATCATTCCTGGATTGATGCACATATTTCGGACTATAATACAGATTTTTATTATCAGCCGAGAGATTATATAGCAGCATGCTATAAAGCGGGAGAAATCCTGTAAAAGATAAACAGAAATTCAAATCGCAATTAATACTTGCATTTAACAGACATTGGTGTTACAATGAACGAAACTAAGAACTTGTTGGCATAGGAGTGGGCGAAAGCCCGCTCCTATTTGCTGAGAAGGAATTTGTTCAGAAATAGGCAGAAATAGGAAAGGCAGGTGGGAAGCATGAGCAGACGGGAAGAATATGAACAGAAGACAGAGGCGATCCTTACACCAATCGTGGAGTCCAGGGGCTTTGAGCTGGTAGACGTGGAGTATGTCAAGGAAGCCGGAACCTGGTATCTCAGAGGCTATATCGACAAGCCGGGCGGAATCACAGTCAATGACTGCGAGGACGTAAGCCGTGCATTCAGCGATATACTGGATGAGCAGGATTTCATCGAGGACAGCTACATTATGGAGATCAGTTCTCCGGGACTTGACCGGCCTCTTAAAAAAGAAAAAGACTTTAAGAGAAGCCTTGGCAAGCTGGTGGAGATCCGTACCTACCGGCCCATCGAGAAACAGAAAGAATTCTGTGGTATTTTAAATGCATATGATAGTAACAGTGTGACAATCGATGAAGACGGCACAGAACGTACCTTTGATAAAAAAGATATTGCCCTGATTCGTCTCGCGATCGAATTCTAAAAGAGAATCGAATCTGTAAAATTCAGGAGGAAAAAAGAAAAATGAGCAGAGATTTAAGAGATGCGCTGGACGTTCTCGAAAAAGAGAAAAACATCAGTAAGGATACACTGCTGGAGGCAATTGAGCAGTCACTGATCCAGGCATGTAAGAACCATTTCGGAAAGGCAGATAACGTTCACGTTATGATCGATCCGGAGACCTGTGACTTCAGTGTTTACGCTGACAGAACTGTTGTAGAGCATGTGGAGGATCCGGCGCTGGAGATTTCTCTGGTGGATGCACAGAAAACAAACACGAACGCAGAGATCGGTGATGTTATGAAGGTTGAGATCCAGTCCAGGGAATTCGGACGTATCGCAACCCAGAATGCAAAGAATGTCATTCTTCAGAAAATCCGTGAGGAAGAGCGTAAAGTTCTTTACGATCAGTACTATGGAATCGAAAAAGAAGTGGTAACCGGTATTGTTCAGAGAGTAATGGGCAAAAATGTCAGCATCAACCTTGGTAAGGCAGATGCAGTCCTTACAGAGAACGAACAGGTAAAGGGTGAGACCTTCCAGCCAACTGAGCGAGTAAAAGTTTACATTCTTGAAGTTAAGGATACACCGAAGGGACCACGTATCCTGGTTTCCAGAACACATCCGGGCCTTGTAAAGAGACTCTTTGAGTCCGAGGTTGCAGAGGTAAGAGATGGTACCGTTGAGATCAAGAGCATTGCCCGTGAGGCAGGCTCCCGTACCAAGATCGCTGTATGGAGCAACGATCCGGATGTAGATGCTGTGGGAGCATGCGTTGGTATGAACGGTGCACGTGTAGGTGCAGTTGTTAACGAGCTTCACGGTGAGAAAATCGATATCATCAACTGGGATGAGAACCCGGCAATCCTTATCGAGAATGCATTAAGCCCTGCAAAGGTTATCGCAGTTATGGCTGACCCGGATGAGAAGACCGCACTGGTCGTAGTTCCGGATTACCAGCTTTCCCTTGCTATCGGTAAGGAAGGACAGAACGCACGTCTTGCTGCAAGACTTACAGGCTTCAAGATCGACATCAAGAGCGAGACACAGGCAAGAGAGTCCGGTGACTTCTACGATGATTACGATGAGGAACACGAGGAAGCAGAGGAAGAAATGACAGAAGAGGCTGTTTCCGAAGAGCTTGAAGAAGCAGAGGAAGATACAGAAGAGACAGAAACAGAAGCTGAAGAAACAGCAGATGGAGATGCCGAAGAATAATGAAAACGAGAACCAAGATTCCCATGCGTCAGTGTACCGGCTGCAGGGAAATGAAAAGCAAAAAGGAAATGATACGAGTTCTCAGGACATCAGAGAATGAGATCATCCTGGACGCTACAGGTAAGAAAAACGGACGCGGCGCATACCTTTGTTTCTCAGAGGAATGCTTGGAAAAGGCTATCAAAAACCATGGCCTGGAGCGTTCCTTGAAAATGGCAGTTCCGGATGAAGTGTATCAGAACCTCAAAAAGGAGTTTGGATCAATTGAAAAACAATAAGGTTTTATCACTCATCGGACTTGCGACAAAAGCAGGAAAAACAGTGAGCGGAGAATTTTCCACAGAGAAATCCGTAAAAACAGGAAAAGGTTTCCTGGCACTGGTGGCAGATGATGCCTCCGAAAACACAAAAAAGAAATTTCGGAATATGTGTACCTATTATGAAGTTCCGTTATATTTCCTTTCAGACAAAGAGAGCCTGGGCAGAGCAATGGGCAAAGAATTCCGTGCCAGCCTTGCCGTGCAGGACGAAAATTTTGCAAAGGCGATCATGAAGGCGCTGGAAAAAGAATCCGGCAGATAACCTGCATGATACAGGCGTCTGTAAGGAGGTTTGACGTTAGAAATGATAAAAGATAAATTCAACAGATCGGGAAAGGAGCAATATAGACAATTGGATACTCCAAAAACAGAAGAAAAGACAACAACGGTGAATACAGAGGGTAACAAGTCTGAAGCACCGAAAAAGAAAAAAAATATCATCCGTGTATTTCATGCACAGAATGCCAGCGATGGCGGTAAAGGAAGAAGAAAACCGGCAGCAGGCGAGAGAAAGGGACCGGCACGTCCACAGAACGGCGGTCAGAGAAGCACAGGAGCAAACACAAGAAACGGTGAGGCCGGTGAGCAGAGAAACGGTCAGAGTGGACAGAATCGCACTCAGGGCGGAAGACCGCAGGGCAACCGTCCGGAAGGAAGAAGAGACGGAAATCGTGACGGAAGAACTTCGAAGGAAGAAGAGACGGAGGAAATCGTTTTGGAGGAAACCGTTCCCAGAATGGCGAGGGACGTCCGGCAAGACAGGGCGAGGGAAACAGAGGCCCACGCCAGAATGACGGAAGAGGCGGAAACCGTTTCAGCGGTGGAGCAAACCGTGGCCAGGGCGGACGTTCCGAAGGCGGAAGAGGCGGAGACAACCGTTTCAGCGGAGCAAACCGTGGTGGCCAGGGCGGCGGACAGCGTCCGGGACAGAGAAGAAGCGGTGGCTCTTCAGATGCTGTATTCACTCCGGAGCTGACCAAGACATCCAAGGATAGCAAGCGTGAGCGTGACAGAGAGAATAAGAACAAGAAGAAAGAATTCGAGAAAGGTACCCAGGGCGGACGCAGACCAAATCAGGGCGGACGCAGACCGAATTCCAGAATCCCGAAAGCACTTCAGAAACCGAATCCACAGCCGAAGCAGGAAGAGAAGAAACCGGAGATCAAGGAAATCACCATTCCGGAGAAGCTTACTATCCGTGAGCTTGCGGACGCGATGAAGATGCAGCCGTCAGTGATCGTTAAGAAGCTTTTCATGGAAGGTGTCATGGTAACCGTAAACCAGGAGATCGACTTTGAAAAGGCAGAGGAGATCGCGCTTGGCTTTGATATCATTGCTGAGAAGGAAGAAAAGGTGGATGTGATCGCAGAGCTCCTCAAAGAGGACGAAGAGGATGAGGATGATATGGTTCCGAGACCTCCGGTAGTCTGTGTTATGGGTCACGTTGACCATGGTAAAACATCTCTTCTGGATGCCATCCGTAATACAAACGTAACCAGAGGCGAGGCCGGCGGAATCACACAGCACATCGGTGCTTACGTGGTAAATATCAAAGGTCAGAAGATCACATTCCTGGATACACCGGGACATGAGGCGTTCACAGCTATGCGTATGCGTGGTGCCAACGCAACAGATATCGCAGTTCTGGTCGTTGCCGCAGACGATGGTGTAATGCCGCAGACAGTAGAGGCGATCAGCCATGCAAAGGCAGCCGGTGTTGAGATCATCGTTGCCATCAATAAGATCGATAAACCAAGTGCAAATGTAGAGCGTGTAAAACAGGAGCTTTCCGAGTATGAACTGATTCCTGAGGACTGGGGCGGAAGCACCATCTTTGTTCCGGTATCCGCACATACAGGAGAAGGAATTGAGAATCTTCTTGAGATGATCCTTCTTACTGCTGAGGTTTCCGAGCTCAAAGCCAATCCGAACCGTGAGGCAAGAGGTCTTGTTATTGAGGCTCAGCTTGATAAAGGTAAAGGACCGGTTGCTACCATCCTTGTTCAGAAGGGTACTCTTCATGTGGGAGACTTTATTGCCGCAGGTGCATGCAACGGTAAGGTACGTGCAATGATGGATGATAAGGGACGTCGTGTAAAAGAGGCAGGTCCGTCTACTCCGGTTGAGATCCTCGGACTTGGTGATGTTCCTAATGCAGGTGAGATCCTGATGTCCTTCGAGAGCGATAAAGAAGCCAAGAACTTTGCAGGCGCATTCGTTACAGAGAACAAGAGCCGTCTTCTCGAGGAGACCAAAGGCAAGCTTTCTCTGGATAACCTGTTTGACCAGATCCAGGCCAGCGATCTTAAGGAGCTTCCGATCATCGTCAAGGCTGATGTACAGGGATCTGTTGAGGCTGTAAAACAGAGTCTTACCAAGCTTTCCAACGAGGAAGTTATCGTTAAGGTGATCCATGGTGGCGTAGGTGCCATCAATGAGTCTGATGTCAGCCTTGCTGCAACATCCAATGCAATCATCATTGGCTTTAACGTACGTCCGGATACTACAGCAAAACAGCTTGCTGAGCAGGAGGGCGTTGACCTTCGACTTTATAAAGTCATTTATCAGGCAATCGAGGATGTAGAGGCAGCTATGAAGGGTATGCTGGATCCTGTATTCGAGGAGAAGGTTATCGGTCACGCAGAAGTTCGTCAGCTGTTCAAGGCATCCGGTGTCGGAACTATCGCAGGAAGCTATGTGCTGGATGGTACATTCCAGCGTAACTGTAAGGTTCGTATCACACGAGGTGAGGACCAGATCTTCGAGGGTGAGCTTGCATCTCTGAAGAGATTTAAGGATGATGTCAAGGAAGTTCGTGCCGGATATGAGTGCGGTCTTGTATTTAATGACTTTAATGATGTCAAAGAAGAAGATAAAGTCGAAGCATATATCATGGTAGAGGTACCAAGATAGGAGTGATTCGTAATGAGAAAAAACAGCATTAAAAATACACGTGTGAATGGTGCAGTTCAAAAAGAACTCAGCACCATCATACACAGCGAGATTAAGGACCCCAGAATTCATCCGATGACTTCTGTGACAGCTGTTGAGGTGGCACCGGATCTTAAGACCTGCAAAGCTTACATCAGTGTGCTGGGCGAGAAACAGGCCAAGGATTCCACCCTCCGGGGCTTAAAGAATGCAGAGGGCTATGTTCGGAGAGAACTGGCCAGAAGACTGAATCTCCGCAATACACCGGAGATCCGTTTTGTTCTGGATGAGTCTATTGAATATGGTGTAAATATGTCAAAGAAGATCAATGACGTAATGAGTGGGATGGAAACAGAGGAATAGGTGGAAAAAATGAAAAACATTTCAGAAATACTGGAAAATGTAAAAACCGTTGGCATTGGCGGTCACATCCGTCCGGATGGGGACTGCATTGGTTCCTGTATGGCTCTGTATCTCTATATCCGGAAATATTTTCCTGATATAGAAGCAGATGTTTATCTGGAAGACCGGAAACCTGTATTTGATTACATTGACAGAATGGATGAGGTTAAGACAGAAGCAGAAGAAGATAAGGTGTATGATCTTTTTATCACCTGTGATGTCAGCGCACTGGACAGGCTTGCTGTTGCCCGGAAATATTTCGATGCAGCAAAAAAAACAGCCTGCATTGATCATCATGTGAGCAATAACGGATTTGCGGATGTCAATCATGTAAGAGGCGAGATCAGCTCTGCCAGCGAAGTTCTTTACGGACTTCTGGATTCAGACAAGATCGATCGTTCCATTGCGGTTCCTATTTATACAGGAATGGCACATGATACCGGCGTGTTCCAGTATTCTTCCACAACACCGGAAACCATGAGGATTGCCGGAGAACTGATGAAAACAGGATTTGATTTCAGCAGGATCATCGATGAGTCCTTTTACCAGAAAACATATCTTCAGAATCAGGTCATGGGACGTGTCCTGGCAGAGAGTATTCTCCTTCAGGGAGGTAAGTGTGTGGTCGGATATCTGAAAAAACGGGAGATGGATTTCTACAGTGTGGAAGGAAAGGATCTGGAGGGAATCGTGAGCCAGCTCCGTCTGACTGCTGGTGTGGAGGTTGCGATCTTTATCTATGAGATGCAGACGCAACTCTTTAAAGTATCTCTCCGTTCCAATGGTAAGGTGGATGTAAGCAAGATTGCCGTATTTTTCGGAGGCGGCGGACATGTGCGTGCAGCCGGCTGTGATATGCAGGGCTCCATGTACGATGTGATCAACAACCTTACCGCTGAAATTGAAAAACAGCTTGCAGAGGAGTAAAGATAAGATCATGGACGGAATACTTGTGATCCGAAAGGAAAAAGGTTATACCTCTCATGATGTTGTTGCAAAGCTGCGTGGGATTCTCCACATGAAAAAGATCGGCCATACCGGGACTCTGGATCCGGCAGCAGAGGGAGTACTTCCTGTTGCACTGGGCAAGGGGACCCGGCTGGTGGAGCTTCTTACAGAAAAAGAAAAAACATATGAGGCGGTTTTAAGGCTGGGAGTTTCCACAGATACCCAGGACATGACCGGAGCTGTTCTTTCTGAGAAACCTGTTACCGTCACGGAAGAGGAAGTCCGTGAGGCAGTGGGATCCTTTGTGGGAGAACAGCAGCAGGTCCCTCCTATGTATTCGGCCCTGAAGGTAAATGGAAAGAAGCTTTACGAACTGGCCAGAGAAGGAAAAACCATAGAGCGTAAGCCGCGCCCTGTGGTTTTTTATGAGATAAGGATACTGGATATGGAGCTTCCGCTGGTACGCATAAGCGTTACCTGTAGCAAGGGCACCTATATCCGTACACTTTGCAATGACATCGGAGAAAAATTAGGCTGCGGCGGAGCCATGGAAGAGCTGCTTCGGACCAGGTCCGGAAATTTCACTCTGGAAGAGAGCATGACACTTTCCCAGGTGGAGGAGGCGGTTGCCGATGGGACCATCGGGGAAAAGCTTGTTTCCATCGAGGATGTACTTTCCATGTATCCGGTCCTTACCTGTACACCGGAGGGAGACAGACTTCTCAATAACGGAAACCCGCTTCCGGAAGAACTGGTACAGGGAGGCAGCAGGGAAGAAAAAGTCCGGATGTATAAAAGTAGCGGAAATTTCACAGGAATATACGGCTGGGATGAAAGAAAACAGAAATACGTACCCATCCGCATGTTTTTTGTATGACACTTTATAAAAACTTGCAGGAGCAGCAGAAGATATGGAATACTTGAAGATCGACGGAGAATTTCCGCGCCTTTCAAAGAGTGCGGTGACACTTGGAAAATTTGACGGCATACACCGTGGACACCAGAAACTGGTGGAGAAGATCCTGGAACAGAAAGAAAAAGGTCTGCAGACAGTCCTTTTTTCTCTTGGCATCGGCAGTCAGATGATCTTTACAAAAGAGGAACGATGTCAGCTTCTTGAGAAAGCAGGCGTGGATGTGCTGATCGAATGTCCGCTGGATAACCGGATCCGTCATATGAAGGCGGAAACCTTTATTAAAGAGATCCTGGTGGGAGATCTTCAGGCGGAGCATGTTGCAGTGGGAGAAGATTTCAGGTTCGGGTATGAACGCAAGGGAACACCACAGCTTCTGGAGACTATGGGAAGGAAGCTTGGCTTTACTGTGGATGTTGTTCCGAAAGAAATGGAAGGCCGCAGAAAGATCAGCAGTACATTTATCCGTGAGGAACTGAAAAAGGGAAATATGGAAAAGGTTAATGATCTGCTGGGAATCCCTTTTTTTGTGGACGGTGTGATCGAACATGGAAGAGGAATGGGACATAAGGTCCTTCTTCCCACTACCAATATCGTTCCTGCAAAAGAAAAGTTGATGCCGCCAAATGGCGTTTATGATACAGTGTCCCATTTTAAGGACAGAACCCTTTGCGGGATCACAAACGTAGGATATAAACCAACCATCGGAGAGAAATTCCTGGGTGTTGAGACCTATCTTTTTGACTGTGAGGAGGATCTGTACGGAGAGCCCTGCAGAGTGGAATTCTTTCATTATTCCAGACCGGAGAAGCGCTTTTCGTCCATAGAAGCATTAAAGCAGCAGCTCCTGAAGGATGCAGAAAAGGGAAAGGCTTATTTCCGCAGTCTCGAAAAATAAAAACTTTCGGGAAAAACTTTTCGAAAAAACAGTTTACAGGTCAGAAACCGTGTGCTATACTGTTCGAGGTGAAAAAAGCCAGTATTCAGAAGCCGGAGACTCCGACCACTTCTTAATACCCGGCGTTTAATTAAAATTTCAAGGAGGAAACAACAATGATTTCTAAAGAGAAGAAAACAGCGATCATGAAAGAGTATGCAAGAACAGAGGGTGACACAGGTTCACCGGAGGTTCAGGTTGCAGTTCTTACAGCAAGAATCCAGGAGCTCACAGAGCACCTTAAAACACACCACAAAGATCATCATTCCAGAAGAGGTCTTCTGAAAATGGTAGGTCAGAGACGTGGCCTTCTTGCTTATCTTAAGAAAACAGACATCGAAAGATACCGTGCACTGATTGAGAAATTAGGTTTAAGAAAATAATTGCTACGGGAGGGGCGGATGATTCCATCCGCCCCATTTTAACATGTGTGATAAACACAGACGGAATTACCGCAGGAGTGATTTCCGAGACTACTGAAAAGCCCATTTCCGGTCGAGATCTTTTTCAAAGGAAGTGGTCTTTTCAGTTGTTTCGGGCTCCTGTCAGATATTAATATAATAAGAAAAGGAGAACGAATATGTACAAAAGTTATTCCATGGAACTTGCAGGAAGAACACTGACTGTAGACATCGGACGTGTAGCAAAACAGGCCAATGGTGCTGCTCTTATGCACTATGGTGATACTACAGTCCTTGCTACTGCTACCGCATCCAAAGAGCCGAGAGAAGGGATCGATTTCTTCCCGTTAAGTGTTGAGTATGAGGAGAAGATGTATGCAGTAGGAAAGATCCCGGGAGGCTTCAACAAGAGAGAGGGCAAGGCAAGCGAGCATGCGATCCTTACATCCCGTGTTATCGACCGTCCGATGCGTCCGCTGTTTCCAAAGGATTACAGAAATGACGTAACTCTGGTAGATATGGTTATGTCTGTTGATCCGGAATGCAATCCGGAGATCCCGGCTATGCTTGGTTCTTCCATTGCAACCTGTATTTCTGATATCCCATTTGACGGTCCATGCGCAACCACACAGGTTGGTATGATCGACGGCGAGTTTATCATCAACCGACACTTGCACAGAAGGCAGTTTCTGATCTTCAGCTTACGGTTGCTTCTACAAGAGAGAAGGTTATCATGATCGAGGCCGGAGCTAATGAGATCCCGGAAGATAAGATGATCGAGGCTATCTACAAGGCTCATGAAGTGAACCAGGAGATCATCAAATTCATCGACCAGATCGTAGCAGAGTGCGGAAAAGAGAAACATTCCTACGAGTCCTGTGCAGTACCTCAGGAGCTTTTTGATGAGATCAAGAAGATCGTTCCTCCGGAAGAGATGGAGGTTGCCGTATTCTCTGATGACAAGCAGACACGTGAGAATAACATCAGCGAGATCACTGATAAGCTGAAAGAAGCTTTTGCAGACAATGAGGAATGGCTTGCCGTTCTCGGTGAGGCTGTATATCAGTACCAGAAGAAGACTGTCCGCAAGATGATCCTCAAAGATCATAAACGTCCGGATGGACGTGAGATCAGACAGATCCGTCCGCTGGCTGCAGAGACAGATATCATCCCGAGAGTTCATGGTTCTGCCATGTTCACAAGAGGACAGACTCAGATCTGTACCGTTACTACACTTGCTCCTCTTACAGAGGCACAGCGTCTTGACGGACTGGATGAGTTTGAGACATCCAAGAGATATATGCACCACTACAACTTCCCGTCCTACTCTGTAGGTGAGACCAAGCCTTCCAGAGGACCGGGACGTCGTGAGATCGGTCACGGAGCACTTGCTGAGAGAGCACTGGTACCGGTACTTCCTACAGAGGAAGAATTCCCATATGCAATCCGTACCGTATCTGAGACATTTGAGTCCAACGGCTCCACATCCCAGGCAAGTATCTGTGCATCTACTATGTCACTGATGGCTGCCGGTGTACCGATCAGAAAACCGGTTGCAGGTATTTCCTGCGGACTTGTTACAGGTGAAACAGACGATGATTACATCGTTCTTACAGATATCCAGGGCCTTGAGGACTTCTTCGGAGATATGGACTTCAAGGTAGCCGGAACACATGACGGAATCACAGCGATCCAGATGGATATCAAGATCCATGGTCTTACAAGACCGATCGTTGAGGAAGCGATCCGCAGAACAAAAGAGGCAAGAGAATATATCCTGACAGAAGTTATGGAGAAATGTATCGACAAGCCTCGTACAACTGTTGGGGAGTTTGCTCCGAAGATCATCCAGATCCAGATCGACCCGCAGAAGATCGGTGATGTAGTCGGACAGAGGGGAAAGACTATCAACACGATCATCGAGCGTACAGGTGTGAAGATCGACATCACAGACGACGGCGCAGTTTCTATTTGCGGAACAGACCAGAAGGGTATGGATGAAGCAAAACGTATGATCGAGATCATCACTACCGAGTTTGAGGCAGGACAGATCTTTACAGGACGCGTAGTCAGCATCAAAGAGTTTGGCGCATTCCTTGAGTTTGCACCGGGCAAGGAGGGAATGGTACACATTTCCAAGATCTCCAAACAGAGGATCAACCGTGTTGAGGATGTTCTTACACTTGGCGACAAAGTTAAGGTTATCTGCCTTGGCAAGGACAAGATGGAAGAATCAGCTTCAGCATGAAGGATGTACCGGAAGAAGCATAAATGATGAGATACCACAATATTACCAAGGACGATATGTTAAACGGAGACGGACTTCGTGTAGTGCTCTGGGTAGCCGGCTGTTCACACGGCTGCCGGGAGTGCCAGAATCCCATTACCTGGGATCCGAATGGAGGTCTGCCCTTTACGGACAGCGAGCGAGCTGAGATATTTGCAGAGCTGGACAAGGATTATATCAGCGGGATCACCTTTTCAGGAGGCGATCCTCTGCATCCTTCCAATATCGCTGAGGTAACAGCTCTTGCAAGAGAGATCAGAGAGAAGTATCCGGATAAGACGATCTGGCTGTATACGGGTTCTCTCTGGGAAGAAATCCAGCAGTACGAGATCATCCATTATCTGGATGTATGCGTGGACGGGGAATTTCAGGTGGACAAGAAAGAGGTTCGTCTGAAATGGAAAGGCTCCTCAAATCAGAGGGTGATCGATGTACAGGCGTCACTTCGTGAGAACCGTGTGGTTCTGTACACGGAGTGATCAGAGGTTTTTTTGAAATTACCTATTGGGAGTGGAACGAAAAATGAAAAGAATTGCGAAATTTCACAAGGTAAGTTTTGAACAGTTTGCAAAGGACTGGAAGGATACCTTTGAACAGTATTCAGAAGAGGAGATCCGGAATATCTACGACAGTCTGAAGCTTCCGAAGAGAGCTACGACCGGAAGTGCAGGATATGATTTTTACGCACCTGTGGATGTGACCATGAAGCCAGGTGAGATCGTAAAGATACCGACAGGTATCCGTGTAGAGATGGAAGAGGGCTGGGTCCTGAAATGTTATCCGAGAAGCGGACTGGGATTTAAATTCCGGCTGCAGTTGAATAACACCGTGGGGATCATTGACAGCGATTATTTCTTTTCCGACAACGAAGGTCATATCTTTGCCAAGCTGACTAACGATACAAGAGAAGATAAAACGATCCAGATCCCGGCAGGAACCGGTTTTATGCAGGGGATCTTTGTGGAATACGGAATCACCGTGGATGACGATGCAGATGCAGTAAGAAACGGCGGCTTCGGAAGTACCACAAAATAAAACAAAAGCCCGGAAGGCGGAGGTGTGAAGACCACATACATCCGATTTTCCGGGCTTGTTTTGTGTAGTTACTGCTTTCCGATAAATGCACGGTTTAGCTGAGAGGTGCGTCTGCCTCCTCGTCTGCACGTGCTTTTTCCACGACTGCGTTAAAGGCATTTGCGGCAGCGTCGTACTCTTCATCATCTTCAATGTTTGCCAGCATCGGATCGCCGTCTGCTGTGCGGGAGAAGCTGTAGAGATAAACCTCACCGGTCTCATTCTGGCCGTTTTCATCCAGTGGGAGAAGTGCGATATATTCTTTGTTCTCTACAGGGAAAATAGTAAGGATGGCACATTCTACCTCAGTATCATCATCCATAGTCAGGGTGATGGTATGATGTGCTTCATCTACCTTGCTTTCGCAGTTAGCTGTGCAGGAAGCGCAGTCGCTTGGTGCACATCCGCTTTTGTTAAATTCATCACTCATAAAAAAATCCTCCGTTCTGCTGCTGCCTGTAAATAAGAGGGCAACTCTGCATGATATAGAGAACATTTTAACAGATATGACGTAGAACAGCAACAAAATATTTGAGAGCCTGAGAAAACTTTCAAAATATTTTTTGCTTAATCCGACAATGTGAGATATAATAAAAATATGACGAAAAAATGAGGAGAAAATATAAAAATATGAAATTTATTTCCTGGAATGTAAATGGGATCCGGGCCTGTATCACCAAGGGCTTTGAGGAACGCTTTCATGAGCTGGATGCGGATATTTTCTGTCTGCAGGAGACGAAATGCCAGCAGGGACAGGTGAAACTGGAACTTCCCGGATATCATCAGTACTGGAACTACGCAAACCGCAGAGGCTATTCAGGTACAGCCATTTTTACAAAGAGGGAGCCATTGTCTGCAGTTTACGGGATCGGGATAGAGGAGCATGATAAAGAAGGACGTGTCATCACACTGGAATTCGATGAGTATTATTTTGTGACTGTATATACTCCCAACTCCCAGAGCGAGCTCCGCCGTCTGGAATACCGTATGAAATGGGAGGAGGATTTTTTGGCTTATCTTCTGAAACTGCAGGAGAAGAAACCGGTGATCTGTTGTGGCGACCTTAATGTGGCACATCAGGAGATCGATCTCAAGAATCCGAAGACCAACCGCAAAAATGCAGGCTTTACTGATGAAGAGAGAGCCTGCTTTACCAGAGCCCTCGAGAGCGGCTTTATTGATACATTCCGCTATTTTTATCCAGATAAAGAGGGTGCTTACTCCTGGTGGTCCTATCGCTTTCGTGCACGAGAGAAGAATGCCGGCTGGCGTATTGACTATTTCCTTGTTTCCCCTTCCTTGAAAGAAAAGCTTCAGGATGCGAAGATCCACGGAGAGATCATGGGATCCGATCATTGCCCGGTTGAGCTGGATATTGATCTGTGACGGATCCGGTGAAACGGATTTCCATGGATTTGAATAATAAAAAGAGAAAAGGAGGAGTTGCCTTGGCAAGCCGCAGATTAGGTCGAGTGGAAAAAGGTCAGCCGCTGATACTTGGAGCCAACAAAATGGAGGGCGGTTATAATTTTGCAGTGGAGGCATCGGAGGATTCCGAAGTGTCCCTGCTTTTATATAAAAAAAGAGGAGCTGCCGCACCGGTGGAAATCGTTTTTCCAAAGGATTTCCATACAGGACGTGTGTGGGCACTGAAGCTGTGCAGTGCTTCTCTGAAGGAGTTTGAATATAATTATAAAATAGACGGTGAGATCGTGCAGGATCCGTATGCATACGGACTTCACGGGAGAGAGCATTTCGGAGTACCTTACGATCCGGAAAAGGAGGTTCGCTGTCGCTTCCTTAATGAGAATGTTTCCGGCTGGGAAAATGAAACTGCACCGGCAGTAGAATATGAAAATATGATCCTGTACAAGCTTCATGTCCGTGGTTATACGAAGCTTGCCAGAAAGATGGTTTCCCATAAGGGGACTTTTCTTGGCCTGACAGAGATGATCCCTTACTGGAAAGAACTTGGGATCAATGCCATTGAACTGATGCCTGCCTATGAATTCTGTGAGGTTTCGATCAATAAACCGAAGGAAGGCAGTGAACACATCAAGACCCGTCGAAAGGAAAATGTAGTGAATTACTGGGGCTATGCATCCGGTTTCTATTTCAGCCCGAAGAGCGCTTACTGCAGCACCAGAGAACCGGAGCAGGAATTTCGGTATCTGATCCGGGAACTGCACAAGAACGGCATTGCCTGTATCATGGAATTTTATTTTCCAGAGGAAACAGACAGCCTGATGGCTCTTCGAGCTTTGCAGTTCTGGAGAGATTTTTACCATGTAGATGGATTTCATGTGCTGGGAGAGGGTTTTAACCGGGAGATGCTTCTTCGGGATGGAATCCTTTCCGGAGCAAAACTGATCTTCCAGGGCTTTGATTTTGATCATTTTTACAGAGGAAAGCTTCCGGCCAGACGTTGCGGAGCGGAGAGCAATATGAATTTTCTCCAGGATATGCGCCGTTTCCTGAAAAGCGATGAAGGTATGGTGGAGGCTGCAGCATGGCATATCCGTCATAACAGCGAGAATCATGGAGTGATCAATTACATGGTCTGCCAGGACGGATTTACCATGAATGACCTGGTGAGCTACAATTATAAACATAACGAGGCCAATGGCGAAGGCAATCAGGACGGAAGCAGCTATAATTATTCCTGGAACTGCGGTGTGGAAGGCCCTACCCGTAAGGTTTCCGTCCGTCAGATGAGGGAACGCCAGATCAAAAATGCCTTTCTGATGATGCTGCTGAGTCAGGGTGTTCCCATGATCTATCACGGCGATGAATTCGGCAATTCCCAGAGCGGAAACAATAATGCCTACTGTCAGGATAATGCTACCGGCTGGACAGACTGGAAGGACCTTTCCAGAAACCAGGGACTGAGGGAATTTGTAAAGGATGCCATTGCTTTTCGTAAGGCCCATCCTGTTCTTCATATGCCGGTGGAACTGAAAGGGGTAGATTATCTGACCAAGGGGTTCCCGGATGTGTCTCTTCACGGGGAACGTGCCTGGTATCTGAGCTATGAGAATACCAGCAGGCTTCTTGGTATGATGTACTACGGAGCCTATGCAAGGGAAAAAGAGGATCTGGAGGCTGCAGAGGATGATTTTATTTACATCGGCTATAATTTCCACTGGGAAAACCGGAGCCTTGCTCTGCCCAATCTCCCGGAAGGCATGTGCTGGAAAAAAATCGCAGATACCTCTCTTCACGGAACAGGATTCTGTCTGGAGGAGGAAGAAGAATATAAAAAATCAATCGAAATAGGCCCCCGCGCCATTGTGGTATTGCTGGGCAGACAGGAGGCGGAGAAAGATGCGATCATGGCACCCGTGGCTGCACTTCAGGACCATCACGAGGCATAAGCTTCTGGTGATGAAATATTGTTTTCGTATCGGGTTATATAAGCAGGGGTTGCTTCATGACCTGTCCAAATATTCCCCGACGGAATTTCTGGTAGGCTGTAAATATTATCAGGGGACAAGAAGCCCCAACAACGCAGAACGTGAGGCAACCGGCGTATCCATGTCCTGGCTGCACCATAAGGGAAGAAACAGACACCATTTTGAACATTGGGTAGACTATTCCCTTGACGGTGAGCATGTGATCATGGGAGCCAGAATGCCCAGAAAATATGTGGCGGAAATGGTCATGGACCGGATCAGTGCATCCAGAAACTATCTGGGAGAGGAATATACCTATCATGAACCATTGCAGTATTTTCTGAAAAGCAAGGAGAAGCTGTGGTTTATCCACCCACAGACAAAGAAAGAGCTGGAGGGACTTCTCCGGATCCTGGATAAATACGGAGAGGATAAGACCCTGTGGTATATCCGCAATGTATATCTATGTGATAACCGCGGAAAAAAAGTGAAAAGCCCTGGGAAAAAGCTTCGAAATCACAGATAGGGGTGTATTTTTGGCAGGTTGTCTGATATAATATTCAGATATCAGGAGGAAGAATGAATGGATACACCAACAATTGCGAAATACTATAGAGAGAAAGATCCCATGGAGCGTCTGAAGCTTCTGGAGCAGTCCATTGCAGCAGGAGAAGAACCGGAAGAAAACAGGATCCGCAAGGAACTCTGGGAGATCCGTTACAGCGATAAAGCTGAGACTGGTGATACCAGGGCAGACGGTTATCTCGGTCTCTGGATGACCATGGAGTTTAACCGGAATTCCGCTTCCAGATTCTTTGGTACAAGAAGTGCGAAGAAAGAGATAGGCAAGTATCTTAAGAAGCTGAAATTTCAGGAGCTCCAGGAAAAGGGCGGCCTTTATGAGGAGCTTCTTTACCGGGAATGCTGTCATCTGGTTCTGGTCTACATGGATCTCTGTCAGACAGATAAATCCTATAACACAACGATTTTCGGCCTGATCCACATCAAGGAGGACAGTGCGAAGGCCAAGGTCCAGAGAGACATCAGGGAAACAGCTGTGGAGCTTCCGGCTAATCTTGGAATGGAAGCTGAGCTTGGAATCATCACAAGAGCTGCCAGAGAGATCTACAGGCAGTATTATCCCAACGAAGGAAACATTTAGGAGGCCGGAGAGCTTCCGTTTCAGGCTGTCTGACTACTCAGGCAGCCTTTTGTTGCCATGCATCCGATAAAATATTCTGAGATTTTTTGAACGAAGATCCATGTCGGGTGTGAAGAGAAACATTCAGGAGGTTACTATTTTATGAATCCCAATCATCTGAACGCATATGAAGTCCTGAAGGAAGAGGAGCTTCAGGATATTCATTCAAAAGGATGGCTTCTGAGACACAAAAAAACAGGAGCCAGAGTGATGCTCATCGAGAATAGTGATGAGAATAAGGTTTTTAACATTGCATTCCGTACACCGCCGAAAAACAGCACAGGTGTTGCTCATATATTGGAACACAGCGTACTGTGCGGCTCCAGGGAATTTCCGCTTAAGGATCCTTTTGTGGAGCTGGTAAAAGGTTCTCTTAATACCTTCCTTAATGCCATGACCTATCCGGATAAGACCTGCTACCCGGTAGCAAGCTGTAATGACCGGGATTTCCAGAATCTGATGCATGTATATCTGGATGCGGTATTCTATCCGAATATTTACAAAAAAGAAGAGATCTTCCGTCAGGAAGGCTGGAACTACCATCTGGAGAAAAAAGAAGGCCCGCTGAAATACAACGGTGTCGTTTACAATGAAATGAAGGGTGCTTTTTCCTCACCGGATGATGTTCTGGAGAGAGAGATCATGAATTCGCTGTTCCCGGATACAACCTATGGCTGTGAGTCCGGCGGAGATCCTGTAAATATTCCGGATCTCAGCTATGAGGAATTTCTGGATTTCCACAGACAGTACTATCATCCGTCCAACAGCTTTATCTATCTCTACGGAAACATGGATATGGAGGAGAAACTAGAATTTCTTGACAGCCATTATCTGTCTGCCTTTGATTCTCTTGTCATTGATTCCGAGATCCGGGATCAGGAAGCCTTTGCTCAGGTAAAGGACATCCAGAAGTCTTATCCGGTATCAGAGGATGAGGGAGAAGAGGATAACACCTATCTTTCCTACAATATGGTTGTGGGTGAAGCGGCAGATATCAACCTGAGTCTTGCTTTCGAGGTTTTGGATTATGCTCTCTTAAGCGCACCGGGTGCACCACTGAAGCAGGCACTTCTGGATGCAAAGATCGGCAAAGATATCTACGGCTCCTTTGAGGACGGTATCAAGCAGACCTATTTCTCCATTGTGGCAAAGGGAGCAAACTTAAGTCGGAAAGAGGAATTCATAAAGGTGATCCGTGACACTCTCACAAAGATCGCAGAGGATGGAATTGATAAAAAGGCAGTAACAGCCGGAATCAATTACTATGAATTCCGTTTCCGCGAAGCAGATTTTTCTTCCTATCCGAAGGGGCTGATGTATGGCCTGGATATTTTAAGCAGCTGGCTTTATGATGATACGAAGCCGTTCTGTGAGGTGCAGCTTCTGGAGGGCTTTGAGTTCCTTAAGAAAGCCTGGAAGAGGGATATTTTGAGGAGCTGATCCGGAAATATCTTCTGGGCAACACTCATGGTGCGATCCTTTCCCTGGTACCGGAGAAGGGCCTTGCAGCAAAGAGGGATAAGGAACTGGAAGAAAAGCTGGAGAATTACAGAAAGAGCCTTTCTGATGAAGAGCTTACCCGGATGGTAGAGAATACCAAAGCGCTGGAGGCTTATCAGGAAGCGGAGGAAGCTCCGGAAGCGCTGACCTGCATCCCCATGCTCTCCAGAGAAGATATCAAAAAAGAGATCACAGGGCTGACAAACGAGGAGCACCATGTGGAGGACAGCTTGTTTCTGTATCATGATGTGTGCACCAATGGTATCGGTTATGCGGATCTTCTTTTTGAGATCCATGACTTTGATGTTGATACAGTCCATTATCTGGGACTTCTGAAATCTGTGCTTGGTGCAGTGGATACGGAGAATTACACTTATGGCGAGCTGTTTAATGAAGTGAATGCGAGAACCGGCGGTATTGCCTATGGGATAGAGGTTTTTGATGATGCCCAGGATACCGATGCATTCCGTGCCATGTTTGCCGTAAGAGGAAAAGCGTTATATCCGGAGATGGATTTCATGTTTTCCATGATCCGGGAGGTTCTTACAACTTCGAAGCTGGATGACACCAAACGTCTCTACGAGATCATTGCCAGAGTGAGATCCAGAGCCCAGGCCAGCCTTGCAAGTGCAGGCCATTCCACCGCCGTTCTCCGTGGTGCCTCCTACGCATCTCCGATGGCGGCATTCCAGGATGAGATGGCAGGAATCGGATATTATCAGTTTATCGAAAAACTGGAGAAGGATTTTGACAGCTGCAAGGATGAGATCGTGAAAAATCTCCGTAAGGTGATGGAAGAGGTACTTCGTCCGGAGAATTTCTGTGTAAGCTATACCGGAGAGAGAGAATCTCTGGATGTAGTAAAAGCACAGGCTGCCGGGATCAAAAAAGTCTTGTTTAACGGACAGAAGCCGGAGTCTGTGAAGCAGGCCCCCTGCATAAAGAAAAACGAAGCCTTCAAGACCTCCGGCCAGGTCCAGTATGTGGCACAGAACGGAAACTTCCGCAAAAAAGGCCTGGAGTATACCGGTGCACTGGAGATCCTGAAAGTGATCTTAAGCTACGATTATCTCTGGATCAACCTTCGTGTAAAGGGTGGAGCGTATGGCTGCATGAGCGGCTTTAAGAGAAACGGAGAGAGCTTCCTGGTATCCTACCGTGATCCCCATCTAAAGAGAACCCTGGAAGTATACCAGGGAGTGCCGGATTATATCCGTGCCTTTGAGGCAGACGAGCGTGAGATGACAAAATATATCATCGGAACGATCAGCAACAAGGATGTGCCGAGAACTCCGCAGATGCAGGGAAGTATCTCAAAAACCGCATATTTCTCCAATGTTACAGAGGATATGCTCCAGAAGGAAAGAAATCAGATCCTCGGAGCGCAGAAGGAGGATATCCAGAAACTGGCAGCTCTTGTAGAAGCAGTACTTTCCGATGATCAGATCTGCGTAGTAGGAAGTGAGACTGCAATAGAGAAGGCGGAAGATGTATTCATGGAAGTGAAGCCACTGATCGGCTGATGAGAAACAAAGCCTGCTGTCTGTTAAATGGGATAGCAGGCCGTGAAAGAATTATGAGAGGATAAAGAATGGATAACAATTTTAGATCAGGCTTTGTTGCGATCATCGGAAGACCGAATGTTGGAAAATCCACGCTGATGAACCATCTTATCGGACAGAAGATCGCCATCACATCAAACAAGCCACAGACAACCAGAAACAAGATACAGACTGTGTATACCTGTGATGAGGGACAGATCGTATTTTTGGACACACCGGGTATCCACAAGGCAAAAAACAAGCTTGGAGAATACATGGTACAGGTTGCGGAGAGAACCCTGAAGGAAGTAGATGCCATTATGTGGCTGGTGGAGCCGTCCACATTCGTAGGTGCGGGAGAGCGCCACATTGCCGAGCAGCTGCAGAAGGTTGGAGTTCCTGTGATTCTCATCATCAACAAGATCGATACGGTAAAAAAAGAAGAGCTTCTTCCTGCGATCGATACCTACCGTAAGATCTGTGATTTTGCAGAGATCATTCCCTGCTCTGCCCTCCGCGGAAAAAACACACAGGATATCATTCCAAGTATTTTCAAATATCTTCCGTACGGACCGATGTTCTATGATGAGGATACAGTTACCGACCAGCCTCAGCGCCAGATCGCTGCAGAGATCATCCGTGAGAAGGCTCTGCATGCACTGGATGAGGAGATTCCTCACGGGATTGCCGTTGCCATCGACCGGATGAAGAAACGCCCGGGAAGAAGCAACATCATAGATATTGATGCGACCATCATCTGCGAGCGTAATTCCCATAAAGGCATCATCATCGGAAAACAGGGTGCCATGCTGAAAAAGATAGGAAGCAATGCTCGCTATGAGCTGGAGCGTATGCTGGAAGCAAAGGTAAACCTAAAGCTCTGGGTCAAGGTGACTAAGAACTGGAGAGACAGTGATTTCCTGATCAAGAACTTTGGATATGATAAGAAAGAAATCTGAAAATGAGTGATCTGATTACCGTACAGGGAGTGGTGCTTTCTGCCATGCCGGTAGGGGATTATGACAAGCGGATCGTCCTTCTCACAAGAGAGAGGGGGAAGATCTCCGCTTTTGCCAAGGGAGCGAGACGGCAGAACAGTCCGTTCATGGCAGCAGCTAACCCGTTTGTATTCGGAAGCTTTACTCTTTATGAGGGAAGGACAAGCTATAATCTGAACCAGGTCAGCGTGCAGCATCATTTTGTGGAGCTGGCCACCCGGCAGCCAGGGGTTTACTATGGATATTATTTTCTGGAGCTGGCAGATTATTTTGGCAAAGAGGGAACGGATGAGAAGGAGATGATGAATCTTCTCTATGTGACCATCAAAGCATTTTGAATCCTCATATAGAAGACCGGCTGGTGCGCTGTATCTATGAACTGCGGACTATGGTGATCCAGGGCGTGATGCCGCAGCTGTTCCAGTGTGCGGGCTGCGGGAGAGAGCTTACGGAGGAAGAAACCGGAGAACTTTATTTCTCCCAGGACGAGCATGGGATCCTGTGTGCGGACTGCAGCAGGATGGCCATGGACAGGAAACGGATCTCAGCGGCTGCCCTGTATGCCATGCGCTACATAGCCGTGTCCCCCCTGGCAAAGCTGTATACATTTACAGTGCGGGATGATGTGCTGCGGGAACTGGAACGCCACATTTACCGGTATACGGAGCTGAATACAGACAAGCGGTTTAAAAGTCTGGAGATCCTGGAATTGATGAGATAGATCATTGCCGGCTGCGGAATAACCGTAACGATTTATTTTTCAAAAGCAGGACAGGATGCAATGCAAATGGAAATATCCTTGAAAAATCATGAGGATACTAGTATAATAAGACCAAAAATGTAAAAAAGCAGCTTTTTCCGGAGCTTTCCGGACGCATTTGGCGGAACAGCTGCAAGTCAAGAGGAGAGAAATCATGGAAAAGACAATGGAAAAGATCGTAGCTCTTGCAAAAGCCAGAGGATTTGTTTACCCGGGTTCCGAGATCTACGGCGGCCTGGCAAACACATGGGATTATGGAAATCTCGGTGTAGAGCTTAAAAATAACGTAAAACGTGCATGGTGGCAGAAATTCATTCAGGAGTCTCCGTACAATGTAGGTGTTGACTGTGCGATCCTTATGAACCCGCAGACATGGATCGCTTCCGGACATCTTGGCGGATTTTCTGATCCTCTTATGGACTGTAAAGAGTGCCACGAGCGTTTCCGTGCAGATAAGCTCATTGAGGACTTTTGTGCAGAGCATGACATTGCCATTGAGGGAAGCGTAGATGCATGGTCCCAGGAGAAGATGATGGACTTCATCAAAGAACATGAGGTAGGATGTCCGAGCTGTGGTAAACACAACTTCACAGATATCCGTCAGTTCAACCTGATGTTCAAGACATTCCAGGGTGTTACCGAAGATGCCAAGAATACTGTATATTTAAGACCGGAGACTGCACAGGGTATTTTCGTAAACTTCAAGAACGTACAGAGAACATCCCGTAAAAAGATCCCGTTTGGTATCGGCCAGATCGGTAAATCCTTCCGTAACGAGATCACACCGGGTAACTTCACATTCCGTACCCGTGAGTTCGAGCAGATGGAGCTTGAGTTCTTCTGCGAGCCGGATACAGATCTTGAGTGGTTTGCATACTGGAAGAAGTTCTGCCTTGACTGGCTGAGTGCTCTCGGACTTAAGGATGATGAGGTTCGTTACCGTGACCATGATAAGGAAGAGCTGAGCTTCTACAGCAAGGCTACCACAGATGTGGAATTCCTTTTCCCATTCGGATGGGGTGAGCTCTGGGGAATCGCTGACAGAACAGATTATGACCTGACACAGCATCAGAATGTATCCGGCCAGGATCTCACATACTTTGATGATGAGAAGAAACAGAAATATATCCCATACGTTATCGAGCCATCACTTGGAGCAGACCGTATGTACTTGCTTTCCTCTGCAGCGCTTACGATGAGGAAGTTCTGGATGAAGAGAAGAACGATGTCCGTACAGTCCTTCATTTCCATCCGGTACTTGCACCGGTTAAGATCGGTGTGCTTCCGCTTTCCAAGAAGCTTAACGAGGGTGCTGAGAAGATCTACCAGCAGCTTTCCAAGAAGTACAACTGTGAGTACGATGACCGTGGAAATATCGGTAAACGTTACCGCAGACAGGATGAGATCGGTACTCCGTTCTGTATCACTTATGACTTCGAGTCTGAGAATGACGGTGCAGTTACAGTCCGTGACCGTGACACTATGGAGCAGGTACGTGTGAAGATCGATGAGCTTGATGCATACTTTGCTGATAAATTTACATTTTAAGTAAATACATTTTTTAATAAAAAACCTCCGGTTATTTTCTGGCCGGAGGCTTTTTTTCAATAAGTCTGTTTTTCATCCGCCAGTTTCTTGGCGACATTCCGTATACATTTTTGAAAGCCCGGGAAAAATGCAGCTGATTGGGATATCCGACTGCATTTCCGATATCTGCGATAGACAGGGCTGTGATCTTAAGAAGTTCTGCAGCTTTGGTCATGCGATAGCTGATCAGGAATTCCTGGGGAGAACGTCCGATGGTGTCGTGGAAGATCTTACCGAAGTAGCTTCGGTTCAGGCCGCAGCAGGCTGCGATATCCTCAATGGAAATATCATTCTGGAAATTCTGTTCAATAAAAGAGAGCGCCTCCTTGATATAAAAATCACGGATACTTCCATCCTGTTTCATGCGGACAGTTTCAGTAGAGCGCATAAAGTAATCCAGAAAAAGCCAGGTATGTCCGATAAGATGAAAGGGTGATTCCTGGGAATTATGGCTGATATAAAGCATTTCCTCCATCATTTTCTGGCGGAGATCTGCAGAGTGGCTGTGATAGACCGGATGGTCCGGACTTAAACCTGCAGTTTCCACGATCTCTTTTGCCCGGAGCCCGTCAAATTCCACCAGGTGTACTCCCATGGAAAGTCGGTATCTGCAATGTAGGTGTTGATCTGACCGGGAAAAAGCATGAAACCCTGGCCGCTTTTTACCTGATAGGTGATGGTCTCTCCTGCGGAATTGTCTGCCATCAGAGTTCCGGTACCGGAGATCACATAATGAAAAATATAATGGTTTCGTGCGGCCGGGCCGAATGAATGTGCCGGAGCGCAGTGCTCCCAGCCGTATTGGTATAGTCCGATATCAACAAAGTTTTCATTTGGAAAAACGGAGAAGAGAAGGTCATTCATATTTTTATCCTTTAGGCGTATGATTTTGTCTGGTTTCAGTAACATTATATATTAAAACAGCAGGGAACTTCAACATATGTATAAAAATGCAATTACAAAAACAGCCTGTAAAATATACTAAAAAGAGAAGGATAATCGATAAAACTTTGTGAGAAAATTAAGTTTCTCGAGAAACCTGTTGATTTTCGATAAATTCGGAATATACTAATTTTAGATAAAAGTAGTGATATAGGCGTAAAATATATCAAAATGCTAGAGGACTTTAATGAAGACAGAGAAAAATTGCATTTTGATATAAAACAAGAAAAACACTGCTATTTATGCAAGCATAAAGCTATGTTAAAATAGCTTTCAGAAAAAAAGAAACCAGAGAATAAGTATTGGAGAACCCGGATAGCCATATCAGTTAAATGGGTGATATCCGACTTATCAAATAAAAGGAAAAGGAAGGAGCATAACAAGATGCGCAACAGAAGTAAATGGATCCTCTGTATGGGACTTGCCTTTACCATGGCAGCTTCCGTTACATTGAGCGGATGCAGCACAGGTAAAAAGGACAGTGGAAAGACAGAGATCGAACTTGTGCAGTATAAACCGGAAGCGGTCAAGGCCTTTGAAAAACTGGAAGAAAAATTCAATGCCACTCATGATGATATCCATCTTACCATCGAATCACCAAACGATGCTATGACCGTATTGAAGACAAGATTTATCCGTGAGGATAATCCGGATATCATCGGAATCGGAGGAGATGTAAACTTTTCCAATTTTATTGATTCTGATATGCTGATGGATATTTCCGATTATCAGGGACTGGATTCGATCAAAGATGCATATAAAGAAATCGATAAAGCGCTGGAATTTGTTCCGGAAGACGGAGTCTATGCGGTTCCTTACGTGGCCAATGCCGCCGGGATCCTTTACAACCGTGAGCTTTTCAAGGAGCATGGATGGCAGATCCCGACTACATGGGATGAATTTATGAGCCTTTGCCAGGAAATCCAGGATGCAGGTATCCAGCCGCTTTATTTCGGATTTAAAGATACCTGGACCTGTCTTGCACCGTGGAATTCTATTGCGGTAGATCTTGCACCAGCCGATGTATGCCGCCAGGTAAACCAGGGAAACACTACTTTTGCAAAAGAGTATAAGGAAGTAGCAGACCGTATGCTGGAGCTTATCCAGTATGGACCGGATGATCCCTTTGCCTATGATTACAATGGAGCCTGCACCGCTTTTGCAAAAGGGGAGGCTGCCATGTATCCCATCGGAAGCTATGCAATCCCGCAGATCCAGAGTGTAAATCCGGATATGGATATTGATTCTTTTGTAACACCGGCAAGCAATGATCCGTCAGAAAACAAACTGAATTCCGGAGTTGACCTTCAGTTCTGTGTGATGGATGACTGTGAGAATAAGGAAGCTGCATATGAAGTGCTGGATTTCCTTCTTGAGGATGAGAATATACAGACATATCTGGATGACCAGAAGGCAGTTCCCTGTAAAGAGGGTGATTTCACACTTCCCTCTACTCTGGATGGTATGAAGGAATACATAGAAGAGGGAAGGATGGCCGACTACCAGGATCATTATTATCCTACAGAGATGGCTGTGGATGCACAGATCCAGACCTTCCTGATGAAAAAGGATAAAGATGCATTCCTGAAAAAATTTGATACAGACTGGACAAGATATAACCGTGACATTATCCGTAAAGTACAGGACTATGAGGAGAAGAACGGGGAAGGAGAGAACTGATCATGGGAAAAAAATCTATGAGTGGAAGAAAGCTGACCTTTCTTCTGATCACCATTCCGATCGTGGCATTATTTTTCTGCTTTAACACACTGCCTCTGATCAAGGGTGTGATCTACAGCTTTACAAACTTTAAAGGCTATGGAAGCTATGACTGGGTAGGACTTCGAAACTATAAGGATCTTTTTACAGACAGCCGTGTTGGCGGTTCCTATCTGTTTACCTTTAAGCTGGCCATCGTGGCAACTATCGTAACGAATGTACTCAGCCTGATCCTGGCACTTGGACTGAACAGCAAGATCCGTTTCAAGAGTGCACTGCGTGGAGCTTATTTTATTCCTAATGTACTTGGCGCACTGGTCGTAGGATATATTTTCAATTATTTCTTTACATATATCCTGCCTGCATTCGGAAAGATGGTCGGAAATAAAACATTGTCTTCCAGCATGCTTTCCAGTACGAGCCTGGCATGGGTTGCCATCGTGATCGTGTGTGCATGGCAGTCCATTGCAATGAATACGATCATCTACATTTCCGGTCTTCAGACAGTGCCGGAGGATGTATACGAGGCAGGCGCTATTGATGGTGCTACCGGATTCAGTAAGTTCCGTTACCTGACATTCCCGCTGATCGTTCCGTTTTTCAGCATCAACATGGTTCTCTGTGTGAAAAACTTCCTGATGGTATTTGATCAGATCATGGCTTTGACAAAGGGTGGTCCTGCACAGAGTACAGAATCCATTTCCTATCTGATCTATAACAATGGTATGAGTGGCGGTCAGTTTGGATTCCAGAGTGCCAATGCGGTTATATTCTTTATTGTGATCGTGATCATTTCTGCAATGCAGTTGACTATCACAGGGAAAAAGGAGGAGCAGCTGTAATGAAAACGAAAGTAAGAGAAAAAGCGAACTGGCCGGTAACGATCCTTCTGATCCTTGGCCTTATCACAGTGGTATTTCCGCTTTATATGACAATTGTGATCGCATTCAAGCAGCCGACAGAGATGACCAACAGTGTAGCCGGGATCCTGTCTCTGCCAGAGAAATTCAGTCTTGCCAATTTCAGGGAAGCTATGGAGGTAACAGACTTCTGGCATTCTCTTGGAAACAGTGTATTGATCACTGTGATCACAGTGGTTCTTGCTATTGTAATTCATTCACTTTTAGGTTATGCTATAGCCAGAAACAAGAGAAGTAAATTTTATAAATTTATCTATCTCTATGTAGTGAGCGGTATGTTTGTTCCGTTTGCTATCCTGATGATGCCGCTTGTAAAGCAGACTGCTGAGATGGGCCTTGATAACAAAGTCGGTGTGATCATTCTTTATACGGTATTTTATATGCCTATGAACGTGCTTCTTTATTCCGGATATCTGACAAACATTCCAATGGCCCTTGAGGAGGCTGCCTGTGTGGATGGAGCCAGCACCTGGAAAACATATTGGAAGATCATCTTTCCGATCATGAAGCCGATGCATGCCACAGTGGCAGTTCTGACAGCACTTGGAACCTGGAATGATGTTATGACTCCATTGGTTATCATGTCCGGATCTACGGGTGGAACCACATTGCCTCTGGCACAGCTGAATTTCCAGACTCAGTTCGGAACAAACTATAACCTTGCGTTTGCCTCTTATCTGCTGGCACTGCTTCCGATCCTTCTGTTTTATCTGATCTGCCAGAAGCACATTTTAAATGGTGTTGTAAACGGTGCCGTAAAATAAAAACACAAGAAAAAGGAGGATTCACATATGGGAATCATCTACTGCGAGAAAGACAGAACGTTTACCCTGCAGACAAAAGAAACTACATATCAGATGCAGGTGGATCAGTACGGATTTCTTCTTCATCTCTATTATGGTAAAAAGGCAGAAGGCTGCATGGATTATCTTCTGACTTACTATGACAGAGGATTTTCCGGAAATCCCTATGATGCGGGAACAGACAGAACCTATTCCATGGACTCTCTTCCACAGGAGCTTTCCTGCTACGGAAACGGAGATTTCCGCAGTGCATCACTGATGCTGGAAAACGGTGACGGAAGCATGAGCTGTGATATGCGTTACAAGAACTATACTATCCGTGACGGTAAATACAGCCTTCCGGGGCTTCCGGCTGTTTATGCGGAGAACGATGAGGCACAGACTCTGGAGATCGCACTGGAGGATCCGGCTACCGGCGTGGAGGCCATGCTTCTTTACGGTGTACTTCCGGAACTGGATATCATTACGAGAAGCGTCTATGTCCGTAATCAGAGCAGTGAGAAGATCTATGTGAACAAGGTGATGTCCGCAGAACTGGATTTTCTTTACGGAGATTATGACCTGCTTACTTTTTACGGAAGACATGCCATGGAACGGAATCTGCAGAGGGTTCCGGTAGCACACGGAAGTCAGATGATCGGCAGTGTCCGTGGTACATCCAGCCATCAGTATAATCCGATGATGATCCTGGCAGAAAAGGACACTACAGAGGATCATGGAGGTTGCTATGCTATGTCCTTTGTATACAGTGGAAATTTCCAGGGTGAGGTTCTGAAGGATCAGTACAATCAGACAAGAATGCTCCTTGGTGTACAGGAGGAGTGCTTCCGGTATCCGCTGGAAGCCGGGGAGACCTTCTATGCGCCTGAGGTGATCTTAAGCTACACAGATCAGGGAATGAACCGTCTTTCCCAGAATCTGCACAGCTGCATCCGTCACCATATCTGCCGCGGCAAATATAAAACAGCGATTCGTCCGGTACTGGTAAACAGCTGGGAGGCAGCATATTTTGATTTTACAGGGGAGACTTTATATAATCTGGCAAAAGAGGCAAAGAGCCTTGGTATCGATATGCTGGTTCTGGATGACGGTTGGTTTGGAAAACGTGACGATGACAACAGTGGTCTTGGGGACTGGTATGTCAATGAGAAGAAGCTTGGAGAGACTCTCGGCGGACTGGTAAAAAGAGTCAATGACCTCGGAGTGAAATTCGGTATCTGGGTCGAGCCGGAGATGATCTCTGAGGACAGTGATCTTTACCGCGAGCATCCGGACTGGGCACTTACGATTCCGGGAAGAAAACCAGTGAGGTCCAGAAATCAGCTGGTACTTGATTTTTCCAGAAAAGAAGTTGTAGACGGAATCTTCGGACAGATCAGTGCGGTATTGGATAATGCCAATATTGAGTACGTTAAATGGGACATGAATCGAAGCCTGATGGATGTATTTTCCGTAATGACTAAGGATCAGGGACGTGTAATGTATGATTATGTCCTGGGATTGTACGATTTTCTGGACCGTATGGTGAACCGTTATCCGGATCTTCTGATCGAGGGCTGCAGCGGCGGTGGCGGAAGATTTGACGCAGGCATGCTGTATTACACACCGCAGATCTGGTGCAGCGACAACTCTGATGCTATTGACAGGCTTCGGATCCAGTATGGCACTTCCTTCGGATATCCGGTATCGGCCATGGGAGCACATGTGTCTGCAGTGCCGAACCATCAGACAGGAAGGATCACCCCGTTACATACCAGAGGTGTGGTTGCCATGTCCGGAACCTTCGGCTACGAGCTGGATCTTCTGAAGCTGACTGAGGAAGAAAAAGACGAGGTCCGCAGCCAGATCGGGGAATTCCGTAAATATGCGCCACTGATCCAGAATGGACGATACTATCGCCTGACAGATCCATTTAAGAGTGAGATCTGTGCATGGGAGATCGTTGGGAATTCTCAGGAAGAAGTTCTGCTCAATGTTGTCATGGAGGAGATCCATGGAAATATGACTGTGAATTATGTGCAGCTTCGCGGCCTTGATGAGAGTGCACTTTATAAGGAACAGACTACCGGCAGAATCTATTCCGGAGCTGCTCTGATGCATGGTGGAATGCCGCTTCCTGCAGAGTTTGGGGAGTACAGAGCTTATCAGTATCATTTTGTGAGAGAATAAGAGCGTATTGAGACAGTAAGATAAATAAAAGGATCCGTCATACAGACAGCTGAAAAAGTCGATGTATGGCGGATCTTTTTTATCATAGCTCAGTGTACGGTGATCTGATAGCTCTTGATAAATTCCTCATCCGGTTTCAGCACATTGATATTTGCTTTTTCGGAAAGAGGCTTTTCAAAACCACAGTCATCACAGCGTCCCATCCACGGCTCCAGGCATACGAAGGGAGCACCGGGTACGGACCAGATACCGAAATTCGGGAAGCCCTCACTGGTAAGTGTCAGATATGGAGTTCCGTCCGGGAAGAGGATACCGGCCTTTTGGATCTGGCCGTTATCAAAAACAAGAGCATCTTTATCAAACATATGAGGAGCAATGGAACAGGTTCCGTTTTCAAGGGAAAGTGTATGTGGCTCGTCAGCAAGGACTGTTCCTACAGACGTATCGATAAGGAGATAGGTAAGAGTGTCCAGGCCTTCAAAAGCAAGACGGTAATCACTCTGGGATTCGCCTTCACGTACCGGAACACGGAATGCCGGATGGCCGCCGATGGTAAAATACATAGTTTCAGAATCATTATTAACTACTTCCCAGCATACTTCCAGGTCGTGCTTCTTCAGAGTGTAGGTGATCTTCAGAGCGAAAGCAAACGGATAAACATTCAAGGTTTCTTCAGAGGACTTAAGGACAAAGGAAAGGGAAGTATCGGTGATATCCGTGCAGATAAAATCGCTGTCCCTTGCAAAGCCGTGCTGTCTGGAAGGATATTCCTTTCCGTTCAGACGCCAGATATCTTTGTAGTTACGTCCACGTTGGGAAAAAGTACAGGCGCATGGCGTTTCCAGTAAGCCGGATCTGCCTGCCAGAGGATCTCCCTGTCATTAGTCTTGTCATAGATGCCGGTGAGTTCAGCACCGTGATCGGAAACGGAAATCTTAAGAAAGTTGTTTTCAATCGTTCGTGTCATGATAAACCTCCTGTATGACAGCATTCGGGTAATATTACCTCGGAATTGCTGCATGTTTTTTTCTATTTTAGCACATTTTTCAGATGATAACGAGAAAAATACAATCTGTGAAAAATATAACTGGAAAATCTGTCATATTTCACAAGAGAAATTACTGTTTTTTGGAAGAATAACCTTGACTAATGAAGGATAAATCTATAAAATAATTATGTGCGTAGAAAACATACATTTTTTATGTTTTAAAGAACAATAATTAGGAGGAAAATGTAAAATGGCAAAATGGGTTTACATGTTTACAGAAGGTAATGCTACTATGAGAAATCTTCTGGGCGGCAAAGGTGCCAACCTTGCTGAGATGACAAACCTCGGTCTTCCTGTACCGCAGGGCTTCACAATCACAACAGAGGCCTGCACACAGTACTACGAGGATGGCAGATCCATCAACGATGAGATCATGGCTCAGATCATGGAAGCAATTACCAAGATGGAAGGAGTTACCGGTAAGAAATTCGGTGACAAAGAAAATCCTCTGCTTGTATCCGTTCGTTCTGGTGCGAGAGCATCTATGCCAGGTATGATGGACACAATCCTCAACCTTGGTTTAAATGAAGAAGTTGTTAACACTCTTGCTGAGAAATCCGGCAATGAGCGTTGGGCTTGGGACTGCTACAGAAGATTCATCCAGATGTACTCTGACGTAGTTATGGAAGTTGGTAAGAAATACTTCGAGGAGCTCATCGATGAGATGAAAGCTAAGAGAGGTGTTAAGCAGGACGTTGAGCTTACAGCTGCTGACCTGCATGAGCTTGCTGACCAGTTCAAAGCTGAGTATAAATCCAAAATCGGTTCTGATTTCCCAACTGATCCGAAGGAGCAGCTGGTAGGCGCAATCAAAGCCGTATTCCGTTCCTGGGACAACCCACGTGCGAACGTATATCGTCGTGACAACGATATCCCATATTCCTGGGGTACAGCTGTTAACGTACAGATGATGGCATTCGGTAACATGGGTGATGACTGTGGTACAGGTGTTGCCTTCACACGTGACCCTGCTACAGGTGCTAACGGTCTGTTCGGTGAGTTCCTTACCAATGCACAGGGCGAGGACGTAGTTGCTGGTGTTCGTACACCTATGCACATCTCCGAGATGGAGCAGAAGTTCCCGGAAGCATTCGTACAGTTCAAACAGGTTTGCGAGACTCTTGAGAAACATTACAGAGACATGCAGGATATGGAGTTTACTGTAGAGCATGGTAAACTGTATATGCTTCAGACACGTAATGGTAAGAGAACTGCACAGGCTGCTCTTAAGATCGCTTGTGACCTCGTTGATGAGGGAATGAGAACTGAGGAAGAGGCTGTTGCAATGATCGATCCTCGTAACCTTGATACACTTCTTCATCCGCAGTTCGATGCAGCTGCTCTTAAAGCTGCTACACCGATGGGTAAAGGTCTTGGTGCTTCTCCAGGAGCTGCTTGCGGTAAGATCGTATTCTCTGCAGAGGACGCTGTTGAGTGGGCTGCAAGAGGAGAGAAAGTTGTTCTTGTTCGTCTTGAGACATCCCCAGAGGATATCACAGGTATGAAAGCTGCTCAGGGTATCCTGACAGTTCGTGGTGGTATGACATCTCACGCAGCTGTAGTTGCTCGTGGTATGGGATCCTGCTGTGTATCCGGATGCGGCGATATCGCTATGGATGAGGAGAACAAGAAATTCACACTTGCTGGTAAAGAGTTCCATGAAGGAGATGCAATCTCCATTGATGGTACAACAGGTAACATCTATGACGGACTTATCCCGACTGTAGATGCTAAGATCGCTGGTGAGTTCGGACGTATCATGGGATGGGCTGACAAGTACAGAACAATGAAAGTTCGTACAAACGCTGATACTCCTGCTGATGCTAAGAAAGCTCGTGAGCTTGGTGCAGAGGGAATTGGTCTTTGCCGTACAGAGCATATGTTCTTTGAGGGCAACAGAATTGATGCATTCCGTGAGATGATCTGCTCTGAGACAGTAGAGGAGAGAGAAGCAGCACTTGCTAAGATCCTTCCGGAGCAGCAGGGAGACTTCGAGAAACTCTATGAGGCACTTGAAGGAAATCCTGTAACAATTCGTTTCCTTGATCCGCCACTTCATGAGTTCGTTCCTACAGAGGAAGAGGACATCAAGAAACTGGCTGACGCTCAGGGCAAGACTGTAGAGCAGATCAAGACAATCATCGCTTCCCTTCACGAGTTCAACCCGATGATGGGACATCGTGGATGCCGTCTTGCTGTTACTTATCCAGAGATTGCTAAGATGCAGACAAGCGCTGTTATCCGCGCAGCTATCAACGTTAAGAAGAATCATCCGGATTGGAACATCAAACCGGAGATCATGATTCCGCTTGTTGGTGACATCAAAGAGCTTAAATATGTTAAGAAATTCGTTGTAGAGACAGCAGATGCTGAGATCAAAGCAGCAGGTTCTGACCTTGAGTACGAGGTTGGTACTATGATCGAGATCCCGAGAGCAGCTCTTACAGCTGATGATATCGCTAAAGAGGCTGACTTCTTCTGCTTCGGTACAAACGACCTTACACAGATGACATACGGATTCTCCCGTGATGATGCTGGTAAGTTCCTTAACGCATACTATGATGCTAAGATCTTCGAGAACGATCCATTTGCTAAGCTTGACCAGACAGGTGTCGGCAAACTTATGAAGATGGCTATCGAGCTTGGAAAACCGGTTAACCCGAAACTTCACGTAGGTATCTGCGGTGAGCACGGTGGAGATCCGTCTTCCGTAGAGTTCTGCAACGAGATCGGACTTGACTATGTATCCTGCTCACCGTTCCGTGTACCGATCGCTCGTCTTGCAGCAGCACAGGCAGCAATCGCTAAGAAGAACGCATAAGTAAGAATATATTTCAGGCTGAAGTTTCAATCTGAGCATATATAAAGCTTCTGGCAGTCTGTAGAAATACAGATTGTCAGAGGCTTTTTTTTCTTTATGATATTTTTTGAAGTATTCCGACGGTTTACGAAAAATAGGATTCATGGTATCATGAAAGAAACAGGGCAGATAAAGCCGGAGGATAAGGAGAATTTTATGAATCAGGAATCACAGACACCTCATAAGAGACGTGTACGATATAAAGGAAAATATCCGAAGAAATTCGAGGAGAAATATAAAGAGCTTCAGCCTGAAAAGTATAAGGATACCATTGAACATGTGATCAGCAAGGGAAACACACCGGCTGGAATGCATATTTCCATTATGGTAAAAGAGATCATTGATTTTTTGGAGATCAGGCCGGGACAGGTTGGATTTGATGCTACACTTGGTTACGGTGGGCATACAAAGGCCATGCTGGAATGTCTGAGAGGTCAGGGACACATGTACGCCACGGATGTGGACCCGGAAGAATCTGCCAAGACAAGAAAACGTCTGGCAGAGCAGGGATTCGGAGAAGATATCCTGACGATTAAACTCCAGAATTTCTGCACCATTGATGAGATCGCAGAGGAAGTTGGAGGCTTTGATTTTATCCTTGCGGATCTTGGGGTGTCTTCTATGCAGATCGACAATCCCAAGAGAGGGTTTTCCTTTAAGGTGGATGGTCCTCTGGATTTAAGGCTGAACCAGGAAACCGGAATCAGCGCAGCACAGCGTCTGGATACCATTTCAAGAGAAGAGCTTGCCGGAATGCTGGATGAGAATTCCGATGAGCCGTACTGTGAGGAGATCGCGAAGGCCATCACAGATGAGATCCGAAGAGGAAACCACATAGATACCACTACGAAGCTTCGTGAAGTCATTGAGAAGACATTGTTTTTCCTTCCTGAAAAAGAGAGGAAAGACACGGTGAAAAAAACATGCCAGAGAGTTTTCCAGGCACTGCGTATTGATGTGAACCGGGAATTCGAGGTCCTCTATGATTTTATGGAAAAACTTCCCGGAGCGCTGAAGCCAGGCGGCCGTGTAGCAATCCTTACCTTCCATTCCGGAGAGGACAAGCTGGTAAAGAAAGCCTTAAAGCAGGGTTATAAAGACGGCATCTATTCCGACTATTCAAAAGATGTGATCCGTCCTTCCGCACAGGAATGTGCACAGAATGGGCGCGCCAGATCCACGAAGATGCGCTGGGCTGTGAAGGCCTGAGTGAAGAGTGAAGGAGCAGTTCTGATACAAATACAGAAACAGAAAAATCCTGGAATGCGTTGACATTCGGGATTTTTTTTGCTATGTTATATAAGTTTACATATGATAAAGCTACGGCTTAAACTGAATAGGAGAAAGGATATGGATGTGGAGGAAAAGAAGGACATTTTTGATAAACTGATGCATCTTCCGGTGCTGAATATATTTGAACCTTTTTATAAGAAACATAAGGAAGTTCTGATGTATCTGTTCTTTGGAGGACTCACATTTTTTCTGAACATTGCGTTGTATGCATGGCTGGATAAGGGCCTGGGCATGAATGCGCTGATCGCCAATGTGATCTGCTGGGTGGTCTGCGTACTGTTCCAGTATTTTACAAACAGGACATGGGTATTTGACGGGCAGGTGGATTCCGCCGCCGGATTTTTAAAGCAGATGGCTTCGTTTTTCGGAGGCCGGCTCTTTACGCTGATTGTGGAGGAAGCAATCCTTGCGGTATTTATCACCTGGCTTGGATTTAACAGCATGGCAGTGAAACTTGTTGCTCAGGTGGTTGTGATCGTATTGAATTATGTGATTAGTAAATTGATTGTTTTTAAAAAATAAAAGATAGTTATATTTGTGGAAAAGGAGATGGATGAAATTGACAAAGGACAAGACCAATGATATGACCGTGGGAAATCCGGTGAGCCTGATCATCCGCTTTATGATTCCCATGTGTCTCGGAAATATTTTTCAGCAGTTTTATAACATTGCGGATTCCATTGTTGCGGGTCAGTTCCTGGGAGTAGATGCGCTGGCTGCAATCGGAAGCACCGGTTCACTGATGTTTTTTGTTACCGGATGGCTTAACGGACTGAGCAGTGGCTTTGCCATTCTGGTATCCCAGTGGTTCGGGGCGAAGCAATATGATAAGATGCGTCATTACGTAGCTATGTCCATTTATCTGGCAGCAGCCTTTGCCATTGTGATGACCATTGGCTTTGAGGCTTTGAATGAACCGATTCTGCGGTTGATGAATTCACCGGAGGATCTGATGGAATCTGTGAAGGGATATATGGGAATTATTTATGCAGGTCTGATCGTAACAGCGGCATATAATTCACTGGCAGCGTTTCTCCGTGCACTTGGAGATTCAAAATCTCCGCTGTATTTTCTGATCATTTCGGCAGTGATCAATGTGTTCCTGGATATTCTGTTTATTGTAAAAATCGGGATGGGAGTGGAAGGCTGTGCCTATGCTACGGTTATCGCGCAGGCAATTTCCGCAGTCTGCTGCCTGATCTATATTATCAAAAAGTTCCCGATCCTGCATCTGAAGAAAGAAAACTTTGAAGTTTCTTTTACCAGCTTCCGTTATCTGCTGGCCCTTGGTATTCCCATGGGACTTCAGTTTTCCATCACAGCAATCGGAACCATTATTGTGCAGGGTGCGGTAAATATTTACGGTTCTGTATATATGGCAGGATTTTCCGCTGCGGGAAAAATACAGAATATCATTGCAACTGTATTTGTAGCTTTTGGTGCAACGATGGCAACCTATGTAGGACAGAACCGGGGCGCCGGAAAGATGGACCGTGTAAAAGCAGGAATGAAATATACCCAGATCATGATCCTGATCTGGAGTGTGATCACTATGATCATTATGTTCTTTTTCGGAAAGTACATGACTTGGTTATTTATTGACAAATCCCAGACGGATGTTATTAATGTTTCTGTTACTTATTTTCATACGGTATTCTGGGCATATCCGTTCCTTGGAAGTATCTTCCTCTACAGAAACGGACTTCAGGGACTGGGATATGGCTTGGTTCCCATGCTGGGCGGTGTGTTTGAACTGGCGGCAAGAAGTGCGATCGTTATGTTTGTTGCAGGAAAAACAAGTTTTGCAGGAGTATGTCTGGCGGATCCTGCCGCATGGATCGCAGCGCTGATCCCTCTGATCCCGTATTATATTTATGTGATGAAAAAGTGGAGCAGGGGAAAAAAGGAAACTGCTGCCTGAGTGGGTATAATACAGAAAATGAAAAGAATAAATTTAGGCTTGCAATTATGGAAGATACAGTTATAATGATATTATGACTGCGGAAAAAACCAGGAAACCGGGATTCCGGGTAAGATTACAGATCCAGAAGGGAGAATATAGATCATGGAAATCACAAAGGAAACAACAATGGGCGAGATGCTTGCATACGATGAGAAGATCGCATACATTCTTATGCAGGAAGGAATGCACTGCATCGGCTGTCCGTCTTCTATCGGTGAGTCTCTTGAGGAGGCATGTATGGTACACGGACTTGATGTAAACGCTGTACTGGCAGACATCCATCATTATGAGGAAACCAAGAAACAGAAATAATCAGCAGTACAATTTATATTAGAACGTACAGATTACGGACCGCAAGGGGATAACGACTGTGCATGTCTTTTTGGCATGCCGTCGTTATCCCTTTTTTTTGTGAGCAGACGATAAAGAGAGTCTTAAATATCTGCTTGATATGGAGGAAAAAAGCATGTATGTGATGATCGATAATTTCGATTCATTTGTTTATAATCTCAAGGCATATTTTCAGGAGCTTGGAAGAGAGATCCTAGTCAGACGCTGCGACGAGATCACCCTGGAGGAGTTGGAAGAGCTGAACCCGGAAGGAATCATCCTTTCTCCGGGACCGAAGCGTCCCTGGGATGCGAAGCTCTGCGTAGATACCGTAAAAAGATTTCAGGGAAGGATTCCTGTTCTTGGTGTCTGTCTGGGACATCAGGTGATCGGCCACTGCGCGGGAGCAGTAGTGGAAAAGGGCGTGTGTCCCATGCACGGAAAAGTAACAGAGATCCACAACCATGGAACAGGAGTGTTTGCAGGCCTGCCTGAGAAATACAAGGTGACAAGATACCATTCCCTGATCGTGCGGGAAGACAGCATTCCGGAGGAGTATCAGGTGGATGCGCTTTCTGATGATGGTGCTGTTATGGGAATTTCCCATAAAGCATTGCCTATCTATGGTGTGCAATTCCATCCGGAAGCCGTTCTTACGGAATATGGACATGAGCTTCTTGAGAATTTTTGCAGGATCGCGGAGAATTTTCAGAAGGAGGAGTAAAAATATGTACAAAAATCAGCGAAGAATAAAAGAACTGACCCCATATATCCCGGCAGTGGACATTTTTCGGATCTACGAGAGAGAACCCGGAGCAGCGTTTCTGGATTCCTCCCTTGTCAATGAGCTGGGACATTATTCCGTGATCGGAAGATGTCCGTATCTGAAGCTGGTAAAGGACGGAGAGAACTTTACTATCAACGGAAGGCCGGAAACAGAAACAACCTTTGAAGACTATATGCGGGAATATTTAAATACCCATGAAGACAAAAATAACAGCGGACTTCCCATCGTATCCGGTGCAGTAGGATATTTTTCCTATGATTACGGAAGAAAACAGATGGGAGTACCATCCGGAGAAAAGGATCTTGTGACTGTTCCGGAGGCAGTTCTGACGTTTTATGACTGTTTTATCATAGAAGACTGTCAGGAAAAAAAGAACCTATCTTGTGTCAAATGGAATCAGTGCAGACGCTGCAGCAGAAATCGGAGCGATGGAAAAAGCAATCCGGGGATTTACAGAGGCGGGGAAACAGAAAGGATCGGAAACAGGGGAAAAAAAGGAATCCGGAAACAAGATGGTCACGGAAAATTCTCACCGTGAGAAATTCAGGATCCAGGTTCATCCCAACTTTGAGAAAGAAGAATACAAACAGGCAGTAGACGGATGATCCGCTATATTATAGAGGGCGATATCTATATTGCCAATATGACGCAGCAGCTGACCATTGAAAGCGAAAAACCACCTCTGGATGTTTTTTATGATCTTCGGAAAAATAATCCGTCTCCTTTCGGCGGATATCTGGATTTCGGAGATTATCAGATCGTCTGTGCATCTCCGGAACGTTTTCTGAAGATGAAAGACCGTCATGTAAATACCCGTCCTATAAAGGGAACAAGAAAACGTGGCGTAACATCTGAGGAAGATGAAATGCTCCGTCGGGAGCTTCAGGATTCCGGAAAAGATAAGAGTGAACTTCTTATGATCGTAGACCTGGAGCGAAATGATCTGAACCGGGTGTGTACACCGGGAAGCGTGAAGGTAACCGAGCTTTTTACAGTGGAAGCATACGCTACGGTTTTTCATCTGGTATCGGATATTGAAGGAAAACTGGAAGGAGGAAAAAATGTTATGGATCTTCTGAAGGCTGCATTTCCCGGCGGTTCTATTACCGGTGCGCCGAAATACCGTGCATGGAGATCATTGACGAGCTGGAACACGGCAAGCGAAATCTTTATACAGGTTCTATCGGCTATCTGACACTGGACGGAAGCTGCGATTTCAACATCGTGATCCGTACAGCTCTTCATAAAAACGGAAAATATCACCTTGGCGTTGGCGGCGGGATCACAGCAGAGTCAGATCTGGAATTTGAGTACGAGGAGACTCTGCAGAAGGCGAAAGCGATCCTGGATGCGCTGCAGTAGAGAAACATACAGAACGGTAAAAGTGAAAGGCTCTGTAGAAAGATCAGAGAATCTGACAGGGACATTCATAAGGAGGTCAAAGGAAATGAACAACATAACCTTAGACGAATGTTTTCAGTTCGGTCTGGGAGCATTTGAGACCATCGGAATAGAAAAGGGAACCCCCATACTTCTGGAAAAGCATCTGAAAAGACTGGAACGAGCGGCAGATTTCCTGAAGCTGGGTGATCCGGCAGTACGTGGGATCACAGCCGGGAGGATCGAAGAATATCTGGAAGAACAAAAAAAACGCCCGGAGGTGCAGAAAGAATTTGACGGACTGGAACACTGTGCGCTGAAGCTTATGCTTACAAAGGAAAATGCAGTGTATTCTCTTCGTGCCAATCATTATACGCCGGAGAATTATGAAAAAGGCTTTACCATGGATGTCAGCAAGGTAAAACGAAATGAAACATCACCTCTTGTATATCACAAAACCATGAATTACGGAGATTGTATCCTGGAAAAACGTAATGCTACAGCAGCAGGAATGGATGAACGGTTGTTTCTGAATACAAAGAAACAGATATCGGAAGGGACAGTAAGTAATGTATTCTTTGTGCGAAAAGGCGTGATCTATACACCAAAAATCAGTTGCGGACTTCTTCCGGGAATCCTCCGTGAATATCTCTGTGACACGGAAGCGGTGGAAGAAACCTATATCTATGTTCAGGATCTTAAATGGTATCAGGAATGCTTTGTCACAAATTCCCTGATGGGAATCATGCCGGTGCGTCAGATCGGAGGAATCCAGTTTGAGGAAGACAAAGTGACAAGGGAGCTGATGAGAAGATATCGGAAGATGGTCAGAGATACTGCGAATAAGAAACAAATCAGATAAATGTTATTGCGAAACTATCACATTCAGGAAAAGTGATGGAATTTGAATGAAAGTGACCAATACAGTCAGGGATAAACGTGCATTAACCAGGGAAAGCTAAGGTTGATGCACGTTTTTTGTGCAAACTCAACCAAAAACGTTCATGAATTTTGTGAAGTAATTTGATTGACTTTGAATGAATTTGGAAGTATACTGAGTTCAACAAATGAAAAACAACAAAAAGCGGTCAAAAACCGCAGGATAAAAGATATGGGAGGAGAAAAAATGATCTGCACAGTTACTTTTAATCCGTCTCTGGACTATATCGTTTCCGTGGAGGATTTTAAACTCGGACTTACCAACGGACAAGCTCTGAGCTGATGCTTCCGGGCGGAAAGGGAATCAACGTTTCCACCGTGCTGATGAATCTTGGAATCGAGAATACAGCACTTGGTTTCATGGCAGGATTCGTCGGAGATGAGATTGTAAGAAAGCTTGAGGAGATGGGAGTGAGATCTGATTTTATCAGGATCCCGGAAGGCGTTTCAAGGATCAACCTGAAGCTGAAATCTATTGATGGAACTGAGATCAACGGAATGGGACCGGAGATCAGCGCTGAAAAGGTTCAGGAGCTGATGAAGAAGCTTGACAGACTGAAAGAGGGAGATGTGCTTTTTCTGGCAGGAAGTATTCCTTCATCTATGCCGGATGATATGTATGAGAAGATCATGGCGAGGCTGGACGGAAAAGGCGTGATGATCGTTGTGGATGCAACGAGAGATCTTCTTGTGAATGTCCTGAAGTATCATCCGTTCCTGGTGAAGCCCAATAACCATGAGCTTGGAGAAATCTTCGGTGTAGAGCTTAAGACCCGTCAGGATGTGATCCCTTACGGAAAGAAGCTCCAGGAAAAAGGAGCCAGAAATGTGCTGATCTCAATGGCCGGAGAGGGAGCTGTCCTGGTAGCGGAAGACGGTCAGGTGTTTGAGAAACCGGCACCGAAAGGAACACTGGTAAACGGAGTAGGAGCCGGAGATTCCATGGTAGCAGGCTTTATGGCAGGCTGGATGGAAAAACAGGATCACGAATATGCATTCCATATGGGAATTTCCGCAGGAGCGCAAGTGCATTTTCTGAAAATCTTGCCACAAGGGAAGAAGTTCAGGCAGTATATGAACAGGTAACAGAGGGGTAAAGAAGAAAGGAGAAGGGAAGATGAGAATCACAGATCTGCTTGACAAACGAAGCATATCACTGGATGCTGCACCGAAGACGAAATCTGAAGCTCTGGACATGGCCGTAGATCTTATGGTAAAAAGTGAAAAGATCAGCGACAGGGAAGCTTATCGGAAACAGGTGTATTTAAGAGAGGAAGAAAGTACGACAGGAATCGGTGAGGGAATCGCTATTCCTCATGGAAAATGTGATGCGGTAAAGAAACCGGGACTTGCTGCATGGTAGTAAAAAACGGCGTGGAATTTGAGGCACTGGATGATGAGCCGGTTACCCTTCTTTTCCTGATCGCAGCACCAAATACAGAAGATAACATTCATCTGGATGTACTCAGCAAGCTTTCCGTAATGCTGATGGATGATAATTTTACAGAATCCTTACGCAACGCAGGTTCTGTAGATGAATTTATGGAGATCATCGACAAGGCCGATGAGGAGAAAAAAGATATTGATGAAAGACTGGCAGATACAGGAAGTTCCGAAGGAGCCAGAGCTAAACTGCTGGCAGTTACCTCCTGCCCCACAGGTATTGCCCACACCTACATGGCAGCAGAGGGACTGGAAAAAGCAGCGAAGGCGAAAGACTGTTTCATTAAAATAGAGACACGAGGCTCCGGTGGAGCAAAAAATGTACTTACGGATCAGGAAATCCGGGAGGCAGACTGCATCATTGTAGCTGCAGATGCCAAGGTTCCCATGGATCGTTTCGATGGAAAGAAAGTCATCGAATGTCAGGTTTCAGATGGAATCAGCAAAGCGGACCAGCTTGTTGAACGTGCGATTTCCGGAGATGTTCCGGTATATCATGCAGCAGCAGGCAGTCAGAGCTCTTCCTCAAATGCAAAAGCAGGCAGCGGAGCAGGCCACAAGATCTATATGCAGCTGATGAACGGTGTATCTCACATGCTTCCGTTGGTTGTAGGCGGTGGTATCCTGATCGCTCTTGCGTTCCTGATCGATGGTTTAAGTGTAGATTTGAGTTCCCTTCCTGCAGACCAGAGAGCAAACTTTGGTACCATCACACCGGTAGCGGCTGTTCTGAAAAACATTGGTGGAACCGCATTTGGTTTCATGCTTCCGATCCTGGCCGGATTTATTGCAATGGCCATCGGTGACAGACCGGCACTTGCAGTTGGACTTGTGGGCGGTATGATCGCGGCAAACGGAAAATCCGGTTTCCTCGGAGCACTTCTTGCAGGTTTCCTTGCAGGATATCTGATCCTTGGACTTCGTAAGGTTTGTGATAAGCTTCCGGAAGCACTGGAAAAAATAGCGCCTGTACTGATCTATCCGGTTGTTGGTGTCCTTCTTATGGGACTCTGTATGACCTTCGTTGTAGAGCCGATCATGGGCGGTATCAATACAGGATTAAATAATGCCTTGACAGGCATGGGAAATTCAAGTAAAGTAATTTTAGGGTTGGTTCTTGGTGGTATGATGGCCATTGATATGGGCGGCCCGTTCAACAAAGCAGCATATGTATTTGGTACAGCAGCTATTGCGGCAGGCAACTATGACATTATGGCAGCAGTTATGGTGGGAGGTATGACTCCTCCGTGTGCCATCGCACTCGCATCCCTGCTGTTTAAAGACAAATTTACAAAAGAAGAGCGTGAGGCAGGACCGACCAACTTTATTATGGGACTTGCATTTATCACAGAAGGTGCGATTCCTTTTGCGGCATCTGACCCGGTCCATGTACTTCCGTCCTGTATCGTCGGTTCCGCAGCAGCCGGAGCAATCTCCATGTTCTTCAACTGTACACTGATGGCACCACATGGCGGAATCTTCGTATTCCCGGTTGTAGGTAATGCAATGATGTATCTGGTCGCACTGGTTGTGGGAACTCTGATCTCAGCTGTACTTCTCGGGGTACTGAAGAAAAAAGTTGCTTAAATTTTTTTTAAATTAAAATAAAAACTGGAGGATAAAGAAATGAAAGAATTCAAGTATGTAGTAACAGATAACGAAGGAATCCATGCACGTCCGGCCGGAGAGCTTGTGAAGCTTGTAAAAGGTTTCGAGTCCAAGATCACTATCGAGAAGGACGGCAAGACTGTAGAGTGCAGAAAGCTTCTTGCACTTATGGGACTTGGCGTAAAGAAGGGACATGAGGTTACCTTTACATTCGATGGTGCAGATGAGGATGCAGCATACGAGGCAGTAAGCAAATTCATGCAGGAGAACCTGTAATCTCAGAATGAGTGAACAGAAGGCATCCCGGTCCGGTCGATCGGGATGTCTTTTTTGAAGGAGGAAAAGGAATGCTGACGGAGCAGAGATACGAGATCATACTCGGCCTTCTCAGAGAAAAAAACAGTGTTACGGTAACAGAACTGAAAGATATCCTGGATGCATCGGAATCTACGGTCCGCAGAGACATCACGGCGCTTTACAAGGCGGGGAAGCTGACCAGGGTTTTTGGCGGTGCGGTGGCACTGGAACATACTGTCAATGCCTATGAGCCTACCGTAGCCCAGAAAGTTGAGCTGAATATTGAAGAAAAAAAGAAGATCGCAGCCTATGCGGCAGCTCTGATCCGTCCGGAAGATTTTGTGTATCTGGATGCGGGAACGACTACCGGATATATGCTGGAGCATCTGAAAGGCTCCGGGGCGACCTTTGTCACCAATGGTGTTTCCCATGCCAGGCTCTGGCTCAGATGGGAGTCCGTGTGCTGCTGATCGGCGGAGAACTGAAGGGATCTACGGAAGCTGTGATCGGAAGTCAGGCCATGCAGATGCTGAAGAATTATCATTTTACAAAAGGCTTTTTCGGGACCAACGGGATGACTCAGAGAGAAGGTTTTACCACGCCGGAATCCAATGAGGCACTGGTAAAGCGAACCGCCATGGAGCAGTGTCTGGAAAAGTACGTAGTGTCTGACAGCTCCAAATTCGGACAGATCAGTGCGGTAACGTTCTTTTCATTTGACGGAGCGGTGATCCTGACGGAAAGCTGTTCCAAAGAATATAAAGATTGCAGAAATATACAGATCGTATCATAGAAAGATCACAAATAAAAAACCGGTTTGGAAGAAAAAATTCTTCGTAAACCGGTTTTTTGTTTGTTGAGGATCTGTTTCAGGCTTCCCTGGAGATCATGGCTTCCAGATCTTCTACGGAAATGTCTTTTTTGTGCATCAGCTTGAGCAGACGTTTCAGTTCGGCAGCTTCCTTTGCCTTTTTTTCAGCTTTGCGGATCTCATCCAGCTGAGCTGCCAGTGCAGTTTTTTCATCCTCCAGCGCTGCTATCTTTTCGGTACAGGCAGCAATCTTGGAATCTACTTTGGAAATTTTCTCATTGAGTACTTCTATCTTTGTACGTCTCTGTGCCATATGAAACCTCCTGATAAAAATATTACTTCTTATACACTATACAATAGCATAAACGACGATGAAATACAATTGTGAATTGATGTACGATGTGTTATCATGGATGTATATAATAATTTCAGAAACGCAGGAAAATACTATGAATAAAGATAAGGGCGTAGTTATGACTGCCCAGGAAGTAAATAAAGAAATAGAAATTCTGAAGACGGTTTTTGACATTGTAAGACTGGTGGATGTCAGCCGTACAGCTCCGGTAAAAGTTGGCTCAGATGATTGTTCTTATGAAACAGAACATAAATGCTTTGCAGTGTGGAATAAAGGCAGAAGATGTGAGAACTGTATTTCTGCCAAAGTTTTTGCCCGCAAAAACAGAATGACGAAATTTGAGTTCGTCAATGATGACATTTATCAGGTAATCGCCAAATATGTGGTTATAGACGGGACACCTCTTGTCATGGAAATGGTCTTTAAAATGACGGATAAGATCTTTCTGGGAGCTTATGGAAGCGGATCTCTGATTGATAAGATCAGCAGATTCAACCGGGAATTATATGAAGATCCGCTGACTGGTGCCAGAAACCGGAGATATTTTGAGGAACAGCTGAAATCCCTGGATAAGATGGGGGCTATAGCTATGATCGACGTGGACAATTTTAAACAGATCAATGACAGCTATGGCCATGTAGCTGGAGATGCGGCGCTTTGTACCATTGTCAGAACGATCTTTGAGCATGTGCGGGCAGATGACGTGGTACTGCGTTATGGAGGAGACGAATTTCTTCTGATGTTTGAAGAAATCCCGGAAAAGGTATTTCAGCAGAAGCTGGAAGATATCCGGGAAGAGATCGCAATGGCAGATGTGCCGGAATACAAAGAAATCCGGCTTTCCATGAGCGTGGGAGGTGTATATGGAAGTTGTAAGGTCAGAGATGGAGTGATGGAAGCGGACAGACTTCTCTATCAGGCCAAGCGGCAAAAAAAACTGTGTTGCCTACAAGAGGATCTGACGGAAATGACATGACAGTCATTGAAAGCAGAATTATGTAACAGGCGCATGAGGTGTATATCTGGCAAGTGAAAGGGAGAATAGGGATATGAAGATAATCGCAAGGATCAGAAGTGATTTTCCGACAAAATTCGGAATCCCGCGTCAGAGCGGTCGAGTGGAAGAACTGACAGCCTGTATTGTTTTTGAACCGGAATACCGGGTACGTGAAGCGGTGAAGGGGCTGGAAGATTTTTCACATATCTGGCTGCTCTGGGAATTTTCTCAGGCGATCCGTGAGAATTGGTCACCTACGGTACGTCCGCCACGTCTGGGCGGAAATGAAAGGATGGGCGTATTTGCCACCAGATCGCCCTTCCGTCCCAATCCTGTAGGATTATCCTGTGTGAAGCTTGAAAAGATCGACATGGAAAGCAAAGAGGCTCCTGTACTGATCGTATCCGGTGCGGACCTGATGGACGGAACCCCCATCTATGATATCAAGCCATATCTGCCTGTGGCAGACTGCCATCCGGAAGCGCTGGGCGGCTTTGCGACGAAGGTGGAGCAGCATTTTCTGCAGGTAGAGATCCCGGAAGAATGGAAGGTAAGGATTCCGGAGGATAAGCTTACTGCGTTGGAAGGCGTGCTCAGAGAGGATCCGAGGCCTGCCTACCAGAAGGATCCGGAGAGGATATACGGAATGCCTTTTGCAGGAATGGATGTTCATTTTCAGGTAAAAAACGGCATACTTACAGTATGTGAGATCACAGGATATAAAAAATCAGACAGAATTTAAAATTACCTTTGACAAACTTTTTGTGAGATGGTATTATAATAAATGAGTTAGCAAGTGCTAACTCAATATTTTAAAAGTAAAGTTAGTTTAAAATAACCTTAAAACAGTCATATAAAAGTTCAGAGATCAAAGGAGAGTGAATTATGAGCGTTGTAATTGTAGGCGGTAATGAAAGAATGGTATGTCAGTATGAGGATATCTGCAAAGGCTTCGGATGCAAGGCGAAAGTTTTTGCCAAGGAAAAGGAGCATGAAGAAAAAAATCGGGGTGCCGGATCTGATGATCCTGTTCACTAGTACCGTTTCCCACAAAATGGTAAACTGCGCAGTAGAAGAAGCAAAGAAAAAATCCATTCCGGTATGCCGCTGTCACACAAGCAGCGCTGCAGCTCTCGAGAACATTCTGAAGCAGTACTGTGCATAAGAAACAGGTCAGGAGATACTTTTCTCTTGTATAATTTGACTTTTTTTGCAGAAATGTTACGGAAAGGCTTGCAAAATTAGAAATTATTCAATAAAATAGCCGTAGGTTTCTGTGGTAAAGCGTTGCAGTGAATGGTGAAAAGGCGGCGCTGGAAGTCGAAATTACAGGTGAGAGGTGTTATCATGAAAAAAGTTGTAAAATTCGGTGGAAGTTCTCTTGCAAATGCGGAGCAGTTCCAGAAAGTGGGCGATATCATCCGCAGTGATGAGAGCCGCCGTTATGTAGTTCCGTCAGCTCCGGGAAAGAGATTTGACGAGGATATCAAAGTGACGGATATGCTTTATGGATGTTATGACGCAGCATCCAAAGGGGCGGATATCACTGAGAAGATCAATGCGATCAAGGCGCGATATTATGAGATCATTAAGGGACTCGGACTGAGCCTTTCTCTTGAGGAGGAGTTCAAGAAGATCGATGAGGATTTCCGTGCACAGGCAGGAATCCAGTATGCGGCATCCAGAGGAGAGTTCCTCAATGGTAAGATCATGGCTGCATATCTTGGATATGATTTTGTGGATGCAGCTTCTGTGATCCGTTTTGATAAAGCTGGTAATCTGGAAGCGGAGGAGACCAATAAACTCCTTTCCAAAAAACTCAGCAAATCCCAGCATGCGGTTATTCCGGGATTTTACGGCGCATGTGCAGATGGCACAGTAAAGACATTTTCCAGAGGTGGTTCTGATGTGACAGGTTCCCTGGTTGCAAAGGCTATCCATGCAGATATTTATGAGAACTGGACGGACGTTTCCGGTTTTCTTGTAACAGATCCGCGTATCGTTCACAATCCGGAGCCTATCGAGGCGATCACATACAGAGAGCTTCGTGAGCTTTCCTACATGGGAGCTACTGTTCTTCATGAGGATGCCATTTTCCCGGTTCGTAAAGAGGGAATTCCGATCAATATCCGTAACACAAACAGCCCGGAGGATAAAGGTACTCTGATCGTAGAGAGCACCTGTAAGAAGCCGAAATTCACTATTACCGGTATCGCCGGAAAGAAAGGTTTCTGCTCTATTAATATCGAGAAATCCATGATGAACAGTGAGATTGGGTTCGGACGCAAGGTACTTCAGGTATTTGAAGATCAGGGATCAGCTTTGAGCATGTACCATCCGGAATCGATACCATGACTGTATATGTTCATCAGGACGAATTTGAGGAGAAAGAGCAGCAGGTTATCGCAGGTATCCACCGTCTGGTGCAGCCTGATTTTGTGGAGATGGAATCTGACCTTGCACTGATCGCAGTTGTTGGTCGTGGAATGAAATCCCAGAGAGGCACTGCAGGAAGGATCTTCTCTGCTCTTGCCCATGCAAATGTAAACGTAAAAATGATCGACCAGGGTTCCAGTGAACTGAATATCATCATCGGTGTAGAGAATCGTGATTTCGAAAAAGCAGTCAGAGCAATCTACGATATTTTTGTTCTGACACGGATATAAACAAAATCCGGAAACGGATTTGTTTATGAGAAAGTAGCGAAGCGGATTTCGAATATCCGATTGATATAAATCCGGAAACGGATTTTGTTTATGAGGAAGTAGCGAAGCGGATTCCGAATATCCGATTTATTTAAATCCGCCGCAGTACGTGTAACATACCGTTCTGCGGCGGATTTTTTGGAAAAAATCCAAGATTTATCTAAAAATAATACAATCAAATTCAACAGGATTTCCAAAGGAAAGACAAAGATATTGTACATTGTGTCGAAAAAAGTTTGATATGAAATAAACAGTATTGACAAAAACTTAACTTTTGTGTAAAACTGGAATATGAAAAAATCAGAAAGGCAGGCGGTCAGCTATGGAGAAACAGATCAAACTGGATGAAAAAAGTGCACAGGAGTTTGTCAGTGCAGCCAGCAGATGTAATTTTGATATTGATGTATTTTATAACCGTATTATCATTGATGCAAAGTCGATCCTCGGACTTTTGAGTCTGGATCTGACAAAGACTCTGACAGTAAAGTGTTACGGAGAAGATGAGGATTTTAATCGTGTTCTTTCCAAGTATGCAGCAGGTTGAGAAATATGAATAAAGAAAAACGGTGATAAAAGGGCGCAGTTCATGAGAAGAAAAGCAGAACATGCGTCCTTTTTATTATGGGAAGCTTTCGGATCATATTTTATGGTATAATCCTGGTATAGCATGGAAAAAGAATAGCTGCCGGACTGGAATTCCGGTAGCTGCCGGGAGTGAAAATATGGAAAAACCAAGAGTGCGGATTTCTGTCAGAAATCTTGTGGAATTTATACTGAGGAGCGGAGATCTGGATAACAGCAGTGGGACATCCGGAGATAAGGAAGCCATGTTAAAAGGCGGAAGGCTTCACCGCAAGATACAGCGGAGTATGAAGGGCGATTATCAGGCAGAGGTTTCTCTGAAAAAAGAAAGTGAATACGACGATGTGGTCATTCAGGTCGAGGGCCGTGCAGATGGGATCTTTACAGAGGACGGAGCCGTTTATATTGATGAGATCAAGGGGACTTACGGAAATGTCCAGGCAATGGACATGCCAATACCTGTCCACCGTGCCCAGGCCATGTGTTACGGACTGATCTGGGGAGAAAAAGAAAGGATTTCTGAAATCCACATTCAGATGACCTATGCTCATCTTGAGACAGAAGAAACCAGGAGATTTCGTGAGGAATTTTCCATAGAGGAGCTTAAAGGCTGGTATCAGAAGCTTCTGGATGCCTATCACAAATGGATCGCATATTCTCTTAACTGGAAAAAAGAGAGAAATGCATCCATGAAGGATCTGCAGTTTCCGTTTCCATACAGAGAAGGGCAGCGAGATATCGTTGGTGGTGTGTACCATACGGTTTCCAGCGGGAAGACCTTATTTGTTCAGGCGCCTACCGGTGTGGGAAAAACCATGTCTGCCATTTTTCCGTCCGTGCGCGCCATCGGTGAGGGAAAAGGTGAAACACTTTTTTATCTTACCGCAAAAACCATCACAGGAACTGTGGCGCAGGAGGCATTTCACATCCTGCGGGAAAAAGGTCTGAAATTCAAGGTAACGGCGATCACGGCAAAGGAAAAACTGTGTTTTCAGGATACTCCGGAATGTACACCGGAGAAATGTCCTTATGCAAAGGGGCATTTTGACCGGGTAAATGATGCGGTTTATGAGCTCTGGACCACTGAAGAGGTATATTCCAGAGAAGTGATCCGTGCTCATGCAGAAAAATGGCAGGTGTGCCCTTTTGAAATGTGTCTGGATCTTTCAATCTGGGTAGACGGGATCATCTGTGATTATAATTACGTGTTTGATCCCAATGTTCATCTGAAACGTTTTTTCGGGGAAAATATTTCCGGGGATCATATTTTTCTGATCGATGAGGCACATAATCTGGTAGAACGTGGCAGAGAGATGTACAGTGCCGGTATTTCCCGTCAGAGTCTGGTAGCACTTCGAAAGAAGATAAGAAAGCGGTTTTCAAAACTGGCCAGAGCACTGGATAAAGCAAATCGCCAGATGATGGAACTGGAAGAGAATCTTGCGGAAACAGGAAAAGGGTATCAGGTGCTGCCCAATCCCGGAGTACTGCCGATCACATTTCTTACGATATCAGGTGAACTGGAAGAAATACTGGAGGAAAAAGAACTGGAAGAAGAACTACGCAGGGAAATACTGGAATTTTATTTTATAGTGCGTGATTTTTTAAATGTTTCAGAGCTGGTAGATGAAAATTATGTAGTATATACCGAAAACAGCGTAGAAGAAGGATTTCGTCTGAGGCTGTTCTGTGTGAACCCGGCAGAAAATCTGGGAGAATACCTGAAAAAAGGAAAAAGTGCAATTTTCTTTTCAGCTACAATGTTTCCCATGCTCTATTACCGGGAGCTTTTGACAACAGACCATGATGCCTATGGGATTTATGTGCAGTCTCCTTTCCCAAAAGAAAACCGCAGGATTCTTATCGGCAGCGACGTAAGCAGCCGGTATACCCGGAGAAATCGTGCAGAATACCGGAAGATCGCCGGATATATTGCCAGATGTGTCTGGCAGAGGCAGGGAAATTATATGGTGTTTTTTCCGTCGTATCGTCTTATGGAAGACGTACTGCAGGTTTATGAGGAAGAATTTTCCGTAGACTGGGTGCGCTGCGTGTGTCAGACGCCGGATATGACAGAACAGGAACGGGAAGGATTTTTGGAGGAATTTCAGGAACGGGAAGGTACCTGGTAGGGTTCTGTGTCCTTGGAGGGATTTTTTCTGAGGGTGTTGATCTGACAGGGGAAAGTCTGATCGGGGCAGTGATCGTAGGAACCGGACTTCCCCAGATCGGCAGTCAGCGTGAGATCCTGAAAGAGTATTACGATAAAAAGAATCACTGTGGTTTTTGATTATGCATATCGCTATCCGGGTATGAACAAGGTGCTTCAGGCCGCCGGGCGCGTGATCCGTACAAAAGAGGATAAAGGCGTGATATTGCTTCTGGATGACCGCTTCTGGGATCGGGATTACCAGGAAATCTTTCCCAGGGAATGGCAGGACCGTACAGGCTGCAGGCTGGATACGGTAGAAGGTGCAGTGGAGACGTTCTGGAAGAGGTTTACTTGACAGAACGGAGAAATCCGATATACTTATAGAGTCTTTATCTGGAAAATCACTGGAGGAATGTGTGGATGCCGGATCAGGACAAGAAACTGTAAAATAGGATCATAAGAAAAGTGAAAGAAGTATATGAGACGAAAAAAAATATATAAAGCATTGGCATTTTGTCTGAGCACAGTGATGCTCGCACAGCCGGTTTTTGCGACAACAGTGCAGCAGACGGCACAGGGAAGCCTTGGTTCTGTTACGGAGGAGTCCCAGATACTTCCAATTCCCGGTGAAAACGGGAAATATATTCTGAAAAGCAATGGCTTTTACTGCCTGAATGAAGATGGAACCAAAGAAAATACTCCGGCAGTGTATTATTTTGATCATTTTGAGATCGACGGAACGGTTTTTGATGGATATTATTATCACGACGAAAGCGGTAAATTTACAGCGGGAAACTCGCATATGGTCCAGATCACCGATCTGAAGGCTCCGGCAAAAGACGGCAGCGGTGAGGAAGTTTCTTTTGACGGCTGTTATATGGTAAACAATCTGGGAAAACTCAGCGCCTCTCCACAGGTACGTTATATGGATGAGCTGGTGGTGGACAAAACAACATACAACGGGCTGTATTATTTTGATGAATATGGAAAAATGGTTACAGATCCAGGTATCCATTATCTGGAAATGAATGCTGCAGGACAGATGTTTGACGGATATTATTATTTTGGCGGAGAAAACGGCGTTCTGCTCCAGGAAGAGGGAGAGACTCCGGAGGGATTTTCCGTGGATAAATCCGGAAAAGTCGAGACGAAAGATCTGGGAATGGATGGTCTTGAGAAACGGCTTGCGGATCTTCTTGGAACCTATGAGGGTACATGGAGCGTTTATGTAAAGGATCTGACCAGTGATCAGGAGTTTGAACAGAACAGTCAGTCACTGTACTCAGCCAGTCTGATCAAAGTGTTTGTCATGGCCCAGACCTATGCCAACATGGATGCAGTCCTTCAGAACGAAGCGGCAAAAATGAAAAAAGATGTTACAGATCCGTCCGTATCCACAAAGGTCAATGACCTTCTCTGGAATATGATCACAGTCAGTGACAATGAATCTTTTAATGAGCTGGTACGTCTGCAGACAGCATCGGGTGTTTTTAAGGACGGAGCACAGGCTGTAAATGGATTTCTTGCGGAACAGAAATTTGCAGATACTTCCGTACAGCACATCTTAAGCCCGTCCTCTTCAAAGGACGTCGGCCTCGGTGGCAGGAACACCACTTCCGTAAAAGACTGCGCAGAGCTTCTTTCCCGGATCTATAAAGGAGAATGTGTATCGAAAGAAGCTTCGGAGGCTATGCTGAACCTGCTTCTGAACCAGCAGGTTACTACTAAGATCCCCAGCGGGATATCTGTGTCCGTGGAAATTGCAAATAAGACTGGAGAAACGGATACGGACCAGCATGATATTGCCATTGTATATGGAGAAAAGACTACATATATCCTCTGTGTGATGTCAGAAGACTGTAAACCTGGGGACGCAGTTTCGCATATCCGGGATATTTCCGGTATTGTTTATAATTATCTGAATATGGACCTTGACCAGGGGTGATCTGTGAGTTAGAATAAAAAACAGCTGAGCAAGATCCTGATGGATATTTCCGCCAGAGAAGTATCCGAAATGTTCATGAAAGGGGAATTCTATTATGAAGACAGTACATACAGACAAAGCACCTGCAGCAATCGGACCATACTCCCAGGCTATCATCCATGGAGATACACTTTACACATCCGGTCAGATCCCGGTGGATCCGGCAACTGGAGAGGTAGTTGGCACAACCATCGAGGAGCAGGCTGACCGTGTTATGAAGAATCTCGGAGCAGTTCTGGAAGCTGCCGGTTCCAGCTATGAGAATGCGATCAAGACAGTATGCTTCCTTGCAGATATGAACGATTTTGCGGCATTTAATGAAGTATATGCCAAATATTTCGTAAATAAACCTGCACGTTCCTGTGTTGCAGTCAAGACACTGCCAAAGAACGTTCTCTGCGAGGTAGAAGTGATCGCAGCGATCGGATGATCTGATAAAAAATCCCTGTTGTCTGATTTCCGTCAGACAGCGGGGATTTCTTTTTGTGGGGATAAAGTATTTTTCTCTGTTTTGGAGCAATCTCTTTTTTTGTGTTTTCAGGCGTTAAAACGGTAATGTTTTTTCTTGTGTAAAGTAGAGCGCTGTAGTATAATAAAACCAGTTTTTTAGGATACGTATAAAAGCTTAATAAGGATGATCGGCAAACCAGATGAAAGTCTGGGACGCAAAGCTATAGGGCCTGTAAAATGGCAGCCAGTTGCATGAAATGAGGTGCACTGTCTGTGAGACGGTGCTTTTTTATGGTGTTATTTAACCGAATATCCGCTTGACTAGTGTACACAAAAAATGAAAAGGATAGTAAGGGATAGACGGAAAATGAAAGGAACAAGAGTGATTGCAGGCATTCTGCTTGCGGGCATCTTAGCAGTCACCCTGTCAGGGTGTAAAAACACAGATAACACGAAAGAAGAACCAGAAAAGCCTGTTATTACCCTTGGCAGCGATAATTATCCACCATACAATTATCTGAATGAGGATGGTGTACCGACGGGTATAGATGTAGAACTGGCTACAGAAGCTTTCGAAAGAATGGGATATTAGGTGAAGGTTGTCCAGATCAACTGGGAGAAGAAAAAAGAACTGGTAGAGAGTGGAGAGATTGATTGTATCATGGGATGTTTTTCCATGGAAGGGCGCCTTGACGATTACCGATGGGCAGGACCATACATAGCAAGCCGTCAGGTGGTCGCTGTAAATGAGAACAGTGATATCTATAAACTGAGTGATCTGGAGGGAAAGAATCTGGCTGTTCAGTCCACAACCAAACCGGAAAGCATCTTTCTGAACCGGACAGATGAAAGAATCCCAAAATTGGGAAATCTGATCAGTCTTGGACATCGGGAACTGATCTATACGTTTCTTGGGAAAGGATATGTAGATGCAGTTGCAGCACACGAGGAATCTATCGTTCAGTATATGAAGGATTATGATACAAGCTTCCGTATCCTGGAAGAGCCTCTTATGATCACCGGAATAGGTGTCGCTTTTGCAAAAGATGATGACAGGGGAATCTGTGAGCAGATGGATCAGACACTGGCGGAGATGCGTCAGGATGGCACATCCCTGAAAATTATTGAAAAATATCTGGATGATCCCCAGAAGTATCTGGAGGTGGATGATCTTGGATATTAAGAGAAAGACAAAAGGAAAACGAATCCAGCTGTTCGGAGGTCTGCTCGGAATCTGTGTGGCTGTAGTCTCTCTGTTTTATTTCTTTTACGCAGAAAAAGCGGAAGCAGAGAAAAGACTGGTGGAGATCGTAAACTATGTCAAAGTGCAGTGCTCAACCTACACCCATTATAATGAATCTTCGGAATCCAAAAGTCTTTTACGTGCCATTGAAAGTGCCAGACAGATGAGTACAAATATTAGTATGGAAACAGAAAACGGCGGTCAGCTAAGTCAGGATTTTCTGAAAGAAAACCTGCAGACGCTCTGGGTGGATGGCATCATAGTGCTGGATAAAGAAGGAAAGATGGACTGTGAATACAGTATGGATGAGTCTCTGACTAATGAGATCACGGAGTATCTGCAAAAAGAAATTATCATGGATTTTGCCGGATATGAAGAAAGATCTTATTCAGAACGGTTTGCCAGGAAAGATGGATCCTATATTGACATTGCAGCCTGTGCCAGAAAAGATGTGCCAGGTATCGTTGCAATCTATTACTACACATCTCCTGAATTTACCAGAAATTATACCCTGACGATACAAGAGCTTTTAAATGGTTATAGTGTCCAGAAAGATGGAACGATCATTGTTGCAGACGATGGGATCGTTGTTGCCAGTAATGATGAGAGGCTGTTAGGCAGAATACAGCCGACAACGAAGTTGTTCAGGCAATGAAAAAGCATACAGACAGTCAGCACATTTATCATTTGAAGAATGAAGGAACCAGATGCTACGGAATCATGCTGAAGCAGCGGGATTATTATATTTATGCGTATCTTCCGGATACGGAAGTGTTTCATAATCTTCCATTAAATGTAGCAGGTGTTATTTTTATTTATCTTCTGATATTCAGTATATTCTGGTTCTGGGCATATAGAACAATCTGACACACCGGAAACAGGAACAGAAAAAAGACGAAAAATATAAGGCAGAACTTCTGATAGCTGCAAAAAAGGCAGAGGCTGCCAATGAGGCAAAAACAGAGTTTCTCCAGCGGATGAGCCATGATATCCGGACTCCGATCAATGGAATCTGCGGCTTGGTCGATATGGCAGACCATTATGCAGATGATATGGAGAAACAGACGGAATACAGGACAAAGATTAAAGAGGAATCCAATCTGTTGCTGGAACTGGTAAATGATGTTCTGGATATGAGTAAGCTGGAGTCCGGTGAAATCGTTCTGGAAGAGATCCCATTTAATCTGAGAAGTATTTCCAGGGAAGTCTTTGCTGTGATCGATCAGATGGCTGCAGAACAGAATATCCGGATTGTGTGGGAGAAAAAAGAAATCACGCACCGTGATCTTATTGGAAGTCCGGGGTATGTGAAACGTGTGATGATGAATATCCTGTCCAATGCAGTGAAATATAACAGAGAAAACGGACATATTTATCTTAGCTGCATGGAAATACCATCCGAACAGCAGGAATGACGACAATGGAATTTATCTGCCGGGATGCAGGAATCGGAATGACTGAGGAGTTCCAGAAACATATTTTTGAACCATTTGCACAGGAACATACAGGAAGCCGTACAAAATTTCCAGGAACAGGCCTGGGAATGGCGATCGCAAAGAATCTGGTCGAGAAAATGGGTGGAACCATTACCCTCGAAAGTGAATACGGTGTAGGGACTACATTTGTGATCCGGGTTCCATTTAAGATAGATCTGGATGCGGATAAACGTGAAGAACAGAAGGATATATCAGAAAAATCTATAAAGGGACTGCATATTCTTCTGGCAGAAGATAATGAACTGAATATGGAAATCGCTGAATTTTTGCTTCAGAATGAAGGGGCTGACGTGACAAAAGCATGGAATGGTCAGGAAGCGGTTGAGCTGTTCAGAAAAAGTGGACCTGGTGAATTTGATGTCATTCTTATGGATATTATGATGCCGGTCATGAATGGTTATGAAGCTACAAAGATGATCCGGTCTCTGGACAGAGAGGATGCAAAAGAAATACCGATCATTGCAATGACAGCAAATGCGTTCACGGAGGACAGAATAAGAGCAAAAGAAGCAGGGATGGATGAACATATTGCTAAGCCTGTTGATGTGGGGTTACTGATAAAAGTAATTCATAAATTGGTGAAATATAATGGATATGGCAGTGACAAATAAGCAGTGAAATATAGATAGGAGGACAAAATCATGACAATACAGGAATGCTATGAAGCGATCGGAGGAAATTATGAAGAGGTTTTAGGACGCCTTCAAAGCGAAGCACTGATCCGGAAATTCACATTAAAGTTCCTTGAGGATCCGAGTTACCTGCAGTTAAAACTGGCATTGGAGAATGGAAATTATGAAGATGCTTTCCGCAGTGCACACACACTGAAAGGGGTTTGTCAGAATCTTTCTTTTGACCGTCTGTATGAGGTTAGTAATGAGTTAACAGAACTTTTGAGAGATAGAACCGGAGCGCAGCCTGGGATATCGAAGGCAATGGAAAAAGTAACAGAAGTATATGAGAGGATGATTGAAGAAATAAAGAAGGGACTGTCGAATTAAGTGATGCGACACGACGTTCTGTCTTTGACCAGGTGCTTGGAACATCATCAACCCATTGGATAAAGGAAATAAAAAATATGGATAAAAGACAAAAGATCCTGATTGTAGACGATTCAGAATTTAACAGAGATATGTTAAAGGAGATTCTCGGAGAAACTTATAATTACCTGGAAGCGGAAAATGGAAATCAGGCAATTCAGATGATAGGAGAAAATATAGGAATTGATCTGATGCTTTTAGATATCAATATGCCACAGATGAATGGTTTTGAAGTTTTGGAAATAATGAAAAGAAGCCAGTGTATAGAAGAAACTCCGGTGATCATGATATCTTCGGAAGATGCTGTTGATACGATGCGTAAAGCATATGAACTGGGAATCACGGATTATATCACACGACCGTTTGATTCTGTGATTGTAAAGAAAAGAGTTCAGAATACCCTGGGACTCTATATGAAGCAAAAGCATCTGATCAATGTGGTTTATGATCAGGTTTACGAAAAAGAAGAAAATAACAATATCATGATTCGGATTATGAGTAATATATTGGGATCCCGTAACAGCGAGAGTAGAGAGCACATCCTGCATATAAAAACAGCAACGGAGATGATGCTGAGACAACTGGTAAAATTAACAGATGCTTATCCTTTGACAGAGGCAGATATTGCTTTGATTACAACTGCTTCTTCCCTTCATGATATTGGTAAGATTCGTATTCCGGAAGAAATATTGAATAAGCCAGGCAGACTTACAGATGAAGAATTTAAGATTATGAAAACCCATAGTGAGCTTGGTGCAGCTATAATTAAGGATATGGACTTTCCGCAAGATCATCCACTGGTACATACCGCATGGGAAATCTGCAGGTGGCACCATGAAAGATGGGACGGAAAGGGCTATCCGGATGGCTTAAAAGGTGAAGAAATACCAATCTCCGCACAGGTGGTATCGATTGTTGATGTTTATGATGCACTCACCAGTGAAAGGTGTTACAAGAAAGCATTTGATCATGATACAGCGATTCAAATGATCCTGGATGGGCAATGCGGTCAGTTTAATCCCATCCTCCTTAAGTGTTTGAAAGAACTGAGTACTCAGCTTTCAAAAATGCTTGGTAAAGAGATGGATGATAATAAATATTATCATGAAGCACAGAGACTTTCGAATGAAATACTCAGTGATAAATCCTTACCGAACCAGATTTATTCACAAAATCTTATCAAGGTCATGCAGGAAAAGATCGATTTCTTCAAATCGAACAGTGGCATGAATTCGATTGATTATAATGCAAGTTCGGGGAAATTAACTATAATAAATGAAAAACAGAAGATAATATACCAGAGAGATGATCCGGGATTTGATGTATTCAAAGTGTTAGAAGTGAGCGAAAAGGATATTCAAAATATCGTAGATTTGTTGGAGCAGACCTCAATAAAGAATAAAGAGATTTCATTACAGATAAAAGCAAGGTTTAGAAACAAAAGACAAATGTATAATCTGAAACTGCATACCTTATGGACTCCATTAAAAAAAGATGGCTATATTGGAATTATTGGATATTTTGATATTGTAAAATAGAAAAATGCAAAGCGGTGGAAGAAATGTGGCATATTCTGATATGACACTGGTCGGAAACTGTATTCGGAGCGGGCGTTATTGGTTTAAGGAATGCGGGATTCTTTGTTTTCGGGATATTTGATGAAAATAAAAAAAGGATGAGATCATTGGACTGGAGACAGGATAAGAACTACTTTGACTATATCGACAGCGGGGAATCCGCGGCAGTGTATATAGTCAAAAATATCGTAAAATCATTAGATACAAAAAACATGTGGGTGGATGTCGTATCGCTGAGTACTTATTGTAAAAAGAGGCTCTGGAAATATTGCGTTTAACTGGATCATTGTGGAGTTGTTTCCGCGGATATTGAGAAAACGGAACGAATGTGATATCTTTTTTAGTAGGATAAAACGGCGCGAGGAGGAAATGACATGGTTGTTTATTTTTCAGGAACGGGAAACAGTAAATATGTAGCAGAGAGGATTGCCGGCAGCTTGCAGGAAAAACTGATCTGTATGAACGAACGGATCAAATCGGGCGATACCGGGTCTGTTAAGACAAGAGAGAATCTGGTAGTGGTGGTACCGACTTATGCATGGAGAATCCCGCGTGTGGTTTCTGACTGGATCGGACAGACAGAATTTGTCGGGGCGAAGAATGTCTGGTATGTGATGAGCTGCGGAAGCGGTATTGGTGGCGCAGATATATACAATCGAAAACTGAGTGAGAAAAAAGGATTAAAACATATGGGGACGGCACAGATCATTATGCCGGAGAATTACATTGCCATGTTTAATGCTCCTGATGTGGAGAAAGCAAAGAAGATCGTTGCGGCAGCAGGTCCTGATATTGCTAAAGCTGCGTTGGCAATCAAACATGGAGAGAAGCTTCCATCAAAAAGTGGCTTCGGTGCATCTTTTGAGAGTGGTCTGGTGAATGATATCTTCTATGCAGCATTTGTAAAAGCAAAGGCATTTTATGCAGATCAGACCTGTACCGGATGCGGCAAATGTGTAAAAGTCTGTCCGTTAAACAATGTGACAATGAAAAATAAGAAACCTGTATGGGAAAAGCATTGTACGCATTGTATGGCCTGCATCTGCTATTGCCCGGCTGGGGCAATCGAATATGGCAGGAAGAGTGTTGGAAAGCCCAGATATTGTTTTGAGAATCTGGGCTTGAGAAATATGACTATAGCAATCCTCTAAAATAATGCATCTTAATCCAGCCCATCAGAGTGTGAAATTCTGCGTCAGATATCTTTGCCGTGCGTCAGCACGCCTGCAGATATCTTTCTTGTCTTTCGCACTCTGCCGAACTGTCTTAAATGCATTATTTACGAGGATTGCTATAAATTCCATTGCCGCAGGCAATTTGAAATGAATTTTGGCAACGTTACTGAGAACGGAGTGAACAGTAATGAATGAAATTTCTTTACAAGTGCAAAAAAACGTGCTAGAATAGCACTTGCGCAACCAGGCCAGGTAATCGCGGCTGAACAGACGAAAGGGTTCAGACGAGGAAAGTCCGGGCTTCGCAGGGCAGGATGCCGGATAACGTCCGGTGGAGGTGACTCCCAGACCAGTGCAACAGAAATAAACCGCCTCACTTGCTGAGGTAAGGGTGGAAAGGCAGTGTAAGAGACTACCGCCGTCCTGGTAACAGGCCGGGCACATGTAAACTCCATTCGAAGCAAGACCGAATAGAAAGCGATACGGCTGCCCGTCGTGCTTTCAGGTGGGTCGCTTGAGCCTTATGGCAACGTAAGGCCTAGACAGATGATTACCCAATGACATAACCCGGCTTATCGGTCTGATTGCGTACAAAAAAACAGAACGGATTTCTTCCGTTCTGTTTTTTTTGATATTTGTTTTATTATTTATTGCGTTTACCTGTGTATTTCTCTTCGCAGTATTTACATCTGTAAACTTCTTTCTCTTTATCTGCAAGAACAAAGATCTGGTCGAGTCCCTGTTCAATGGAAGTGATGCAGCGTGGATTCTTGCATTTGATCACGTTGACAACCTGATTCGGAAGTTTCAGTTCTTTTTTGGCAACGATCTTCTCGTCCTTGATTACGTTTACAGTAATGTTATGATCGATAAAGCCGAGAATGTCAAGATCAAGATTCTCAACCGGGCATTCAACCTTGATGATATCTTTCTTACCCATTTTGTTGCTGCGCGCGTTCTTGATGATGGCAACGGTGCAGTCAAGTTTATCAAGCTTCAGATCATGATAGATAGTCATGGCCTTGCCTGCTTTGATATGGTCTAATACATAACCTTCGCGAAGTGCTCCAACATTTAACATGGTAATTTTACCTCCAGTAATGTGAGAATCAGGGCCATACGTACATATACACCGTACTGTGCCTGTTTGAAATAAGCTGCTCTCGGGTCTGCATCCACCTCTGTTGAGATTTCATTTACACGTGGAAGCGGATGAAGAATGTACATGTCTTTTTTTGCAAGTTCCATTTTCTGTTTGTCCAGAATGTAGAAATCCTTCATGCGGACATAGTCTTCTTCGTTGAAGAAACGTTCTTTCTGTACACGTGTCATGTAGAGGATATCAAGATCCGGTAAGGCATCTTCCAGTCTCTCTACTTCCTGAAATTCGATATTGTTCTTTTTCAGAACATCCTCGCGGATATAGCTTGGGATGCGAAGCTCTTCCGGTGAGATCAGAATGAATTTTACATTTGTGTAACGTACAAGTGCTTCGATCAGGGAGTGAACTGTACGTCCGAATTTCAGGTCGCCGCACAGACCAATGGTCAGATTGTCCAGACGTCCTTTCAGGGAACGGATGGTAAGTAAGTCGGTTAATGTCTGGGTAGGATGTTGATGACCACCGTCGCCGGCGTTGATAACAGGAATAGAAGAAGCCATAGAAGCTACTAACGGAGCACCTTCTTTCGGGTGGCGCATAGCACAGATGTCAGCGTAACAGGATACAACGCGGATTGTATCGGCAACACTTTCACCCTTTGAAGCGGAACTGGAATCAGCTGATGAAAAACCAAGAACTTTACCGCCAAGGTTCATCATAGCAGCTTCAAAGCTGAGACGGGTACGGGTGCTTGGCTCATAGAATAAAGTTGCCAGTCTTTTATCATGCAGACATGTGCGTATTTATCAGGGTGTTTCTCAATATCGCTGGCCAGGTCAAGAAGAGTATTTAACTCATCAACAGACAGATCCAGCGGACTCATTAAGTGTCTCATTTCATACCTCCATATTTTACTGGTTCAGGAATTTTTATTTAATCCTTCATAACATCATATAATAATCAGGTGCTTTTTTCAAGAGAGTTTTCCAAGTATTTTCTCAAAAAAAAAGTCCGGCTCCGAACCAGAGGGGAGCGTAGTCCGGTCTTATCAGTCCCCGGTAATTCAGAGGAGTGTTGCTGTAGTCCCAGGGACACATATGAAAACAGCGCAAAAGAGCACCGCTGATAAATTCCACGAAGAAAAATCCGACAGTATAAATGCAGCCGCGGACAAAAAGCGGGACAGCAGAAAGTTTACCGGAGAGCGGGCGGATGATGGCACCGCATCCGTAAATGGGAAACATTAAAAGGGAAGTTTTTCCTGTCATGGTAAGTTCTCCTGAAAGGATGGAATGCAGTCCGGTCCAGAGGATTTCCATGCACCAGCCCGTCAGACCGCAGAGAATAAAAGCTTTTTTCATAGGTAACGCTCCTGTATAAATTTCTATGATTCTAGTATTGCCTGCCTTGAAAAAAA
>ENA-OQCE01000007-OQCE01000007.1-human-gut-metagenome-genome-assembly--contig:-NODE-7-length-84729-cov-12.529408_pt1 | contig 84729 bp, 75 predicted proteins | sample MGYA00242495_ERZ504572 | MGnify/ENA primary metagenome ERZ504572 (study PRJEB26092, sample SAMD00036228) | human gut metagenome | host: Homo sapiens | study: EMG produced TPA metagenomics assembly of... | reverse complement strand
AAAAAAGAAATCCAAAAGAAAGAAGCGGAAGAGGCAGAAATGGCAGGGAAAAAAATCCTCTGCCGGCAAAAAAAAATGAAAAGGAGACTGTTAAGGGAAATTACAGAACAGGAAGTTGCTGAGCCAGAAATTACAGAGCCAGGAGGTTCAGAACAGGAAGCTACGGAGCCGGGGGACACAGAACCGGAGACTCCTCCGTCAGAGGAGAACCAATCCGGTGAAAATACTGCGAAGGAACAGGAGACTGTGGCACTGCCACATCCGCAGATTGACTTGTCTCAGGCGAAACTGGCAGATTTTGACTATGTGATGAATCAGTTTTTTATATTGGATTCCAATACGGAAACGAATGCGCAGCAGATCAGTGCGCCCCGTTTTCTGAAGGAGGATCTGTCCGTTAAAAAGGATTCATCGGTACCCCAGATCCTGATCTATCATACCCATTCCCAGGAGGCTTTTGCAGATTCAAGAGAAGGACAGACTGAGGACACCATCGTAGGAGTGGAGATCATCTTACTGAACTTCTGGAAAAAACATATGGATACCAGGTCATTCATATAACAGATGCCTTTGATATGATGGGAGGAACACTGGACAGGAGCAAGGCTTATGATTATGCCAGGGCATCCATAGAAAAAGTGTTGGAAGAAAATCCCACCATTGAAGTTGTGATTGACCTTCACAGAGATGGTGTGCCGGATGAGCGTCATCTGGTAACGCAGGTGAATGGAAAACCTACTGCTCAGCTGCTTTTTTATAATGGATTAAGCTATACAGTCAGTCAGGGGGCAGTGAGTTATCTGCCCAATCCTTACATAGAAGAGAATCTGGCATTTTCCTTTCAGCTGGAATATCAGGCGGCACAGTATTACCCCGATCTTTACCGGGGGATCTATCTGGCAGGTCTTCGCTATAATCTGCATCTTAAGCCACGGGCCCTGCTTCTGGAGGCCGGAGCACAGACAAATACCGTGGAGGAAGTCCGAAATGCCATGGAACCATTTGCAGATATCTTAAACAGAGTTCTGAAAGGCAGTGACAAAGAAGGCTGAAATATGATATGATAAAGAGCAGTATGGAAAAATATGCGTTCTGAACGCTTTATACGAGAGAAATTTAAGGAGGACTTCCTGAATGATAGACCAGAGTAAAATTCGGAATTTTTGTATCATTGCACATATCGACCATGGCAAGTCAACACTTGCGGACCGTATCATCGAGATGACGGGACTTCTTACCGAGAGGGAAATGCAGGCCCAGGTTCTGGATAACATGGACCTTGAGAGAGAACGAGGAATCACCATCAAATCCCAGGCGGTTCGTATTGTATACAAAGCCAAGGACGGAAATGAGTATATTTTTAACCTGATCGATACCCCGGGACATGTGGACTTTAACTATGAAGTTTCCCGAAGCCTTGCTGCCTGTGACGGAGCGATCCTTGTTGTGGATGCAGCACAGGGAATCGAAGCTCAGACACTTGCCAATGTATATATGGCACTGGACCATGATCTGGATGTGGTTCCGGTGATCAACAAGATCGACCTTCCAAGTGCGGATCCGGAGCGTGTTATCAATGAGATCGAGGATGTGATCGGAATCGAAGCGCAGGATGCACCGCAGATCTCCGCAAAAACAGGACTGAATGTAGACCAGGTCCTGGAGCAGATCGTCAATAAGGTCCCGGCGCCGGCGGGGGATGTGGATGCACCTCTGAAGGCTCTGATCTTCGACTCTGTTTATGACCCTTATAAGGGTGTTATCGTATTTTGCAGAGTGAAGGACGGACGTGTGAAAAAGGGCACGAGGATCCATATGATGGCGACCGGATTCACCACGGAGGTTGTGGAGGTTGGATATTTTGGAGCGGGTCAGTTTATCCCGTGTGACGAGCTGACAGCAGGTATGGTCGGATATATCACAGCCAGCATCAAGAATGTCCGTGATACCCGCGTGGGTGATACGGTAACGGATGCGGACAACCCCTGTGCAGAGGCACTTCCGGGATATAAGAAGGTAAACCCTATGGTTTATTGTGGCCTTTATCCGGCAGATGGTGCCAAGTACGGCGATCTCCGTGACGCGCTGGAGAAGCTTCAGCTCAACGATGCTTCCCTTTATTATGAACCGGAGACATCGGTCGCTCTTGGATTTGGTTTCCGCTGCGGCTTCCTGGGACTTCTTCATCTGGAGATCATCCAGGAGCGTCTGGAGAGAGAGTATAACCTGGATCTTGTAACTACAGCACCGAGTGTTATCTATAAGGTCTATAAAACCAATGGTGAGATCATCGAGCTGACCAATCCCACCAACCTTCCGGATCCTTCAGAGATCGAATACATGGAAGAGCCTATGGTGAAGGCGGAGATCATGGTAACCACAGAGTTCATTGGTGCGATCATGGATCTCTGCCAGGAGAGACGTGGTCAGTATGAAGACATGGAATATATGGAAGAAACCCGTGCACTCCTGAAATACAGACTGCCGCTGAACGAGATCATTTATGATTTCTTTGATGCACTGAAATCACGTTCCAGAGGTTATGCATCCCTGGATTACGAACTGGACGGATATGAGAGAAGTGAGCTTGTGAAGCTGGATATCCTTGTGAATAAAGAAGAAGTGGATGCTCTTTCCTTTATCGTGCATGCAGATACTGCTTACGAGCGCGGAAGAAAGATGTGTGAGAAGCTGAAAGACGAGATCCCGAGACAGCTCTTTGAGATCCCGATCCAGGCAGCTATCGGAAGCAAGGTCATTGCCAGAGAGACGGTAAGAGCCATGCGTAAAGACGTACTTGCCAAGTGTTACGGTGGAGATATCTCCCGTAAGAAGAAGCTTCTGGAAAAACAGAAGGAAGGTAAGAAACGTATGCGTCAGGTAGGTAACGTGGAGATCCCGCAGAAGGCATTTATGAGTGTCCTGAAGCTGGATGATAAATAGGAGATGACTTTTTGAAAAAAAATATAAAAAAACTGTTTCTGGCAGCAGGACTTCTGGCTATAACAGGAGCTCTGCTTACCGGATGTGGTTCAAAGAAGAAAAATGCAGAAGAGGAAAGTGTGATCAAAATCAGTACAGCGCCGGAACCGACTGCCACTCCTGATCCGAAAACTGTAGATCCGGATGCAGTGACGAGTAATGGAAATCTGACAATGGTCAATGAGTACCTGGCAGAAAACGGCAGCGAGGCATTGGGGATCGATGGCGTGACACCGACACCGGCTGCTTCAGACGGAAGTACGGATAATGCGGATAGTGCCGGTGAAGATACAAGCTCCGATGAGGATAATGATACATCAGGTAGTGGTGGAGAGGAAGGAGCCATGGATGGAGAATGAGGCGAAAAAACCGCTGGAGCTCTATATCCATGTTCCGTTTTGTGTAAAAAAATGCGATTACTGTGATTTCCTTTCCGGACCTGCCGGAAAAGAGAGGCAGCGTGAATATTTCCAGGCTCTGGAAAGGGAGATTGCCGCTGTTCCGGATTTTTCGGACAGGGAGATCACCACAGTTTTTATCGGCGGAGGAACACCTTCCGTGCCGGATCCGTCTCTTGTTGGAGAGATGCTGGATCAGATCAGAAATAAGTTTTTTGTGGCCCCGGATGCTGAGATCACCATCGAAGCGAATCCGGGGACTTTATATAAAGAAAAACTTCAAATATATCTGGAACACGGAATCAACCGACTAAGTCTGGGACTTCAGTCCCCGCAGAATCGGGAATTAAAGATCCTTGGAAGGATCCATACGTGGGAAGAGTTTCAGGAGAGCTTTTTTATGGCAAGGGATGCAGGCTTTTCCAACATCAATATCGATCTGATGAGTGCCATTCCGGAACAGACCTATGCTGACTGGGAAAAAAATCTCCGCACGGTGGCAGGGCTTTCGCCGGAACATATTTCCGCCTACAGTCTGATCATTGAGGAAGGCACTCCTTTCGGGGAGAGAAAGCTGAAATTGCCGGATGAGGATACGGAGTACCGTATGTATGAGAATACGGCAGGGATCCTGGAGGAATATGGGTTTCATCAGTACGAGATCTCCAATTATGCGAAAGGCGGACGGGAATGCCGTCATAATAAGGGATACTGGCAGAGGATCGATTATCTGGGACTGGGACTTGGGGCGTCTTCACTTCTGGAGCATATGCGTTTTTCCAATACTGCGGATATGAAGGAATATATTGGAAACAGTGCGTTTCCGGATAAGATCCGCCAGAATATGGAAAGCCTTACAGAGGCAGATGAGATGGCTGAGTTTATGTTTCTGGGGCTTCGGATGACAGAGGGCGTTTCAATGGAAGCGTTTGCGGAATATTTCGGAAAAAATATGGAAAACGTTTACGGAGAGGTCCTGAAAAAACATCTGGAGATCGGAATGCTGGAACAAAAAGGAGACAGGATATATCTTTCGAGAAAGGGAATCCATGTGAGCAATGGAGTGATGGCGGATTTTCTGCTGTAGAAAAATTTGTCGATTTTTTCACCTTGACGAACGGATGTTCTGACGGTATACTGATAAAAAATCAGAAGTTTTACAGCGGAATAAGAGAGGTAGATTCTGCTGTTGAGAAGAATACCGGAGTATTTTTTATGACCGGACAGAGTAGGAGGCTTTCATGTCAGCAGAAGCAAACGATAAGAAGCGTTTTATTAGGATACGCGGAGCCAATGAGAATAATCTTAAGAATCTTAGCGTCGATATTCCCAGAGACCAGTTTGTGGTACTTACCGGACTCAGCGGCTCCGGCAAGTCATCTCTTGCATTTGATACCATTTATGCAGAGGGACAGAGACGTTATATGGAGTCACTTTCTTCCTATGCGAGGCAGTTCCTGGGACAGATGGAGAAACCGGATGTGGAGAGTATCGAGGGCCTTCCGCCGGCAATCTCCATTGATCAGAAGTCAACGAACCGGAATCCCCGTTCTACAGTGGGTACGGTAACGGAGATCTACGATTATTTCCGACTTCTGTATGCCCGTGTGGGAATCCCGCACTGTCCCAAATGTGGAAGAGAAATCCGCAAACAGACGGTAGATCAGATGGTGGATCAGATCATGATGCTTCCGGAACGCCAGAAGATCCAGCTTCTTGCACCGGTAGTGCGGGGCCGCAAGGGAACCCATGTTAAACTTCTGGATCAGCCAGAAGAAGCGGATATGTGAGAGTGCAGATCGACGGAAATCTCTATGAGCTTTCTGAGGAGATTAAGCTGGATAAGAATATCAAACATAACATTGAGATCGTTGTGGATCGACTTATTGTGAAACCGGGAATAGAGAAGCGTCTTTCCGATTCCATTGAAACTGTGCTGGATCTGGCGGATGGTCTGCTGGTAGTAGACACTATGGACGGGAAGCTTCTGAATTTCAGTCAGAGTTTTTCCTGTCCGGATTGCGGCATCAGCATTGATGAGATCGAACCCAGGAGCTTTTCCTTTAATAATCCGTTTGGTGCTTGCCCCCAGTGTCTGGGTCTTGGATATAAGATGGAATTTGATATCGATCTGATGATCCCGGATAAGAAACTGAGTATCAATGAAGGGGCTATCGCTGTTCTCGGATGGCAGTCCTGTACCACGCAGGGAAGCTTTTCCAGAGCAATCCTGGATGCCCTGGCAAGGGAATATGAATTTTCTCTGGATACACCTTTCTGCGAGTATCCGAAGAAGGTCCAGGATATCCTCATCCATGGTACCGGCGGTCATTCTGTGAAGGTTTATTATAAAGGACAGCGGGGAGAGGGCGTTTACGATGTGGCGTTCCCGGGACTGATCCGCAATGTGGAGCAGAGATACCGTGAAACCGGTTCCGAGGCCATGAAGCAGGAATACGAGAGCTTTATGCGGATTACTCCGTGCACCACATGTAAGGGACAGAGGCTGAAGAAGGAGTCACTGGCAGTGACCGTGGCGGATAAGAATATTTATGAAGTGACCAATATGCCGGTACAGAAGCTGCAGGGCTTTCTCCGCGATCTGAAGCTTTCAAAGCAGCAGGAGCTTATTGGAAGGCAGATCCTGAAGGAAATCCGTGCCAGGGTTGGATTTCTGGCAGAGGTTGGCCTGGAGTATCTTTCACTTGGAAGAGCTACCGGAACCCTTTCCGGCGGAGAGGCTCAGAGGATCCGTCTTGCCACACAGATCGGATCCGGGCTTGTGGGGGTTGCATATATCCTGGATGAGCCGAGTATCGGGCTTCACCAGAGAGATAATGACAAGCTTCTGGGGGCACTGATGCGTCTCCGTGATCTTGGCAACAGTCTGATCGTGGTGGAGCATGATGAAGATACCATGCGTGCTGCAGACTGTGTCATCGATATCGGCCCCGGAGCCGGAGAACATGGCGGACAACTGGTCGCAATGGGGACAGCTGAGGATCTGATGAAAAATGAGCAGTCTGTGACAGGAGCTTATTTAAGCGGAAGGCTGAAGATCCCGGTACCGGAAGTGAGGAAGGAACCAACCGGATTTCTTCATATAAAGGGTGCGGCAGAGAACAACCTGAAGCATATCGACGTAGATATCCCTCTGGGAGTGATGACCTGTATCACAGGTGTTTCCGGCTCCGGTAAGAGTTCTCTGATCAATGAAATCTTGTATAAGAGACTTGCCAGAGACCTGAACCGTGCCAGAGTGATTCCCGGGAAACATGATGACATCCTGGGTATCGATCAGCTGGATAAGGTGATCAATATCGACCAGTCCCCGATCGGAAGAACTCCCCGTTCCAATCCTGCCACATATACCGGAGTTTTTGACCAAATCCGTGATCTTTTTGCAGCCACCGCAGATGCCAAGGCAAAGGGCTACAAGAAAGGCCGTTTCAGTTTTAATGTCAAGGGCGGACGGTGCGAGGCCTGCAGCGGTGACGGAATCATCAAGATCGAGATGCATTTTCTTCCGGATGTATATGTGCCCTGCGAAGTCTGCAAGGGCAAACGCTACAATCGTGAGACTCTGGAAGTGAAGTATAAGGGCAAGAGCATTTATGATGTATTGAATATGACTGTGGAAGAAGCACTGACATTTTTTGAGAATGTACCGTCGATCCGGAGAAAGATCGAGACCTTGTATGATGTAGGGCTTTCCTATATCCGTCTGGGTCAGCCCTCCACCACTCTTTCCGGAGGAGAAGCACAGCGTATCAAGCTTGCCACAGAACTCAGCAAGCGCAGTACCGGAAAGACGATCTATATCCTGGATGAGCCTACCACAGGACTGCACTTTGCGGATGTCCACAAGCTGATCGAGATCCTGCGCCGTCTGTCTGAAGGAGGAAACACCGTTGTGGTCATTGAGCACAATCTGGATGTGATCAAGACGGCGGATCATATTATTGATATCGGACCGGAAGGCGGTGACAGAGGCGGAACGGTAATTGCCAGAGGAACTCCGGAGGAAGTAGCAGAGAATCCGGTTTCCTACACCGGTAAATATGTGAAAAAATATCTGGAACAGAAATAACCGGTAAAAGTTCTTTTCAATTTCTGTGGTTTTGTATATAATGAAGTGCGGGAACGTTTCGGCACAGACCGGAACAGAATAAGTCAGAAATGCGTCAGCATACAGAATGCGTATGACGCAGGCGGGAGGATTTATGCCGGCAAAGGATATTGGAATCGATCTGGGAACCAGAAACAGTCTGGTGTTTTCCACAGGCAAGGGAATCGTTTTAAGAGAGCCCTCTGTGGTTGTTTATGATAAAGATACAGAGAAGATCAGAGCAATCGGTGAGGAAGCCAGACAGATGGCAAGCCATCTGACTTCCAATATGGAAGTGATCTGGCCAATCCGAAGAGGTGTGATCGTAGATTATAATGTAATGGAAAAGATGCTGAAATATTTTATTTCACAGGCTATGGGACGGAGAGCGTTCCGGAAACCGAGAGTCAGCATCAGTGTTCCGAGCGGGATCACAGAGATTGAGCGTAAAGCAATTGAGGAAGCTGCCTATCAGTCAGGAGCCAGGGAAGTTTTTCTTGTGGACGAGCCCATTGCTGCTGCTATCGGGGCAGGTGTAGACATTACCAAGCCATTTGGCAATCTGATCGTGGACATCGGTGCAGGGACCACGGATGTTGCGGTCGTATCCGTAGGAGGTGTGGTTGTTTCCGCATCTGTGAAGGTTGCAGGAGATAATTTTGATCATGCGATCATGAATTATGTACGTGAGAAGCACAGCCTCTTTATCGGGGAGGATGCAGCGGAGAATATCAAGATCAAGATCGGAACAGCCAGTGAAGAAGCGGATCTTCGCACGATGGAGGTCAAGGGCAGAAATATCATCACAGGACTTCCGAAGGTGGCAACACTGACTTCTGAGGAGATCCGGACCGCTTTGCGGGAAACGACCGGACAGATCGTAGAGACAGTCCATGGCGTTCTTGAGAAAACACCGCCGGAGCTGGCGGCAGATATCATGGACCGAGGAATCGTTCTTACAGGCGGAGGTGCCATGCTGCATGGAATGGATGCATTGATCGAGCAGAAAACAGGAGTCAGCACATTGACGGTGCAGGATGCAATGCTTGTAGTGGCTGCCGGAACAGGAAAATATGCGGAAATCATGTCAAGGATGTAAACCGTTATGAGGCGTCCGGACGGCACAGGGTCAGAGAAGAGACTGCCGCAGGAAACTCATACAGATAAGGCGCTGCAGCTGCAGTGCCTTTTGCTGTTATCAGAGGTTTACAGATGGAGAAAAAGATGAGTGAGACAGTTACAGGATATATAGATCATGTGATCTTCCGAAATGAAGATAATGGATATACGGTCATGGTACTGAAAGGGATGGAAGAGGAACGGGAACTGACCTGTGTGGGGACATTTCCTGCGATCACCCAGGGGGCTGCCATTGAAGCTTCCGGAAATTATACAACACATCCGGTGTATGGCAAGCAGTTTCAGATATCCTCCTACGTAGAAAAAATGCCGGAGGATGCACTGGCCATGGAACGCTATCTGGTTCCGGCGCGATCAAGGGGATCGGTGCGGCACTGGCAGCCAGGATCGTACGTCGTTTCGGCGATGATACCATGCGTATTGTGGAGGAAGAACCGGAGCGTTTGGCTGAGATCAAGGGAATCAGCGAAAAAAAGGCCATGGAGATCGCAGAACAGATGACGGAGAAAGCAGATATGCGCCGCGCTATGATCTTTCTCCAGAAATACGGGATATCGCTGAATCTTGGCGCAAAGATCTATCAGAAATACGGGCAGACTGTATATGGAGTCCTGCAGGAGAATCCGTATCGCCTTGCAGAGGATATCAGTGGTGTGGGATTTCGTATCGCAGATGAGATCGCTTCCCGGATCGGGATCCATACAGATTCAGATTACAGGATAAGAAGCGGAATGTTGTATACTCTTCTGCAGGCTTCCGGAGAAGGCCATATCTATCTTCCGAAGGAGGAGCTTTTTTCCAGGGCATCCGGACTTCTGGGCGTAGATCCCTCCTACATGGAAAAACATCTCATGGATATGGTAGTAGACCGGAAACTGATCCTGAAAGAAACAGAAGACGGTGCAGTTGTCTATCCCACACGATATTATTATCTTGAGCTGAATTCAGCCAGAATGCTCTGTGAGCTGAACATCCTCTGCCCGGAAGATGAGGAGATGATGGAGAAACGGATCAACAGGATCGAAAAGGAGACAGGAACCAGGTTAGATGAAATGCAGAAACAGGCAGTAGCGGCAGCTGCCAGTCATGGTCTGTTCATTCTGACCGGCGGGCCGGGAACCGGAAAGACTACAACGATCAATGCGATTATCCGTTATTTTGAAGAGGAAGGCGCTGAGCTGCGGCTTGCAGCTCCCACCGGCCGTGCAGCCAAGCGAATGACAGAGGCTACCGGATACGAGGCTCAGACGATCCACAGACTTCTGGAGCTGAATGGAATGCCGGAGGAAGAGCAGGAAGGCCGTGCAGTTCATTTTGACAGGAATTCGGAGAATCCGCTGGAAGCGGATGTGATCATCATTGATGAGATGTCCATGGTAGATATCGCACTGATGCATTCATTGCTTCTTGCAGTGACAGCAGGGACCAGACTGATCCTGGTAGGTGATGAAAATCAGCTTCCCAGTGTAGGCCCGGGAAATGTTCTGAGGGATATTATCCGCAGCGGCTGTTTTCCGGTAGTAGAGTTGAAAAAGATTTTCCGCCAGGCATCTGAAAGTGATATTGTGGTGAATGCACATAAGATCAACCGGGGCGAGCAGGTGACCATCAATAACAAGAGCCGGGATTTCTTTTTTCTGAAAAGATATGACGCGGACATCATTATCCGTGTGGTGATCGCACTGATCCAGGAGAAGCTTCCGCGTTATGTAGATGCAAAGCCCTATGAGATCCAGGTGCTCACGCCTATGCGTAAGGGACTTTTAGGTGTGGAGCGGCTGAACCAGATACTTCAGAGATATCTGAACCCGCCGGATGAAAAGAAAAAGGAGAAAGAGATCGGACAGCGCCTTTTCCGTGAAGGGGATAAGGTGATGCAGGTGAAGAACAATTACCAGCTGGAGTGGGAAATCCTTGGACGATACAAGATTCCTGTGGATAAAGGTGTGGGCGTGTTTAATGGAGATACCGGTATTATAACGGAGATCAATGAATTTGCGGAAACGGCTACCGTGGAATTTGAGGATGGCAGACAGGCAGAATATTCCTTCAAACAGCTTGAGGAACTGGAACTTGCCTATGCAGTGACCATACATAAGTCCCAGGGCTCAGAATATCCGGCAGTGATCCTTCCGATCCTTTCCGGACCAAGGATGCTGATGAATCGGAATCTTCTGTATACAGCAGTGACCAGAGCCAGAAAATGTGTTACCGTAGTAGGCAGCGAGACCACTTTTGCGGAGATGATCCGTAATGAAAAACAGCAGCAGAGATACAGCTCTCTGGACAGACGGATCCGGGAGCTGGATGAATCTGAACAGAAAGAGAGCGCCATCGGGGAGAAAGGACTTTCTTGAAAAAAACAGCAGATTTTTTACTGGACATGCTTTACCCGAAAAAATGCCCGCTGTGTCATCAGATACTGAAAGAAAAAGACCGGCTGATCTGTCCGGAGTGTTCCGGAAAGGTCAGGCCTATATCCGGTCCTAGGTGTATGAAATGCGGAAGACCGGTAAAAATGGAAGAGGAATACTGTGAAGACTGCCGCAAGGGTGCCCATCATTTTACGGAGGGCAGAAGTATTTTCTGGTACGGAGAGGTCTGGAGACAGTCTTTGGTACGATTTAAGTATTACGGATGTCGGGAATATGGGGATTTTTATGCAAAGGCAATGAGCGTCTTCGGAAAAAAATATCTGGAACGGTGGAAGCCTGATCTGATCGTTCCCGTTCCTCTGCATCCCAGAAAAAAAAGGATGAGAGGTTTTAACCAGGCAGCATATCTGGCAGAAAGGCTCAGTGTTCTTACAGGGATCCCATGGAATGAGCATCTGGTAAAGAAGATACGAAGCACAAGATCTCAGAAAAAACTTAATGCCATGCAGAGGCGTCAGAACCTGAAAAATGCATATCAGGTAACCGAAAAGATCCCGGGTTTTTCTGTACTTGTGGTGGATGATGTATACACAACAGGAAGTACGGCAGATGCCATGGCAATGTGTCTTCTTGAGGCCGGTGCAGAGAAAGTTTATTTTCTGACAATATGCGCAGGAAGGGCATGAAACAGCCGAAAAAACACTTTTCATAGGTATGGAACTATGCTACAATAAATTTGATTGCAGTTAAACAGTATAACTGTATGGAAAGCGTAATGCAGATCATATATTGGGGATTTTCCTGATAAAGAAAGCTTATGAGGAGTTATTTTTATGGTAAATGAAGAAAAAGTGAAGATTATGAACCGTCTGGCTATGTATGAACATGGCGAAGGCAGGAAGTATCTTCCGGTGAGCAGATATTATCGAAGTGATTATATTGGACTTGCACTGATCAGAAACTTTTTTCTGGTAACGATCGGATATATATTGGGACTTGCAGGCGTTGCCGCATATTTCAGCGAATATCTTATGGATAATGTGAATAAGATTAATCTGGTCGAGGTTGGGATCTATATCATCGTCGGTTATCTGATCGTGCTTGTTGTATATTCGATACTGACCTACATCCAGTATTCTGTGAAATATTTCCGGGCAAAAAAAAGTGTCAGGGAATATTATCAGGATCTTACAAGACTGGAAAAAATCTACGGGCGGGAGGAAAAAAGAAATCCGGTCCGGAGAAATGCAGGAGGACATAGAAAATGACAGCTTTACTTGAGATCAAACAGAATATCAAAAGATTTTACGGACAATATGAAGTATATATACTGCCGGTCCTGAAGTTTGTTCTGGCATTTGCCTATTTTCTCTGGATCAACAGCAATATGGGCTACATGAAACAGCTGGATAATATTTTTGTTGTCCTGATCCTGGCGCTTGTATGTTCGATCCTTCCGGTTTCCGTGATGATGTTTATGGGATTTGCGTTGATGATCGGGCACTGTTATGCAGTCGGGATCGAAACGGCAGGATTTATGCTGCTTCTTATTCTGTTTATGCTGATCCTGTTCCTAAGATTCAGCAGGTCACAGAATCTTGCAATGATCCTTACACCACTTTCCTTCGGATTTGGTGTTCCTGCACTTATGCCGATCGGAGCAGGCCTGCTGGGTAGTGCATTGTCAGCGCTTCCGGCCGGATGCGGTGTTGTGATCTATTATTTTATACGGTTTGTACATGCACAGTCGGCGGCACTCAGTGATCCTGCCGCAGAGATCACAGAAAAACTGAAGCTGATCTCTGACGGACTTGTCCACAACTGGGCAATGTGGATCACGGTGATCGCGTTTGTGGTAGTGATCCTGTTTGTGAACCTTCTGAGAACACGGGCGTTTGATTATGCATGGAGGATCGCTGTCATTGCCGGCGGCGTGATCTATATCCTGGTTATCCTTGCCGGAGATTTCTGCATTAGTATTACGGTAGCCATGGTGCCGATGATCCTGTCCACAGTGATCTCCGTACTGGCAGGATTTGTTCTGGAGTTCTTTGTTTTTGGCGGAGATTACAGCAGAACAGAACGTCTGGAATATGAGGATGATGAGTACTATTACTACGTAAAAGCCGTTCCGAAGGCAACGGTCGCCACTTCTGAGAGAAGCATCAAAAAGATCAATGCGGAGCCGGTAAAAGAAGAAAAAAAAGAAGACAATGTTGTGTCTTTCAGTGATGATGTATTTCCTGAGAAGAACGAAATGCATACAGTAAAGATGCCGGATATGGTTTCCGAAAATACAGTAAGTGAGAAACCGCAGGGATTGGACAAGATCGATTTCGAAAAACAGCTGGAGGAATCGCTGAAGGATCTTTAAACAGGAACGATTGGAATAGCTCAGGAAGAAAGGAGGAGACTTATGCAGAATGTGCTGACAGTTGTGGCCGGATATCTGGGGAAGATTTCCCTTCCGGGATTTGGCGTGATAGATATCATTGAGATCGGACTGATTTCCTTTTTTGTATATCAGTTTATGGCATGGATTAAATTTACACGTGCATATACCTTCTGAAGGGCATTTTGATCGTCCTTGGATTTATCCTGGTCGCATATATCTTCAAAATGAATACGATCCTCTGGATCTTCCGGAACCTGGCTAATGTGCTGGTGATCGGTGTGATCGTAATCTTTCAGCCGGAGCTGAGGAAGGCGCTGGAGCAGCTGGGACAGAAGAAGTTTGTTTCCAACATTATTCCCTTTGATTCCGGCAGGGAAGTGCAGGAGCGTTTCAATGACAAGACTATCAACGAACTGGTAAAGGCCTGTTTTGATATGGGTGAAGTTAAGACCGGAGCACTGATCGTGATCGAGGAAGAGATCCGGCTTGACGAATATGTGAGAACCGGTATCAATATTGACGGTATCCTTACCAGTCAGCTGCTGATCAATATTTTTGAGCATAATACACCTCTTCATGACGGAGCGGTGATCGTGCGTGGGAACCGTGTAGTAGCAGCAACCTGCTATCTGCCTCTTTCAGATAATATGGAACTGAGCAAACAGCTGGGAACAAGACACAGAGCAGGTGTGGGTATCAGCGAAGCTACGGATTCTCTTACGATCATTGTTTCGGAAGAGACAGGACAGGTTTCAGTGGCCAGAGGCGGAGAACTGTCCAGAGGGCTTAACAGCAAGCAGCTTCGTGAAGTACTTGTTTCTGCTCAGAATAAAAAGGTTGTTGACAACGGTAAGCTGAGAAATCTGCTGAAAGGGAGAGTGAAACATGAAGAAAAATCTGACTAAGAACATCCCTTTGAAGATCATGTCGATTATTGTGGGAATCCTGGTGTGGCTGATCGTAGTAAATGTTGATGACCCTATCATTACGAAAGGCTTTGTGATCTCAGATGTGCAGATCATTAACGAAGCTTATGTGGATCAGCTGGGTGAGATGGTCATGCAGGATGACCGTGAAAATTCCGTACGTGTTTATATTACAGGTGATCGGAAGACAGTCAACCGTCTCACCTCAAGTGATATTAAGGCAGTTGCGGATCTGCAGCAGGCCCAGTCTACCGATACAGATCCTGTAATGATTCCCATTACAGCGACCTGCTCCGGGATACTGCCGGAAAACATTAGTGTATCACCGCAGAATCTGAGTGTCCATCTGGAAAAAAAGGTGACCAAAGAATTTGCGATCAATGTTACCAGTGATGACAGCAAGCCGGCACAGGGGCTGGAGATTGCTTCGCTCACCGCAAATCCGGAAAAAGTCCGTATTACAGGACCGGAATCTCTGGTTGGTAAAATAGATAGTGTGAGTGTGGATGTAAGTTCAAAACTTGACGGGATCGATCAGGATACGATGATCACGGACGCAGAACTGACTATCACAGATAAGAATCAGGACACTCTTTCATCAAATTCCATGAGCTATCTGAAATTTGACAACAACGGAAAGGTTAATGTCACGGCAAAGCTCTGGAAGGTGCGTTCTGATATACGGATCAGTGCGGGATATACAGGGGAACCAGCAGAAGGCTATGTTGTGGATAGTGTCACAACAGTACCGGAGACTTTCAGCGTAGCCGGAAGTGAGGAAGCACTGAACAATCTGAAACTTCAGGGAAATACCATTTATCTAGACAATGAGAATGTGGATATTTCAGGAAAGAGCAATGACGTGGAAAAGAAAGTAAACCTGTCAGAGCTTCTTCCGGATGGCCTCAAGCTGACATCAGGATCCAGTACGGACCTCTGGATCACAGTCAATATCCTGCCGGAGGGCAGTAAGATATACAGCTTCCCGACAGAGGATATCAAAGTAAAGGGTCTGCCTGATGATCTGCAGCTGGCATTTGAAGTTGCGGATATTGAACTGAAGGTGCAGGCGGAAGAAGGAGATCTTTCCCAATTTGATCTGAAGTCGGTGGGAGCAGTACTTTCCATGGATGACTGGGAGGAGGGAAGCTACGAAGTACCGATCAAAATCAGTCTTCCGGAAGGCTACAAGCTGCTGGAGGATGTAACCGCCGAGATCAAAATCTCCAAGGTTTCCAATGTAGACAGCAGCAGTCAGTAAGTAATCACAGCTTTGGACAAGGCTTGAAGGATAAGTAATATAAAGGGAGACAGCAGCAATGTTAAGTTATAAGGTAACGGTCAGGAACCGTCAGGGCTTCATCTTCGTCCCGCAGGGCTTTTGTGCGGCGAGGCAATAAAATACAAATCGTCCATAACATTTCAGTATGCCGGAGGTACAGCGAATGCCAAAAGTGTTCTGAGTGTTCTGGGTGCCTGTGTTAAAAGCGGGGATGAGATCACACTGGTCTGCGAGGGTGAGGATGAACAGGCTGCGATAGATGCGCTTGTGGCTCTTATCGAAGGCGGACTGGGCGAATGATACGTAACAGATACAATAATTATTTACAGCAGCATGATCAGGAGGGATTATTGTGAAGAGAAGAGTTGTGGCAATTTTTCTCAGTCTGACATTATGCATGGGCGGAACTTTGGAAGCCGGCGCTGCGGCTTTGGAAAGTACAGACGTGCAGATGGCAGCAGAGACAGCCGGCGATCCGGCTGAGGATGTATTCAGTGATGAAGCGGAAACGACTGTACAGCAGCCGGAGACAGAAGCGGATCAAACAGGTAGTACTGACAGTACAGACAGTTCAGAAGAAACACCTGTTACACCGGAGAACCCCGCAGAGACACCGGATGTTATAGAAACACCGGAGATTACAGAGACACCGGAAACTACAGAAGCACCGGAGGCTACAGAAGCACCGGATGCGACAACAGAAGACAGTACAGATCCGGGCGATGATTTCAGTGCAGGTGATGCACAGGAACTGGATGCACCGTCAGCAGATACCGCAGTACAGAACAAAGTAGAGAACAACAAGGCAGAGGAAACTTCTGCTACCGGAGCATCACTGGTAAACGGTGTAGTCGTTGCCAAGACAAGTGACTGGGTTTCTGCAAACGGTTTTTACAGACTCCGCAAAAAGAAGGTTGCTGCATCTGCAGCCCCGGAGGGAAAAGCTTCTGAGGATCCTGCAGAAAGTAGCGAAGAAGAGCAGAAAACAACAGTTGATGAAACAGCTGCAGCAGCACAGGAGGTACAGCAGACTGAAGAGCTTCCGGATGGTGCAGCAGAGAGTGAGCAGGCTCAGGTACTCCAGAATGAGTCAGCAGAAGGAGAGCAGGAGACTGCAGCAGAAGAAGTTTCTACAGAGGAAGTATCCGCAGCAGAAGCTTCTGCAGAGACAGCATCCGCAGATGTAGTGTCTGCAGAGGAGACATCCGCAGAGACAGCACCCGTAGAAACAGAGACGGCAGTCGAAACATCAGAGAGCGTAGATAACGCAGAGACTCTTGCCCAGGATGAAGGGAACGCTTCTCAGGTATCAGAGACAGGTTCCATCGAAGATAATTATTTTACTGCGCAGGATGGTCTTCTTAAGATCAATACCAACGGACATGTGGGATATTATCTTTTTAATGAAGACGGATATCTGGTAACCGGCCGTATGACCCGTGAGCCAGGTGCAGCAGGTTATACCGGAACACAGAAGACAGAATGGTATTTCCTCGAAAACTCCAAAGCTTCCCTGTATTCGGATTCCACCGGAAAAGCAATCACACCGTGGACATCCAATCTTGGCCAGCAGAAGAGAAATTACTGGTTATGGACAGGAACTGTTTTCCGCTATTATAATTCCCAGGGTGATTACAAATCCATAGAGGCTCAGAACCTTGTAGGCAAGATCAAGAAGATCGGAAATGCTTATTATACACTGATGCGTAACGGAAAACCGCGAACAGGAATCCTGAAGCTGACAACCGGTTCCACAACATATCAGTATTACTTCCAGCCGGCATCAAAGGCAGGAGAGATTCCAGGAAAGCTTTTTTATGGCGGATGGACATATGTTTTAAACAGCAAAAATCAGAAACGTTTTATCTATTGTAGTCCGAAGGCTGCCACACGTGGACAGATCATGAAACATGGAGTTTATGTATCACCTGTAATGTCCAAGAAATATCGATATATGCTGAATGCCAGCGGCTATGTTATGACGAATACAATGGCGAAGGCGCAGAATAACGCATATTATGTTTCAGACAGCAAGGGCCGCATCATTACAAAAAAAACTTGTGAAGTATAAAGGCAGCAGATATTATTTCGGAGGCAATGGCCAGAGAGTTTCCTGGAAGAACTGCTGGCATGGCTGCCCGGGTGCATCCAACAAGATTTATTATTTCGGAAGCACAGCAGGAAAAGTTGTTGAAAAATATGGCTGGCAGAAGGTGACCGACGCAAAAGGCCAGTTCTTCGGATGGTTTTACTTTGACAAAAACGGAAACCACTATAAGAGCCAGATGATAACAAACAAGTCCTCCAAAAAGAGCTATTACTTTAATAGCACAGGACAGCTTGCAACAGGAAAAACAAAGATCGGCAAAAAATACTATTTCTTTGCAACATCAGATGCCAATGCGCACAGAGGCTGGATGTATAAAAGTACATTGATCCGTTACCAGAATAAGTGGTATTATGCAGGCGGCAACGGTGTTCTGAAAAAGTCAGGCTGGCAGAAGGTAGGTAAATACTGGTACTATCTGCAGAACTATACCGTTGTGACAAATAAATCCATGAAGCGTGGTTCCGTAAATGGTTATCTGGACAGCCAGGGACGTTTTTCCACCGGCTGGGTGATCGTCAGCGATTACTATGATCAGGTCAAATATATCGATCCGGACAGCGGTTCCAAGTATCTGACCAATACAAGCAGATGGATCGATGGAAAACTGTATTACTTTGATAAGGATGGTTACCGCCGCAATGATGTTTCCAGTATTTACGGAGGACCATATTACCTGGAGGTTGATAAGACCAACGGTGTTATGACTGTATACACAAATAGTAGCAAGACGATTCCTGTTAAGACAATCCGTGTTTCTGTAGGTCTCTCCGGAACACCTACATGGGATGGTACATACAGACTGACCCGCAGTCTGAGATGGCAGCCACTGATGGGACCGTCCTGGGGACAGTATGGAACACATGTTGACGGATGCGGACAGGAGGAATCTTTATCCATTCCGTAGCCGGATCGACCAGGAGTGTTTATAATCTTCCGGCAGGCGAGTACCTGAAGCTTGGTCAGCCTGCATCTCACGGATGTATCCGTACCTGTGTGGCTGATGCGAAGTGGGTATTTGAGAACTGTAACGGTTCTACGATCCACATTTACAGCAGCGGAAATTACGTTAACAATGAATCCTTCAAGGGACCGTTAGGCCGCAGACCGCTGGCAACCTTCCGTGGAGCCGGAAACTTTGATCCTACAGACCCGGAAGTTCCGTGATCTTTACCGAACAGTACCAGAAAGAAATATATAGAATAACGGAAGACCGATGTTCAGCTGTATGAAGCTGACATCGGCCTTTTTCCATATATGGCTTTACTTTCCATTTTTTCATATGTATAATAAAAGTCATGCACAAATAAACAACATAATTTATGGAAGGAAACTAAAATGAAAAACTGGAAGAAATGGCTGGTGGCAGGCTGTATGGCAGCACTGCTGGGAATAGGAACAATGGGAACTACAGCGATGGCCATGGGCGGCGGAGGCGTAGACCGAAGCGAGGCAGTTGCTGAGGAAGAAAAGGTCCCCAGCGGGAAGGCAACACAGAATTCCAGGGTAAGTTCAAAGGCCTGGAAGAAGATCAACGGTGTCTGCTATAACGGAAGCGGCCAGAAGCTGGAAGGTGCTGTCACACGTGGAATCGATGTTTCTGAGTGGCAGGATACCATCAACTGGAGCCAGGTCAAAAAATCTAATGTAGATTTTGCCTTTGTCAGGATCTCCTATGGTCTGAACCATCTGGATAAGACATATGATTACAACATGAAACAGGCAGAGAAGGCAGGAATTCCGACAGGAACCTATGTGTACAGCCTTGCGCTGAACACACAGCAGGCACTGAAGGAAGCGCAGCTTGCTATCCGTAAAATGGATGGATATAAAGTATCCTATCCGGTGGTTTATGACATTGAATATGATCAGATGCGCAATCTTTCCGCATCACAGATCGCAGATCTGGCAAAGACCTTCTGCAATGAGGTAAAAAAAGCCGGATATCATCCAATGATCTACTGCAATACAGACTGGTATGACAACAAGCTTGACTGGAGCAAGATGACAGGTTATGATGTATGGCTTGCGCGGTATGGTGATACGATCCCGGCTCCTGACAAGAAAAAGTACAAATATACCATCTGGCAGTCCACCGATGGTGACGGTGGCGGATATCTGAATACCACCAAGGGTCTGGTTGCGGGAATCCCGTCTTATTCTACTGTAGATATTGACTTCGGTTATGTTGATTATACCAAGATCATCACATCCAGATGGCATGCACAGACCGGATACAAGGCATCCACCAGACCGGATACCAGCAACTATAAAGGAAAAACCGGCTGGGCAACAGAGAACGGAAAGAAATTTTATTATGTCAATGGTGTCAAAAAATACGGCTGGGTTCAGGTGAAAAATAAGAAATATTATATCCATAAGACCGCAGGAATGTGCCGTTCAAAGCTGATCAGGGATTCCAAGAATATTTCCAGATATGTAGACAAAAATGGAGTCCTTGTGAAAAATACTTGGATCACCTATAAGGAGAAAAAATATTATTTTGACAAAAACGGACATGCATTAAAAGGCATGAAAAAGGTTGGAAAGAACTATTATTATTTTCAGGCCAAATACGGATACATGATGAGACATGTGCGGTACATGAACAGCAGGAATGATGTATATTATTTTGGCGGTGACGGCGTTATGGTCAAAAAGGTATTCTATACATGGAGCGGAAACAATGAAAGCCATACCTATTATTTTGGCTCCAATGGAAAGATGCAGAGAGGCTGGCTCAAACTGGACGGAAAGAGATATTATTTTGATCCGGAAACAGGAATCATGTACAAAAACTGTACTATTGAGAAAAACGGAAAGAGCTATACATTCGATGAAGATGGTGTATACACAACTGTATCCGTAGCAAATAAGAAAAAATAAAAAAATGCCGGCAGCGAATATAAAGCTGCCGGCATTTTTATGATCATAAGGTATAAACAAGGATTCCCAGGATGATGATCAGATTTCCGATGATCTTTCCGCGTGAAATCTTTTCTTTCAGGATCCGCCAGGAAAACAGCAGGACAAAAACATAGGCGGCAGTATCAATCACCGGTCCGAATTTCATATCCACTTTGGTGTAGCACCAGGTATTCAGGAGCAACACTCCAAAAAAGATACCATAGGCCAGGATCACCCTCCAGTTCAGATATTCCCGGAGGGATTTTTGTATTCCATATTGGCACTCTGCTTCAGAAGTACCTGGGAAATTGCCGAAAAAAAGGTTCCTGCCAGCATGATCAGCATAAACGTTCTATTCATATCTCTGCACCATCCAGACTCCGATCAGAACGATCAGGATGCCGATGATGTTCTGAAGCGAAAGATTTTCGTGAAAAATGATCACAGCCCATACCTGGGACCACAGAAGATAGACGCTTTTGTTGGCGTAGGCCGTGGAAAGGGAAAATTTTTTGATCACCTGCTGCCATGCAATGGCGTAGATCCCACAGTTTGCGATCATAAGAAAAAGAAATACATAGAGAAGAGGACTATGAAGCCCTTCTTTATTGTAATAAACCGATGCAAGCTTGGAAAAAACGCTGGTAAGAGAAAACAGCAGGATATTCAGATGAAGCTGAATATAATCTTTGATTTTTGTCATGTTTCCTCCATATCATAAATGCGATTATCATAGACTGATAATCAATATATATCATCCGGCAGGTTTATGCAAGAAAATGTTTGAACAATGTAACGGTTTACAACAGGAAATGAAAATGATAAGATTAAACGATAAGTGTCAATTGATACAAAAGAGAGGAAAAACGATATGTGTTTATATTCAGTGGTTGTTCCTGTATACAATTCAGAACATACGCTGCAGGAACTGTACACCCGTCTGGAAAAAGTATTCCGGGAAACGATAAAAGAAGAATTTGAACTGATCCTTGTAGATGACGGGTCCAGGGACCGGTCTTTTGCGGTTATGCAAGAACTCCGGGAAAAAGATCCCCGTGTCAAGATCATCCAGATGGCAAGGAATTTCGGACAGCATCCTGCGCTTCTGTGCGGATTTGCCCATGCAAAGGGAGAGTTCATCGTAACTATGGATGATGACCTTCAGCATCAGCCTGAGGAGCTCCCCAAAATGATCAATGTAATGAAGGAACGTGACGATGTGGATGTGATCATTGCAAGCTATGAAGGACGTAAGCATAATCTGATTCGGAAGCTGGGCACAAAGCTGTCTGTATGGGCAACTTCCAAAATGCTCGGCAAGGATCCGAACCTTCAGATCACCAGTTATCGACTGATCCGCCGGTTTCTGGTGGAAGCCATGCTGAAGACCAATACATATCTTCCGCAGATTGGAAATCTTCTGGTTTTAAGCTCCAACCGTATCATCAATGTTCCGGTGCAGCATGCAGCACGTGCATATGGAAAGAGCGGATATTCTTTTCGCCGCCTTGTGAAGGATCTCATCTATGATATTACTGCCCATACGGCATTTCCGTTGCTTATGGTGCGAAACATCGGCATTGCCAGTTTTCTGGTAAGCTTTTTACTGGGGATCTATTATCTGGTGAGATATTTTCTGTGCGGGATCTCAGTGGAAGGTTGGACATCTCTGATGCTTGTGATGCTGGCATTTTTCGGACTGACATTGCTTTCGATCGGGATCATCGGTATTTATCTCATGAATATTCTCAATGAGGCCAAAAAGATGCCGCACTATGTGATCCGTCAGGAGGAGACAGACTGATGAAAAAAGAGATCGGCGGCTATCTGGAACTGGAAGAACCGGCGGGACAGGAATACTATCCGGATCTCTGCGGCGTGAATCTCGGAAGAACAGCGCTTTTGTGGCTGATGGAAGCACGCAGGTGCAAAAAGATCTACCTGCCATTTTTTCTCTGCGATTCCGTAACCGGTGCCTGTGAGAGGTCCGGGGCAGAAATCGAATTTTATCATATGGATGAAGGTCTGCATCCGGTTCTTGAGGAGAGAACTCTTCCGGAAGGAGAATATCTGTATCTGGTAAATTATTATGGCCAGCTTACTGATGATAAGATCCGGAAATATAAAAAAATCTATGGAAATATCATTGTGGATCATACGCATGCGTTTTTTCAGAAGCCGCTGCCGGGTGTGGACACTCTGTACTCCTGCAGAAAATTTCTCGGAGTCAGTGACGGAGCATATCTGTCTACCGATGCGGAACTGGAACCGGAAAAGAAGCCTCTGGACCATTCCATGGGAAGAATGGAGCATATTCTGGGACGTTATGAATATGATGCCGGAACCTTCTATCAGAAAATGCTGGATAATGCAGCAAATTATCATGAGATGGAGATCCGCCGAATGTCCCGTCTGACCGGAAACCTCCTCAGGACTATGGATTATTCCGGTATCAAAACAAGAAGAGAACAGAACTACCGTCTGCTGTCGCAGCTTCTTCCTTCAAGGAATGCTTTTACAGGGGAGGTGCCGGAGGGACCGTTTGCCTATCCGTATTATCATAAGAACGGATTAGAGCTTCGACGCTGGCTGGCAGGCCGGAAGATTTTTGTGCCGACAAACTGGCGTAATATCCTGGAAGAATTTGACAGGGATACCATGGAATATGACTGGGCTGCCAATGTGCTGCCGCTTCCCTGTGACCAGAGATACGGGGCAGAAGAAATGCAGTATATCGCGGATTCCATAAGAGAATGGGAGGAAACGGAATCATGAAACACAGATTGCTGATACTGGGAACGTTGGGAGAATTTGAGCAGCTGGTGCAGAAGGCCCGCGAAAAAGGATACTACACCATTGTCTGCGACGGATATCCGGATGGTCCGGCAAGAAAATTTGCAGATGAGGCATTTCAGATCCCGGTAACAGATACGGAACGGATCGCCTGTCTCTGCCGAGAAAAAGAGATCGATGGGATCATCACATCCTTTTCCGACCTTCTTCTGGAATGTATGGTAAAGATCGCGGACCGGGCAGGAATCCCCTGTTATCTGAAACCGGAGCAGCTTCCCTGGTATCGTGATAAATCAGCGACCAGAGCACTGCTTACTGAACTGGGACTTCCCACTCCAGGCTTTCGAAAAATCCCGATCGCATATTTTAAAGACAGGTCCAAAAGAACTCAGCTGCAAGAGCTGCTTGAGGGACTTCGTTATCCGGTGGTCAGCAAGCCACTGGATAAATACGGCTCCCGCGGGATCTATATATCCGAAGATCTGGAGGAGCTGATAAACGGGGCAGAAAAAACAGCAGGATTTTCTGATATGCCGGAGATTTTGGTGGAAGAATATAACGATGGCTATGAATTCAATATGATGACCTGGGTGCGGCATGGAAAAGTCCATGTGATCAGTATTGCAGACCGTGAAAAGACATTTGTTGCCAAAGGTGAGATCCCCATCAGCACAAGAAATGTGTATCCTTCCAGATTATTGTCAAAAGTTGAAAAGCCTGCCACAGAACTTCTTCAGGCATATGCGGACAGAACCGGTCAGAAAGACGGAGCCCTTTCCATGCAGTTTTTCTGGAAGCCGGGAGAAGGTATCCAGGTCTGCGAGATCGCCGCACGATTTTTCGGATATGAGCATGAATTGACCGATATGGTCTATGGCTTTAATATGGAAGAGCTTCTTCTTGCATCTCTCTATGATCCGGATAAGCTGGAAAAAATGCTGGCAGAACACGATGTTCATAAACCACAGTGCTGTGGAGCTGTCATTTATTTTCAGGGAAGGCTTCTTACCATCGAAGATCAGTCTGCGGCAGTCCGGCTGGGAGAGAAAGAACAGGTGGAAAAGCCCTGGATCTTTTATCAGGAAGGAGAGAAGGTCATTGAGCATGGCCTAATCCGTATCTGGCATTATATTATGTAAAAACAGAGAATCGTAAGGAAATGGATCTTCTCACAGAAGAGTTTTATGAGGAAATGCATATTCTGGATCCCAACGGCCAAGAGGTGGCATACCATAATCAGATCCCGGATTATGCACCGGCAGAAAAATAGGCATTGAATTTACAACATGAGTGTGAGAAAATGGAATGTGCAGTTAATGTAGAAAAACCATGAAGAATAAGAAATAAAGAGGAAATACATGATTGATTTTAACAGACCTGCGTTTACAGGTAAGGAATTTGAGTACATCCGTGACGCAGTAGAACGGGGAATGCTCTGCGGCGACGGGATCTACACGAAGAAATGTTCTGCATGGATGGAAGAGCGCTTTCATGTGGGTCATGTGATGCTGACAACCTCCTGTACCCATGCACTGGAGATGGCTGCTTTTTTGGCAGATATCCAGCCTGGCGATGAGGTGATCATGCCGTCTTATACTTTTGTATCAACGGCAGATGCCTTTGTGCTTCGCGGTGCAAGAATCGTATTTGTGGATATCCGGCCGGATACCATGAATATTGACGAGAAGCTGATCGAACAGGCGATCACAGATAAGACCCGCGCGATCGTTCCGGTCCATTATGCAGGAGTAGCCTGCGAGATGGATACGATCATGGAGATTGCCGGAAGACATGATCTGAAGGTAGTGGAAGACGCGGCCCAGGGTGTGGATGCCTACTATAAGGGAAAAGCCCTTGGTACTATTGGAGATTTTGGCTGCTACAGCTTCCATGAAACTAAGAACTATACCATGGGAGAGGGCGGTGCGATCCTGTTCAACGGGGAGCAGTACCTGGAGAAGGCAGAGATCCTGAGAGAAAAAGGAACGGACCGCAGTAAGTTTTTCCGTGGTCAGGTAGATAAATACCGCTGGATGGATTATGGATCATCCTATCTTCCGAGCGAATTGAATGCGGCATATCTTTATGCCCAGCTGGAGCAGCATAAGAAGATCAGCGATAAGCGGATGCAGATCTATGATTTTTACAATGAGAACCTCAGGTTTCTGGCGGAGGAAGGAAAGATCCAGCAGCCTTATGTACCGGAAGAATGCACACATAATGCACATATGTACTACATTAAGGTACATGATATCCAGGTACGCACAAGGCTTCTGAAATATCTCCGCGAAAAGGATATCTGCAGTGTGTTCCATTATGTACCCCTTCATTCCGCACCGGCAGGAAAAAAATTCGGAAGATTTTCCGGAGAAGATGTTTATACTACAAAAGAAAGCGAGCGTCTTATGCGACTGCCCATGTTCTATAATCTGGATATGGAGGATGCGAAGAGAGTTGTGGATGCGATTGCTTCCTTTGACGGGTTTTAACAGAAGAAGGGGAGAGCTATGAAAAAAACAAAAAAATTACTGGCAGTTTTCGCAGCAGTCAGTGTGGCGTTGATGCTGCCGTTACAGACCATGGCTGCAGTGGATCTGAATGCGAAATATGATATCAGCACCAACCAGATCCAGGGATGGCCGGCAGGACCGGATATTACCTCAGATACCGGTATCCTGATGGATGCAGACACAGGAGTTGTTCTTTATAACAAGGGCGGAGATGAACAGAGATATCCGGCCAGCATTACCAAGATCATGACCTTGCTGGTGGCAGTGGAGAACTCCACCATGGATGAGAAGGTGACCTTTACAGAGACCGGGGTGCGTAATGTTACGGCAGATTCCAGTAATATCGGCACAAAGGTGGGCGAAGTCCTGACTATGGAGGATTGTCTTCATGCTCTGATCATCCAGTCTGCCAATGACGTTGCGGCACAGATCGCAGAGCATATCGGCGGGACAGAGCAGGCATTTATCGATATGATGAACCAGCGCGCCAGTGAGATCGGATGTACCAATACACATTTTGCAAATTCCAGCGGACTTCCGGATGATAATCATTATTCTTCAGCACGGGATATGGCGCTGATCTTCCGAGAAGGCCTGAAAAATGAAACATTCCGTACGGTCGTGGGCACACCGGACTATATCATCCAGCCTACAAATATGAACAGCCAGCAGAGGATCCTGCATACCCATCATCCTATGTTTGCACCGGAAAGCGGATTTTACTATGAAGGCTGCATTGGTGGAAAAACCGGAACTACCGTTGCGGCAGGGCATACACTTGTCACAGGAGTGACCAGAGATAATACCACATATATTGCAGTGACTATGCGTGGAACAGAGCTTTCCAATTCCTGTATGGACAGTACAGCTATGTTTAATTACGCATTTGAGAATTTCACAAAAACAGAAGTAAATGGCGGCTATGTATTCCTTCCAAAAGGGGTGGAGCTGAATTCCCTTACCGAGAAGTCAGAGAATACCAATGGGAAAACAGAAACCGGTTACTATTTCGGAGATTATCTGATCGGTACCGCAAGTGTTGCACAGGCAACTGATACACCGGTACCGGAACCGACCGCGGCGGCAGAGGACAGCAGGAAGCGGACAGCTCCGAAGTGGAAGCTTCCACAGAATCAGCAGAGGAAGATAACAGCAAAACAACAGAGAAGAGTACAGCCGGAGAGAGTACCAGCGAAAAAAAGAGCATTCCTGCCCTGCGTAAGATCCTTCTTATGATCATGGCAGCGATGATCCTGATCCTGATCGCCCTTCTTGCGGCTCTCAGAATAAAAGAAAAGAAACATCACAAATAAATCAAAACAGAAAAGGAGAAAGAAAAAATGGGAAAAATAAAAGTAACACAGTGCGGAGATATTGAAGGACTGAAAGTGATCGAGCCAACTGTATTTGGTGATTCCAGAGGATATTTTATGGAAACATACAATTATAACGATTTCAAGGAAGCAGGCATTGATGTGGAATTCGTTCAGGACAATCAGTCCAGCTCCCGTTACGGTGTTCTCCGCGGACTTCATTTCCAGATCAGCTATCCCCAGGATAAACTGGTACGTGTGGTAAACGGAGAAGTGTTTGATGTTGCGGTTGACCTTCGTGAAGGCTCCAAGACCTTTGGAAAATGGTATGGTGTAGTCCTTTCCGCAGAAAACAAGAAACAGTTCTTTATTCCTAAGGGATTTGCTCATGGTTTCCTAGTACTTTCCGAGAATGCAGAGTTCACCTACAAGTGCTCTGATTTCTATCATCCAAACGATGAGGGCGGACTGATCTGGAATGACAAGGACATTAACGTTGAGTGGCCGATCCCGGAAGGCATGGAGCTTATTTTCTCCGACAAGGACCAGAAGTGGGGAAGCTTCGAGGAATATAAGAATCGATAAGGAATTGCAGAATGAAGAAAATATTAGCTTTGCCGGCGGAGCTGTACCAGAATCGAAAGCTGGTTTTAAGCCTTGCAAAAAATGATTTCAAAACAAAATATGCAGGATCCTATCTTGGTATTGTCTGGGCATTTATCCAGCCTATCGTAACGATCCTGGTCTACTGGTTTGTATTTTCCGTAGACTGAAGGCCGGAACGGTATCGGATTACCCTTTTGTACTCTATCTGGTATCCGGTATCGTGCCGTGGTTTTTCTTCCAGGATGCATTAAACGGTGGAACCAATGCCCTGATCGAATACAATTATCTTGTGAAGAAGGTTGTATTCAAGATCAGCATCCTTCCCATCGTAAAGATCATCTCCGCACTTTTCGTGCATGTTTTCTTTGTGGCCTTTGCACTGATCTTATGTGCATGCTACGGATATACACCAAGCCTTTATACACTGCAGATCATTTATTACTCTGTCTGCACCTTCCTTTTTGTACTGGGACTTGTGTATGCTACAAGTGCGATCGTCATTTTTTTCCGTGATCTGACCCAGATCATCAGTATTTTTCTTCAGGTGGGTGTATGGCTTACACCGATCATGTGGGATATCAATATGCTTTCTTCACATCCATGGCTGATCAAGCTGTTTAAGCTGAATCCGATGTACTATGTAGTTACGGGCTACCGTGATTCCATGCTTGGGCATATCGGGATCTGGAACCATGCTTCATGGACGATCTATTTCTGGGTAGTTACGATCCTGCTTTTCGGACTGGGATCTGTGATATTCAAACGTCTGAAGCCGCATTTTGCAGATGTGCTTTAATTGAATGCGGATGGCGGATATCCGCCTGATCCGGATCGGACAGTTCCCATGGGGGATTTGCTCTGTAAGGATAAAAAGCAGAATGGCGGCAGATTGTGAGAGTGAACGATTTACACAAAAGTGAGGTTGAAAATGGCAGAAGATATTGCGATTTCAGTAAATGATGTCAGTAAGATGTACAAGCTTTACGATAATCCTATGGATCGTCTTAAGGAGTCCCTGGGATTATCCAGAAAAAAGAAATATAAAGAGCATTATGCGCTCAACCATGTATCCTTTCAGGTGCATAAGGGAGAAACAGTGGGAATTATCGGAACAAATGGTTCCGGTAAATCCACGATCCTGAAGATCATCACCGGCGTACTTTCGCCTACGGCCGGAGAAATAGCCGTAAACGGAAGGATCTCAGCGCTTCTGGAGCTGGGAGCCGGATTTAACGGAGAATATTCCGGACTTGAAAATGTATATCTCAACGGAAGCATGATCGGTTTTTCTAGGGAAGAGATCGATGCCAAGCTGCAGTCTATTCTGGATTTTGCAGATATCGGTGATTTTATCTATCAGCCGGTAAAAACATATTCCAGTGGTATGTTCGTGCGTCTGGCTTTTGCGGTAGCTATCAATATCGATCCGGAGATCCTGATCGTTGATGAGGCTCTTTCCGTAGGAGATGTATTTTTCCAGGCAAAATGTTACCGGAAGTTCGAAGAGTTCAAGGAAATGGGGAAGACCATTCTGTTTGTAAGCCATGACCTGAGCAGCATCGGAAAATACTGTGACCGTGTTGTGCTTCTAAACAAAGGTGAGAAGCTTGCAGAGGGTGGTGCCAAGGAGATGGTCAATCTTTACCGTCGTGTGCTGGTCAATCAGTATGACGATGCAGATCTGGAAGAAAACACAGATGATGCAGAAGAGGGACAGGCGACGGAGAACCAGGCAGCCGGAGCAGACGTTTCACTGAAAGCACATACCGGAAGCGGTAAAGCTATGAAGGACAGCCTGAACCTGAATCCCAAGGTCCTGGAATACGGCAGTAAGCTTGGCGAGATCGTGGATTTTGCCATCCGGGATGATACAGGTATGATCACCAATGTGATCGAAAAAGGCAAGGAATTTTCCGTTCAGATGAAAGTGAAGTTCCAGGCAGATGTCAGCGATCCGATCTTTGCATTTACCCTGAAAGATCTGAAAGGCACCGAGATCACAGGAACCAATACCATGTATGAACATACGCCTCTGAAACCGCAGAAGGCAGGCGATGTCCGTGAGATCACCTTCAAACAGGTGATGCCTCTGGAGGCAGGGGAATATATGCTGTGTCTGGGCTGCACCGGATATAAAGACGGCGATTTTACCGTATTTCATCGTCTTTACGATGTGTGTAACCTGACCGTGATCACAGATAAGAAAGCAGTGGGATATTTTGATCTGTTTTCCAAAGTATCTGTGAAATAAGTGGAGGAACGACTATGGCGGAGTTGAATTTAGATTATTATACGGCGAAGGATCATTATTCCGATGGGGATATCGAGGAAACACTTCTGAAAATGGCACAGGAAGGCAAATCTTTTGAAGACTTGCCGGAGGAAGAGGTGAGTTTTCCAATGGTCTACCATTTTTCAGGGCTGCGGGAGAATATCTTAAGCTGGTATCCTCTGAAAAAGGCGGATTCCGTTCTGGAGATTGGAGCCGGATGCGGAGCCATTACCGGAATGCTTTGCCGCAAGGCCGGTCATGTGACTTCCGTGGAGCTTTCCAAACGTCGGGCAGATATCAATTATGCGAGAAACAGGGATAAGGAAAATCTGACGATCATGGTTGGAAACCTGAATGACATGACTTTTCCGGAAAAATTCGACTATGTGGTAGTAAACGGTGTGCTGGAGTATGCCATGAGCTTTACCGAGGGAAAAAGTCCTTACGAGACATTTCTTCAGCGTATGGGCGCTTATCTGAAGCCGGAGGGAAGACTTCTGATCGCCATTGAGAACAGACTGGGATTGAAGTACTTTGCCGGAGCACCGGAGGATCACACAGATCTTCACTTTTTCGGGATCAATGGATATCCGGGAAATCAGTCTGTGCGCACCTTTTCCAAGAATGAACTGGGAGAGCTGCTGGAAAACAGCGGCTTTCCTTTTCTGCGCTTTTACTACCCGTATCCGGATTATAAATTTCCGACAGAGATTTTTACAGATGAGAGCCTTTATACCAATTCCTACGGAAGAAGCTATCCTGTATACACAGATAAGACAGCAGATCTTTTTGCAGAAAGTGAAGGCGTAAAGGCATTCGAAAAAGAGAAGATCCTGGACAGCTTTGTGAATTCTTTTCTTGTGGAGGCAGGACGTACCGAAAACCGGGACCCGGAAGAAATCCTTTATGTGAAGCTGAACCAGGAGCGAAAAGAAAAGTTCCGTCTTCTGACCAGGATCGTCCGGGAGAACGGAGAGGTCCGTGCGGAAAAAGAGGCTATGGTGCCCCAGGCTGAGGAATTTGTGGAAAAACTGGAAAAAACCGGAACAGAGAGTACCGGATCCGATAAATATAAGAATCTTCCCTGCAGGGCAGAAAACGGAAAGATCTCTTATCCGCTCCTTACTGGAAAAACTCTTCACCAGGAAATCGCAGAGCTTGCCCAGAAAGAAGATCTTGAAGAGATCAAGGCCCTTCTTAAAAAATTCTATCAGGAATTTTTCGGGGCTCGTCAGGTTGTGGATTACAGGACCGGAGAGTTCCGCGAGGTATTTGGTGATCATCCGGGAAGAGAGGATTACGAATGTGTCTGCCCGGCCAATGTGGATCTGATCTGCAGCAACATCTTTATGGGAGAAAAGGAAAACCAGATCATAGATTATGAGTGGATGTTTGATTTCCCTGTGCCTGTGAATTTTATCATGTGGCGCCTGATCCATGAACTGTATACACATGTTTCTGAGCTGCCGCGGTTATGTCATGAGGATGAGATGATGGCGGAGTTTGACATCAGCTATACAGACTATGAGATATTTATGGATTGGACCATGCATTTCGTCTATGAGTATGTGGGCTGTGGTTCTCTGATCCCGTTTGAACAGAAAAAAGTGCCGGTTTCCGTAACAGAGCTAGTGAACAGAGAAAGAGAAAAGCACCAGATGCACAGCAAGCTGTACTATGATCTTGGTGAGGGATTCTGTGAAGAGCATACACTTTATGCAGAGGGAACACTTTCCGGAAACCGTTTCCGGGTAGAGTTTGCGCTTTCCGGTATTAAAGGAATACGAAATCTCCGCTGGAATCCCGCAAACGGTCATTTCCTGAAAGTGAGGATAGAGCGTCTGGATTGTGGATGCAGTGCGGAGCTTGTGCCTCAGGGTGTCCATATGAAGGTGGATAACAGTACCACTGCGTTTTTTACCACCGATGGCTTTTATCTTATCGATGTTACGCACCCGGAAAATGTGGACAGGATCGTAATAGAGGGAAAACTTGACTGCCTTGAGCTTCCGGATGTGGAAAAGCTTCTGGCCTTTGAAAAAGAGCGGGAAGTACGAAGAGAACAGGAGCGTGTCAGAAAAGAGGCTGAACGTGCCGCAAAGCAGGCAGCAGAGGAAGCAGCACGTGCGCAGGAAGAGGCCCTTCGTCATCCAGGCAAAAAAGCGCGGGTAAAGAGACTGGTCAAAAAGGTTCTTCGTTATCATACAGAGCCGGCAGCAGTGATGGGAGTGGAGACAACTCCTACCTGTATGGGCAGTGTTGATTTCTTCCATTATGAGAATGGCACCTTAAATGCCATTGGCTGGGCCTTTGATCCGACGTTTGCGTCTATGGGACAGCCAAGGATCGCATTTTATCAGGGAACACAGAAGCTTCAGGAGGCTTCCTGTACTACGATCTACCGTACGGATGTGGCTAATGCCATTGGAAATCCGGATGCGGAAAGTGCCGGATTTTCTTTCCTGGCAACGGTTCTTGCGCCGGCAGAGACTTCTGTTTTCCTGGAATACGGAACCGCAGCGGATACCGGAAGATTCCTTATCGGAAAGATCCCGGGAACCAGGGATCAGAAAGAGCTTCTGGTATACGCGATCGAAGATCCGAAGAGTATCGGAAATCTCCGCCATTTCAAACAGCGTCATGTACGCAGCACAAGAAAGGCATATCCACAGGCAGTCTATCAGCAGAAGGTGGATGTGATCGTGCCGGTTTACAACGGACTGGAGTATTTTGATGCCCTGTTTTCCGGAATTGAAAAAACGAAGGTTCCTTATCGTCTGATCATCGTAAATGACAAGAGTCCGGATCCTGAGGTAGGAAACTATCTGGAAAAATATGTCGCAGAGCATGACAATGTGGTACTTCTGAATAATGAGACCAATATGGGCTTTCTTCCGTCTGTAAACCGTGGATTAAAGATGGCGGAAAATCATGTGGCTCTTGTAAATACAGATGTGGAGGTTCCGGAAGAGTGGCTGGAGCGCCTGATGCTTCCGATCTTTGCAAAGGAAAATATTGCAACTACTACACCGTTTACCACCTGCGGAACCATCTGCAGCTTCCCGGATTTCTGCCGGGATAACAAACTGTTTGAGGGAATGCCGCTGTGGGAGATCGATGATGAATTCCGCATGATCCGTCCGCAGTATCCGGCTATGCCTACCGGTGTGGGCTTCTGCATGGGTATGAACCTGAAAGCGATCCAGGAGGTTGGCCTTCTGGATGAGGAGAATTTCGGAAAAGGCTACGGTGAGGAGAATGACTGGTGCCAGCGTGCCATAGCTGCAGGCTATGAGAACGTGCATGTGGATAACCTGTTTGTATATCACAAGCATGGTGGAAGCTTCCCGTCTGAGGAAAAGCAGAGACTTCTGAAAGAGCACAGTGAGGCGCTGCTCCGCAAGCATCCGGATTACAACAAGGATACTGCGGATTACTGCAGAAGAGACCCGCTTCGTCCGGTAAGACTCTACGTGGAAATGAAGCTTCTCAACAGGAAGCTGGATGTGCCTACCATTGTGGCCTTTGACCATGATCTTGGCGGCGGTGCAACGGCTTATCTTGTGGAGAAAAGACGTCTGGCTCTGCGGGAAGGATACCGTTTTGTGACCATCCGCTATAATATCGTAAGCAATCGTTTTTACTTTACGTATCAGTATAAGCAGTATGAGATGGAATTTTTTGCAAATGATCTGGAAACTGCCCTTGGTGAGCTGATGCGTGTGGATGAGATCTGGATCAACGAGCTTGTGACCTATCAGAATCTTTACGGAACCTTGGAACGTATCCTGCGTCTTAAGAGAGAGCAGGGTGCGAAGCTCCTTATGCTTCTTCATGATTTCTTTGCCCTTTGTCCGGCAGTGAATCTGATCGATGCAGAAGGAAAATACTGTGGCGTTCCATCCTGTGAGGTCTGCGATAAATGTATTCCGGATAACCGCAGCAACGCCTGCACAGAATACGGAACCGGAACGCTCTGGCGTACAAAATTCCGGGAATTTCTGTCAAACTGTGATGAGATCCGTGCATTTTCCGATGATACGGCAAGGCTGTTCAAGCGTGCTTATCCGGATGTATACAATCTCCATGTGATCCCGCATGCACCCCATTACCTTCCGGCAGTGAAAAAAATAAAAAAACCACAGAGACCTTTAACATTGGTCTTATCGGCGTACTCTGCTACAAAAAAGGCCTGGAGGTTGTGAAGGCGCTTGCAGGATATATCGAAGAGAATGAACTGAATATCCGTCTGAGACTGATTGGTACTTCCGACGAAGAGATCGAAAGTCCGGTATTTTCCCAGACAGGAAGATATACAAGAGAGGAGATTCCAAGACTTACCCTGGAGCAGGATATTGATATGTTCCTGATCCCGTCTGTATGGCCGGAAACCTTCTCCTACACAACCTCGGAGATCATTTCCATGGGATTTCCGGTAGCGGTACTTCCGGTAGGTGCACCTGTAGAACGTGTGAAACGCTATGCCAAGGGCCTTGTCCTAAAAGATGAGAAGCCGGAGAATATTGTGGAAGAGATGATTTCTCTGTGGAAAACTCTCGGCGAAAGTGAGCTCCCTGTGGAAAAACGCAGGTTTCTTTTCGTAGGAGAGGAGATTTCCTTTGCTTCCAGATATCGTGTGGAGCATTTCCGGGAGCAGCTGATCCTTAAAGGCTATGCATCGAAGTTTATCCAGATAGATCAGGCAGAGCAGGAAAAGATCGAGGAATATACAGCGATCGTGATGTACCGCTGCAGCAAGCTGATGGAAGCAGAAATGCTTGCCAACCGGGCGAAAGCAGCCGGAATCCCTGTTTACTATGATGTGGATGACCTGGTATTTAATTACGAAAAAATTTCCGGGCTGCATTTCCTGAAGGGAAGCGAGTACAGTGACTTCCGCACAACTACAGACCGTATCCGCGGATGTATGGGATTCTGCGACGGATATTTTACATCCACGGAGACACTGGCAGGAGAGATCCGGGAAGAATTTCCGGAAAAACCGGTGGTGATCAACCGCAACTGTATGAGTATGGAGATGGAGATCCTGTCTCACGAGGCTGTGGAGCAGACAGACAAGGCTAAAGACCGGATCTATATCGGATATTTAAGTGGTTCCAAAACGCATGATCAGGATTTTGCCCAGGTGGAGGCAGCACTTCTGGAGGTGATGGAGCGCCACCCGGAGGTTTACCTGAAGCTGGTGGGTGTGCTGGATGAATCCGGAATGGAGCCGGTGCAGAACCGCATCGAGAAGCTTCCGTTTATGGACTGGAGACAGCTGCCTGCCGTGATCGCAGGGCTTGATATTAATCTGATGCCGCTGGAGAACAGCCTGTTCCACTGGTGTAAATCCGAGAATAAGTGGACAGAGGCTGCCCTTGTAAAGGTTCCGAGTGTCATGAGCCGTAACTGTGAGATGGAATACGTGGTCGAAAACGGAAAAGATGGCTGGATGTGCACCACAAAAGAAGAGTGGGTCAATGCCCTGGAAGCTCTGGTTACTGATGAGAAGGCCAGAAAAGCCATGGGTGAGGCCGCACATCAGAAGGTTATGGAGCATTACCTTACAGTAAATACCGGAAAGGATGCAATGGAGGAATTGTTATGCAGCGAGAGCTATACGAAGTAGAAAAGGACAGGTTTGACCTGAAGGACAGTTCTCTGTATCATCTTCAGGGAACCTGGCCGAAGGATCATAAGCCGGAAGCCGTTCTTGACGGGGAAAAGCTTCCGGCAGCCATCAGTGCCCAGGAGCGTGTCAGCGCCCTGGAGCGCTTTAAGGATCTGGATCTAGTAAACGGAGAACGTGTGCAGATGGAAATCTGCCTGCCGGATCTGGAGGGCAAAAAGAAGCTTGTTGTTTATGCGGTAAAGGGTGAAAAACGTGTCCGGTGGTTTTCTGTTTCGGCAGCACAGCTTTACAGGAAACAGGGAAAACCGCAGTACTTTATTGAGAGCATCGAGGTGGAAGCCGGGGAAAAGATCTGCCGTGTCCGTGGCTGGGCAGCCTTTAACAGCCCCCTGACCATACGCCTGGAGGATCGCAGCCGGAAGGAAATCCCCTGCGAGATCACCAGACTGAAACGTGTGGATGTACAGAATCAGTACCAGGAAACAGAAATCGATGAGAAGAGCGGTTTTTTCTTTGAATTCCATTATGACAGTGTGAAGGAATTCTACATTGTATTTGAGGCAGGCAATGTGCGGACGCTTCGTCTGGTACATCTGCAGCCACAGAAGCGCCTTGCGGAGAAAGCTGCGGTATATTTCCGTAAGGGAAGCCGTTACATGAAGCTTCACGGGGCAGCAGCCCTTACCGGAAAGGTATTTGGAAAGGTGCTGGACCGTAAAAACCGTCCGGTGGATTATTCCAAATGGATCGTGAAGCATCTGCCGGACAAGGCAGAGCTTGCAGAAGAAAGAAAAACGAAATTTTCCAGGAATCCAAAATTCAGTATTGTGATCCCGCTTTACAAAACACCGGAAAAATATCTACAGCAGCTGGTAGATTCCATAGAAGCCCAGACCTACGGGAACTGGGAGCTTTGTCTTTCCGACGGAAGCGGAGCAGATTCTCCTCTTACCGATTATCTGAACAGACTGGAAAAAAGTGATGACAGGATCCGTGTGATCCGCAACGACCAGGCACTTCAGATCGCAGAGAATACCAATGCGGCCATGAAAGCGGCAACAGGAGATTTTATCGTGTTTGCAGATCATGATGATGAGCTGACGCCGGACGCCTTGTTCCGGTGTGTGAAAGCGCTGAATGAGGATCCGGAGCTTAAGGTTCTGTATTCCGATGAAGATAAGATGTCCATGGACGGGCACAAATTCTTTCAGCCGCATTTCAAACCGGACTTCAATATTGATCTTTTGTGTACAGTAAACTACATCTGTCATCTTTTTGTCGTAAAAAAAGAGATCGTGGATCAGATCGGAATGCTGAAAAAGGAATTTGACGGTGCACAGGATTATGATTTTGTGTTCCGCTGTGTGGAAGCTGCGGGAAGAGAGCAGATCCATCATATCCCCAGGATCCTTTATCATTGGAGATGCCATGAGGATTCCACAGCAGAGAATCCGGAAAGCAAGATGTATGCCTTTGATGCAGGAGCACGTGCCATCAAGGCTCATTATGACAGGATCGGAGTTCCGGTGGAAATCGAAAAGGGTGAATATCTTGGACTTTACCGTACAAAATTCCTCTGGGAGGAAAAACCGCTGATCTCCATCATCATCCCAAACAAGGATCACATTGATGATCTGAAGAGATGTATTGATTCCATCGAAGAAAAGGCAACTTACCGCAATTATGAGTATGTGATCGTGGAGAACAACAGTACGGAGGATGAGACCTTTGCTTACTATAAAGAGCTGGAAGCATCCAATCCGAAAGCCCATGTGGTGTACTGGATGGTATTTTCAACTATTCTGCCATCAATAATTTCGGAGCTGCTCATGCTAAGGGTGACTATCTGCTTCTTCTCAACAATGATACGGAGATCATCAGCCCGGACTGTCTGGAGCAGCTTTTGGGATACTGTATGAGACCGGATGTGGGAGCTGTAGGAGCGCGGCTCTATTATGAGGATGATACCGTGCAGCATGCAGGAGTAGTCGTTGGCTTCGGCGGTATTGCGGGACACTGCTTTGTGCAGCAGAAGAGAGACGCTACCGGATACTGCCACAGGATCATCTGTGCCCAGGATTACAGCGCTGTAACCGCAGCCTGCATGATGGTGAAGCGTGAGGCCTTTGATAAGGTTCACGGATTAAGTGAGGAATTCCAGGTTGCCTTTAATGACATAGATTTCTGCCTTCGTCTGGGAAAAGCCGGATATCTGGTTGTATACAATCCTTATGCGGAGCTTTATCACTATGAATCCAAATCCAGAGGTCTTGAGGATACACCGGAGAAGGTGGCAAGATTTAACCGCGAGATCGCTTCCTTTGAGAAGCACTGGCCGGAGATCCTCCGTGCCGGAGATCCTTACTATAATCCGAACCTTACACTGGAGAGCCAGGATTTCTCTCTGAAGCGGATATAGGAGGTTATATTTTGGAAAAGAAAAAAATCTGGAAGGATGAGAGAGTTCAGGCAGGGGTTCTTGTCCTGGCAGCATTTCTGCTCCTGACTGCATGGGCGTTTATGCAGCCCCTGGGGGCAGGCCCCGATGAAAAAATGCGCTACATGGTGGCACAGTATCTTCATGAGCATCCGGGAAAGCTGCCTCTTGGAGATGAGCCAGCCATCCGTGATGCGACATGGGGGATTTCCTATGCCTATTATCCGATCCTTTCCTATATGGTATCTGCTGTATTTATGGGGATCGCAGGTCTGTTCCATGCTTCTGCAGACGGATTACTCCATGCGGCGAGAATGGCAGATGTGCTCTTTGTGACTGGAGCGGTATATTTTGTGGTGAAAGCATCCGGAAAGCTTTTTCCGAAAGAGGGAAGATGGCTGTTTGCCGCACTGGCAGGCTTTATGCCGCAGGCATTGTTTCTGGGAACTTATGTAAACACGGATTCCCTGGCGCTTTTATCCATGGCGATGATCCTGTATTCCTGGTCCTGTTATCTGGAAGCGAGAGACTGGAGCTTCAGAAATTCGATCCTTCTGGCTGTTGGAATGGCAGTCTGTGCACTGTCCTACTATAATGCCTACGGATGGATCTTATGCAGCTTCCTGTTTTTCTGCCTGACAGTCCTTCTGTGCAGGGAAGAGCCGGTGAAACAGAGAGTTGCCTTTCTGTTCCGGAGAGGGATCGTGATCGCGGCAGTAACCCTTGCTTTATGCGGCTGGTGGTTTATACGAAATGCCGTTCTCTATGACGGAGATCTGATCGGAAGAAATGCCTGTGCACAGTGTGCGGAAAAATATGCGGCTGTTGATTACAGGCCGTCCAGATACCCCACACCGGAGAAGCTGAACTGGTCATGGAAGGATATTCTTTTGTATCAGGACCCGGGCTGGCAGCATAACTGGCTGCTGACAGTTCTGGTAAGCTTTATCGGAACCTTTGGCCTGATGCAGATCTATATGCCTTATAGTGTGAGCAAGGCATATTTCCTGTTCTTTGGAATGGGTGGGATCGGTATTTTAACCATGTTGGGAATGTTTTATCCGAAGAAACGTACTGTGGTAAAAGAACGAAAAGCAGCAGGAAGTGAAAAGCTGAAGATAAAAACAATAACCGTGTACGATAAATGGGACAGAAAAGGGATCTTTCATCTGCTGCTGATCCTTCTGATCCTGATCCCTGTGGGTCTGTTTATGTATTATGTATATTATAGTGACAACCAGGCACAGGGACGTTATATCATGCCGGCACTGTATCCGGCCATGTATTTTGTGACAGCCGGCTGGAATCGTCTGCTTGAGCGTTTTGTAAAAAAGGAAAATATCAGAATGTGGATATACCGGGTCCTGACAGCACTTCTGGCTGCTTCGCCGTTTTTATGCTATATCTTCCTGGTAGTTCCGTTTTATGGCTGACACCCCGATGGGTGAGATGGCAGAAAAAATCCCTTCTATGTATCCGGATATGACCGGTACATAGGAGGGATTTTTTGATTCTGAAATATATTTGCCTGGGAAACAAGATCAGGAACGGATGATCCGGATCATGCGCCACAGCAGAAGGATAAGGAGCAGGATGCCCACACCGCCAATGGCAAAATACGGGATCTGGGATCTGGATTCGGAATAAGCTTTTGCAGAATCCATGTTTTCATCATTTTCCAGTACATCGGAGGAGCTTTCCTGGGAGGAATCCTCGATAACTGCAGTTCCCACCTGAGTTCCGCCAAAGGAATAGGTGCGTAAGATCTGACCGTCAGATTCCGTATCTTCCGTAGTCAGGTCGTCTGCGGTCGCGCCGGATGGAACCATTACAGTGCCGCCGGACAGGATGTGAAAATCATCCTCGCTGAGATCCAGAAGCTGGAAATTGGAAAAACCGTAATCCAGAAGTGAGATCGCTTCGTTGGCTGTCTGACCGGTAGCTCCGTTCATAACTACTGCGATCAGAGTAGTACCGTTTCGCTGTGCAGCTGTGACAAGAACGCTTCCGGAAGCAGTGGTGGTACTTTCACGACCGCCGATACATCCTTCATAATAGGAAGCGGATGCAGGATCTGTCATGGTAAAAGAGCTTGTCAGGTTACGGGTACCGCCGGAAACATTGGTAGCTGGGATCGTATAGGAGGTGGCTCCGGAGATGGTGCGGAAGCTGTCATTACGGATAGCCGCCTGCATGATCAGAGCCAGATCATGTGCTGTGGTATGCTGGTTGTCATCCGGGAGACCGGTAGGATTGGTGAATACCGTATTGGTACATCCTAGCTCCTTGGCACGGTCGTTCATTTTCTGGACAAAGGCATCCACAGATCCGCCGATCTGTTCTGCGACCTGGAGAGCAATGTCATTGGCAGAGGCCAGCATCAGAGCGTAAAGGCACTGCTCCATGGTAAATACCTCTCCGAGCTGTGAGGAAATATGAGCGCCTCCGTCTGTAACACCGGATACACCGGTTTCTGTCATGGTAACCTGATCGTCAAGCTGGCTGTTCTCCAGTGCCAGAAGACAGGTCATGATCTTAACTGCGCCGGCCGGAGAAAGCGTGGTGTCCATATCCTTGGCATAGAGGATCGTATCGGAAGTATCTTCCATGATCACGGCAGATGCGGAAGTGATCTCAGGCCCCTGAGGCCATCCGCTGATCCCATTGGTGGTAACACCGGAGGATACAGCAACAGCGGTTTCTTCTGTGGCGAAAACTGGAGTCTGGAACACCATGGAAGCGGAGATCCCAATAGCCAGAAGCGCTGTGGTTATTCTTGATTTTTTCATGATAAATGGTACTCCTGTATAAAAAATAATTCTTATGTAAGCAATACATACGTAAGCTCAGTATAACACATTTCCTCTCTTCCTTGCAAAAAAAATGATGGAATGGTAAAATATGTTCATCAAACTGTTACTGAGAACAGAGTGAACAGTAACAGCAAACTGAGTAATACGGAGATAATATATGAGTAAAGATGATTCTACAGGAAAGATCCAATGGGACAGACTTATAAAGAAGCTTTCCCCCTATACAGTACAGAAGGGCTTAAGATACCTGAAGCATTATGGTCTGAAAGAGTTCTGGATCCGGCTTCATGAACGTTTTGAACCGGAAGAGGTTCCTTACGGACCATGGTATGAGGCATACAGACCTGACGAGGAAACACTGGAGAAGCAGCGGAAACGCAAATTTCCGGATGGGCCGTTGATCAGCATTGTGGTACCTGCATATCTGACACCGGAGCGTTTTTTAAGACAGATGCTGGACTCTCTCCTTGCACAGACATATGAGAACTGGGAGCTGTGTCTGGCAAACGGAAGCCCGGAGGATCCGGACATGCAGACTGTGCTGAGATCCTATGCAGAGATGGACAGGAGGATCCGCTATCAGGATCTGAAAGAGAATCTTGGCATTGCAGAAAATACAAACGCAGCTTTTGCCATGGCAGAGGGTGATTTTATCGCACTTCTGGATCATGATGATCTGCTGGCACCTAATGCATTGTATGAGATCGCGGCGGCACTGGAGGAGCATCCGGAGGCGGATGTGATCTATACAGATGAGGATAAGGTCACGACAGATCTTTCTGAACATTTTCAGCCCCATCTGAAACCGGACTTTAACCTGGATCTTTTAAGATCCAATAATTATATCTGCCATTTTCTGGTGGTAAGACGTTCCGTAGTGCAGACAGTGGGCGGATTTCGCCGGGAATTTGACGGCGCCCAGGATTATGATTTCATTTTCCGCTGTGTGGAGCAGGCAAGGAAAGTGGTCCATGTACCGGAGATCCTTTATCACTGGAGGACCCACAAATCCTCCACAGCAGATAATCCGGCAAGCAAGATGTATGCTTTTGAAGCCGGCAGACGTGCCATTGAGGGGAATCTCAAACGGACCGGAACTCCGGGAACCGTGGAGCATACTCCGGATTTTGGATTTTACCGTGTGAAGTATCCGGTGCAGGGAGAACCTCTGGTTTCTGTTATCATTCCGAACCGTGAGGAGAAAGAAACGCTTCAGGCCTGCGTGGAATCCATTTTTGAAAAAACTGCCTACAAAAATTACGAGATCATCATTGTGGAGAATAACAGCAGCTCCGAAGAGATCTTCCGGTATTACAGAAAGCTTTCGGAGGATCCCAGGGTCCATCTGATCCGCTGGAAAAAAGGCTTCAACTATTCTGCCATCAACAATTTCGGGGTGCGCCATGCCAAGGGAGATTATCTGCTTTTTCTGAATAATGACGTAAAGGTCATCGATCCGGACTGGATGTCAGAGATGCTGAGCGTGTGCAGCGTAAGGAAACAGGTGCAGTTGGCGTCAAGCTGATCTATCCGGATAACACCATTCAGCATGCAGGCTGCGTGGTGGGAATGGGCGGAATTGCCGGGAACATGTTTGTGAATATGCCGGCAGAGCGTACCGGATATCTCCATAAGGCCTCTCTTCTGCAGGATATGAGCTGTGTGACTGCAGCATGTATGATGATGAAGAAGGAAGTTTTTCTGGAGGCAGGAGGCTTTACGGAAGAGCTTGCAGTTGCGTTTAATGATGTGGATCTCTGTCTGAAGGTGCGAAGCCACGGCCATCTGATCGTCTATGATCCGTATGTGAAGCTCTATCATTACGAATCCAAGTCAAGAGGCACTGAGGACAGCGAGGAAAAGGTCCGCCGTTTCCAGACGGAGATCGAATACATGCGCTGTCACTGGCTGGATATCCTGAAAAAAGGAGATCCATACTATAACAAAAATCTTTCTTTAACCAAATGGAATTATTCCCTGAAGCCCCTTCCGGGAATGGGAAAGAAGAAGGGATAAAGCAATGCAGGAAGTATCAGTAGTCATACCAAACTTTAACGGAATGGCATATCTGGATGGTGTTCTTTCCAGTCTTGAAAGACAGACTATCCGTAATTTTGAGGTTATACTAGTGGATAATGGTTCCACTGATGGCAGCTGTGCATTTGTTTCAGCGGAATATCCATGGGTACACATGATACAGCTTCCGGAGAATTACGGTTTCAGCAGAGCCGTCAATGAAGGGATCCATGCGGCACGTTCCCCATATGTGTTGCTTCTGAACAATGATACGGAAGCGGAACCGGATTTCCTGGAGGAGATGGTTGCTGCCCTGCGCAGACATAAGAAGGCATTTTCCTGTCAGGCAAAGATGATCCAGCTTCATGACAGGGACAAGATGGATGATGCCGGAAATTATTACTGTGCCCTTGGCTGGGCTTTTGCCAGGGGAAAAGGCAAGGACATCCGCCATTATGACCGAGAGCAGAAGATTTTTTCCACCTGTGCGGGAGCTGCGATCTACCGGAAGAAATTTATTGACAGGATCGGAGATTTTGATGAGGAGCATTTTGCTTATCTGGAGGATCTGGATATCGGTTATCGGGCCAGAATCTGCGGTTATCAGAACTGGTATGCTCCAAAAGCGAAAGTTTATCATGTAGGAAGCGGTACTAGCGGATCCAGATATAATCAGTTTAAGATCCGGTATTCTTCCAGAAACAATATTTATCTTATCTATAAGAATATGCCGTTTCTCCAGATCGTGCTGAACCTTCCGTTTTTTCTGGTGGGATTCGGTGCGAAGATCCTGTTTTTTGCGTCCAAGGGATTCGGACGTGAGTACCTTGCAGGCATCAAAAACGGCTTTCAGATCAGCCGCAAAAACAAAAAAGTCAGATTTTCCATGAGGAATCTTCCGCGTTATATACAGCTCCAGTTTGAACTCTGGATCAACATTTTTAGGCGTTTTGCCGGTTAAGACACCATATTTTCACAGAATTTTTATATTTCGGAGGGAAGATTTTATTGCTTTTGGTTTTCATCTATTATAAGATAAAAGCAATGAACTTAAATGAGGTGGCGGAAATTGATTAAAGACAACCAGAAAAATTTCAGTCGTCTCCATATGCTGATCGATGTATTTGTGATCGCGGCCTCCTATGCCCTGGCCTGGCTGATCCGTTTTCAGGGAATTTTTGAGCATTCGGCGGTCCAGTCCAAGACCGTCCAGGAATATATGTTTATGCTGATATTCATTATTCCGGGATATTTACTTCTTTATCAGGCCTTTGATCTTTATACACCGATGCGAATGCAGGGGCGTCGTCTCGTACTTGCCGGAATTGTGAAGGCAAATGCGTTAGGGCTCCTTATCATCATGTTTGCACTTTACAATTTTAAAGAGCTGGACTATTCCCGTCTTACTCTGGTTTCTTTCTGTGTGATCAATATCGTCCTGGAATGGTTTGTGCGTATGGTTATATTTTACATTCTCCGGGATATGCGCAAAAAAGGAATGAACCAGAAACAGGTGCTGCTGGTAGGATACAGCCGTGCTGCCGAGGAATATGTAGACAGGATCCTGCAGAATCCGCAATGGGGATACGTGATCAGGGGCATACTGGATGACAATGTGCCGGCAGGCACTACTTATAAGGGCGTTAAGGTGATCGGTCGAATCGCCAATCTGATGATCATCCTTCCATCCAGTCGTCTGGATGAGATAGCCATTACCCTGGGCTTAAGTGAGTATTATCGTCTGGAAGAGATCGTTGCACTCTGTGAAAAATCCGGCGTGCACACAAAATTTATTCCGGATTATAATAATATTATTCCGACCAAACCATATACAGAAGATATTCTCGGGCTTCCGGTGATCAATATCCGGTATGTGCCCCTGAGCAACACGTTTAATGCACTGATCAAGAGATCTATGGATATTGCAGGCGCGATCGTTGCGATCATTGTGTCCTCACCAGTGATGCTGGTGTTGTGTATGCTGATCAAGCTGACTTCGCCGGGCCCGCTGATCTATAAGCAGGAACGTGTCGGGCTTCACAATCAGACTTTCCGGATGTATAAATTCCGTTCCATGGAGATCCAGAAAGAATCAGAAGAAAAAAAGGCGTGGACAGTAAAGAACGATCCAAGAGTTACCGGAATCGGTAAATTTATGCGTCATACCAGTCTGGATGAGCTTCCACAGCTTTTTAACATTCTGAAGGGTGAGATGAGTCTTGTGGGACCAAGACCGGAGCGGCCGTTTTTTGTAGAAAAGTTTAGGGAGGAGATACCACGTTATATGGTCAAGCATCAGGTGCGGCCGGGTCTTACCGGGTGGGCACAGGTAAATGGCTATCGTGGAGATACTTCTATCAGAAAAAGGATAGAGTGTGATCTGTATTATATCGAAAACTGGTCTGTGGGATTTGATATAAAGATCATGTTTCTTACCATATTCAAAGGATTTATTAATAAGAACGCATACTAAAAAGGGGAAAAGGAAAAGATGTCAAAACCTCGGAAAAAAAGCAAGAAGATTTTATTTATCCTGGAGATCGTCGTACTGCTCCTGTTTATCGGAGGTCTGTTCGTTTATGGTCAGATCTCAGCCAAACTGGATAAGATCGACATCCAGGAAACAGATCTTGCAGACCAGGATATTGTAACTAATGATCAGGCACCGCAGATGACGGGATATACCACCTATGCACTGTTCGGACTGGACCACAGAAGCAAGAATGAGAAGCTGAATACAGAGAACAGTGATACCATCATCATTGCGAGTATCAACAATGATACGAAGGCAGTCAAACTTGTGTCTGTCTATAGAGATACCCTTCTCAATGTAAAGGATGATACCTATTCCAAAGCCAATTCGGCATATGCATTTGGCGGACCGACCAACGCGGTTTCCATGCTGAATACGAATCTGGATCTGAATATCACAGATTATGTTGCCATTGATTTTAATGCGCTGGTAACTGTGGTAGACTGCCTCGGAGGATTGGACATCCCTCTTTCCTATGCGGAGATCGTTCATATGAACAATTACTGTGTGGAGACATCAGAGGAAACCGGAAAGAGCTACACACCGATCGAACTGCCGGATCCGAAGCCGGAGGATGAGGAAGCAATCGTAGATACCTATCATCTTAATGGTGTACAGGCTACCTCCTACTGCCGTATCCGTTATACTGCAAGTCTTGATATGGGACGTACCGAGAGACAGAGACGAGTGATCCAGATGATCGTAGATAAGGCGAAAAAGGCAGGACTTTCCACTATCTTTGATATTATGGATCAAGTATTCCCGATGGTCAAAACTTCTGTTTCCAAAACAGAGATCCTGAAGATGATCCCGGCTATGATCGGCTACAGTATTGATGAAACTACAGGCTTCCCCAATGATTATAAATTTGCCCAGGTAAAGGGCAGCGTTATCGTACCTACCACACTGGAATCCAATGTTCTGAAGATGCATCAGTTTCTGTATGGAGACACCAGTTACACTCCGACGCAGGATGTACTCAACAGAAGTGCCCAGATCACAAATATCGCAGGCGGAGGCGACGTGCAGGACACTGCACCTGCGGTGACAGATACACCGAATGACGCAACGGATGATTCGTACACGTGCAGGGAGATACATCCACAGATTACAGCAGTACGGACACAAGTGATGATGCTGATTACAGCACAGACACAGATTATGATTCGGATTACTCCGGAGACGATTACAGCACAGATACGGATTATTCCGGAGACGATTACAGCACAGATACGGACGATTCCGATACGGATTATAGCGATTATACCGACGGAGAAGATTATTCGGAGAATGAATAAAACATCAAAATAAGCAACCAGCAGAAGGGACCATCCAGTAACGGGTGGTCCTTTCTGGACAGGAGACAAATATGAAAACATTAAAAACAGACGTGATCATCCCGGCATACCGTCCGGGAGAAGAATTTGAAAAACTGCTGGAAAGACTCAGCGCACAGAAATATCCTATCAATAAGATCCTTGTCATGAATACAGAAAAGAAATTCTGGAAAGAGACCTGGGAACAGGAATATCCGCTTGTGGAAGTCCGGCATCTTACAAAAGAAGAATTTGACCATGGCGGTACCAGAAGGCAGGCGGCAGAGCTTTCGGATGCGGAGATCCTTGTATTTATGACACAGGATGCAATGCCGGCAGACAGGGAACTGATCGGAGCACTGGTAGGAGCTCTTGCAGAGAATCCACAGGCAGGAGCCGCTTATGCGCGTCAGCTTCCAAAAAAGGACTGCAGATTTCTGGAAAAATATACCCGTTCCTTTAATTATCCGGAACAGTCCTGTCTGAAAACGGAAAAAGATGTACAGACCTACGGGATCAAAACATATTTCTGCTCCAACGTCTGTGCTGCTTATGATCACAGGATCTATGATGAGATTGGTGGATTTCCGGAGCATGCTATTTTTAATGAAGATATGATCTATGCAGGCTGGATGGTAAAAAAAGGCTATGGAGTTGCCTATGTATCAGAAGCGCGTGTATATCATTCTCACAATTACACCTGTATGCAGCAGTTCCACAGGAATTTTGATCTGGGAGTTTCCCAGGCGGAGCATCCGGAGGTTTTTGAAGGAGTGCCTTCCGAAGGTGAGGGCATCCGGCTGGTAAAAAAAAGCATGGCATATCTTCTGAAAACAGGCCACATATGGCTGATCCCCGGACTGTTTTTGCAGAGCGCTTCCAAATACGCCGGATATTTTCTCGGAAAACGATACAAAAAGCTCCCTGAAAAAATGATCCGATCCTGCACCATGAATCCGGAATACTGGAAAAAGAACAAATAAGAGCAGGTCACGGTTTTTTAAAAGAGATATCACAGTTTAAACACAATTCCCTGTTAAACTGTCTTTTATAAGAGAAATAAATGTTACTGAGAACGGAGTGAGCAGTAACAGATACATGCATCAGATAACATAGAAGGGAGCACCAGAGGCATGAGTGAAGAGAATAAATGGGGGACAGGCTTGCCGGATGAGGATAAGAATGCTTCGGCAGAACAGAAACCGCTGACGCATCCTTATTCTGAGGGACGCAGGATGCAGGAGAGCGGACAGGACAGTTATGCAGGTGCCGGACAGAGTGAAGGCACTTCGCAGGAGAAACCAAAATACGGACATTATGAGGTGCATCAGCCTCAGGCCGGTAATTATGCCGGTGGAAATATACCGCCCAAAAAGCCGCGGAAAAAGAGAGATTTTTCAGGCAACAACAGCTTTGGAAAGAAAGCAGCCACTGCGGTGGCACTGGCTGTGATCTTTGGGCTGGTAGCCGGAGTGGTTTTTCAGGGCGTGAATATTGCAGCAGATAAATACAGAGGAAATGACAGCAGTACAACAATCGGAAAGACAGAAACAGTTACCGGGACAGAGGACAGTACTGACAGTAGCTCTGCGGATTCTACTGTGAAGGATATTGTGGCAGAGAGTGGTACAGTGGCCGGTGTAGCCCAGGCAACCATGTCTTCTATCGTTGCCATTACATCTGTCAGTGTGCAGGAGATCCCAAGCTTTTTCGGATATGGAACGAGGCAGTATCAGAGTGCAGGAAGTGGTTCCGGTATTATTGTAGGAGAAAATGACAGCGAGCTTCTCATTGCGACTAACAACCATGTGGTATCTGGAGCGACTACACTTACTGTGTGCTTTGCAGGCAGTGATGTGGTAGGAGCGGAAGAAGAAACCCAGGCTATGGCAAGCAGCTCCGATGGAGATGCGGATGTGGATAACGCAGTTTCTGCCAAGATCAAAGGTACCGATGAAGAGAATGATCTGGCAGTGGTGGCAGTGGAGAAATCCGATATTCCGGATGAGACCATGGATGAGATCAAGATCGCACAGATGGGAAGCTCGGACGATCTTGTAGTCGGTGAGCAGGTGGTTGCCATTGGCAATGCACTGGGCTATGGACAGTCAGTTACCTCCGGATGGATAAGTGCCCTTAACAGAAGCATCGGTACAGAGGACGGAGAAGCCAGCGGACTGATCCAGACTGATGCAGCGATCAATCCCGGAAACAGTGGCGGTGCACTTCTGAACATGAACGGTGAAGTGATCGGTATCAATGCGGCCAAGTATGCAGACAGTCAGGTGGAAGGCATGGGATATGCCATTCCGATCTCCAAGCAGAGCCGATCCTGGAAGAACTGATGAACCGCGAAACCAGAGATAAGGTGGAAGATTCTTCCAAGGTAGGATATATGGGAGTCAAGGCTGCCGATCTTACAACAGAAGCCATCCAGATGTATAATATGCCGGCAGGTGCTTTTATTACTGAGGTAACGGAAGGCGGCGCAGCAGATAATGCAGGGATCAAAAAAGGCGATATCATTGTGAAGCTGGATGGACAGAAGGTAAGCGGCAAGGATGACCTTGTTGATAAGCTGCAGTATTATGAGGCAGGAGAAACCATCGAAGTGGTGATCTCCAGAGCGAACAGCGGAGAGTACAAGGAACAGACGGTTGAAGTGACCCTCGGAAGCAAACCCTCTTCTGACAAATAAAAGAAAATACAGGATAACCATTTATAAACCGGGGAGCTGCATAAGAACATGCAGCTCCCGGTTTATAAAAACTTAATTTGATACAGCCGGATTATGTGCTATAATATGCATAATAAAAACCAGAAAGGAAATGTTATGGCAGATCAGTTTGATAATAATAAAGACAATGACCAGGAGCAGAAATACGAGAAATTCTGTTTTTTATGTCGCAGACCGGAGAGTCAGGCAGGGAAGATGATCGACCTTCCTAATCATATACATATCTGTGCGGATTGCATGCAGAAAAGCTTTGATACTATGAACACCCAGATGAACAATGGAAATTATTCCGATCTTTTTAACATGCCGAATGTGAGCATGATCGATCTCAGCAGTTTCCAGAATCCCGGAAACCAGGCGAAGAAGATCAAGAAAAAATCAGAGACTCCGAAGCCGGTGATCGATCTCAAAGATATTCCTGCACCACATAAGATCAAAGCAACTCTGGATGAATATGTGATCGGACAGGAATATGCCAAGAAGGTAATGTCTGTAGGTGTATACAACCATTATAAAAGAGTTGCCACAGATACCATGGATGATATTGAGATCGAGAAATCCAATATGCTGATGATCGGACCTACAGGCTGCGGTAAGACTTATCTGGTGAAGATGCTTGCCAGACTTCTTCAGGTACCGCTTGCCATTGCAGATGCCACATCTCTTACAGAGGCTGGTTATATCGGTGATGATATCGAGAGCGTAGTATCCAAGCTCCTTGCGGCTGCAGATAATGATGTGGAGAAGGCAGAGCACGGGATCATTTTCATCGATGAGATCGATAAGATCGCAAAGAAGAAGAATACCAACCAGAGAGATGTCAGCGGAGAGGCTGTCCAGCAGGGACTTCTGAAACTTCTGGAGGGAAGTGAAGTGGAAGTTCCGGTGGGTGCTACCAGCAAGAATGCCATGGTACCTATGGTGACTGTAAATACAAGGAACATTCTGTTTATCTGTGGCGGTGCGTTCCCGGATCTTGAGAATATCATCAAAGAAAGACTGAATAAACAGGCGTCTATCGGATTTTATGCAGATCTGAAGGACAAATATGATGATGATCCGCATGTGCTGGAGAAAGTAACGGTAGATGATCTCCGTGCATTTGGAATGATTCCGGAATTTATCGGTCGTCTTCCGATCATCTTTACCCTGAACGGGCTGACGGAAGATATGCTTGTGAAGATCCTCAAGGAGCCGAAGAACGCCATTCTGAAACAGTACAAGAAGCTTTTGGCACTGGATGAAGTAAAACTGGAGTTTGAGGACGGTGCCTTACATGCCATTGCCCGTAAGGCATTGGAACGCCATACAGGAGCCAGAGCTCTCCGGGCTATCCTGGAGGAATATATGCTGGATATCATGTATGAGATCCCGAAGGACGACAATATCGGTGAGGTCGTGATCACAGAGGGATACATTCAGGGCAACGGAGGTCCGAAGATCCTTATGCGTGGACAGGAGATCCCGGCACTGGAAGGATAAGAAACAAGAAGATTCTTTAATATATAAAGGAGCGTGACAGATATGGCAAAAAGCAGTTTTTGGGATGATCTGGGAAACACACTGACAAGAAAGGCAAAGGGCTTAAGTTCCAGAGCAGAGAATCTCTATGAGATCCAGAAGATCCGTAACAAGCTCTCTGCACAGGAGCGTATGACCGAAAAGCTGATGATGGATATCGGAAAGATGATCTATACACGTTATGAGCAGGGAGAAGCCGTTGACGGTGAGACGGGAGCTATCTGCGAGGAAATCAGCCAGCACATGCTGGAGGCGGATCACTACAGAGATGCGATCGCTGCCAGTAAAGGGAGAAGTTCTGCCCGGCCTGCCATAAGGCGGTGATGCGGGAGGCCAGCTTCTGTCCGTATTGCGGAGCGGCGTGTCCTACAGCGGAGCTGGAAGAGAAAGCTGCCGATGTGATCGAGCAGGCAGATGAGGAGCTTGAAGAGGCTGCTGAGGCAGAGGTGATAGAAGTACCGGAGACAGAAGCGGAAGAAAACGCAGAAGCTACAGAAGCGGCAGCAGATCCGGAAGAGACAGTAGAAGCGTCAGAAGTAGTAGAAACAGAAGAAGCTACAGAAGTGGCAGCAAAAACCGCAGAAGCGTCAGAAACAGAAACATCAGGATCAGATCCGGAATTGGAAGAGGAAAGAACGGAAGTGGGATCTGCAGAAACAGAGGAGCCTGCGGCTGATCCGGAAAATACAGAAACAATAGAAGAAAAAACAGAATAACCATAAGCATATAAGGCAGGCTTTCCCCAGTGGGAGCCTGCCTGAATATTATGCAGACCACAGAAATAAGGAGGGGGAATAATGTTGTGGAATTTACTGACGGCGGGAATCTTTGGTACAGACTATTATATAAAGAAAAAAATCAACACATCGGAAAAGAAAGATCTGAAGGAAAAGTGCCTGGGAGGCAGACTGATCGTAAGAAATTGCCATAATCATGGGATGATGCTTGGAATATTAAAAAACAAAGATAAAGAATTCCTGAGAGATCTTGCATCTATGGTGCTGGGCGGTGCAATCTGGGAGTATATACGTACTTTCGGAGAAAAAGGCACACGCATATCCAAGCTTGGGCTTTCCATGATCCTGGGCGGCGGTCTGAATAATTATACGGAACGTCGCAGAAAGGGATACGTCACGGATTATGTGAGCCTGAATGTGGAAAATCCGAAGCTTAAGAAGGTCGTATTTAATATTTCGGATCTTTTCATATTTACAGGTGCGCTTCTCTGGGGCGGGAGCGAGATCTTTTCTGAAAAAGAAAAATAAATAAAAACAGAAAGTGCCGGTGTTGGGCGCTTCTGTTTTTTTGATTTTGGATAAAATAAAAAAGAATGCAGGAAATGGGACTTGAACCCACACGATCTTGCGACCACAGGCACCTGAAGCCTGCGCGTCTGCCAATTCCGCCATTCCTGCATTTTTTCAACCGGCTTGCTTCGCTTTGTTTGCTCCGCTCGTCGACTGCTCACTTATAATAACTCAGGAATGGGATAATGTCAATAGAAAAATTCAAAAAATTAAAAAAATTCAAAAAAAATATTTTAAGTTAGTTTTATACATTTTTTTTGCATATGGTGTTGAAAAATGACGATTCCTGTGATACAATCTTGAAGATTTAGGATAAAATAAGAGAACAAAGAAAGGGAGATTGTATGAAAGCATTTCTGATATTGGAAGATGGCCATGTATTTACAGGAACCAGCATTGGTTCTGCAAGGGAAGTCATCAGTGAAATTGTCTTTAACACTTCCATGACCGGTTATCTGGAAGTAATGACAGATCCTTCTTACGCAGGACAGGCGGTGTGTATGACATATCCGCTGATCGGAAACTACGGAATCTGTTATGATGACCAGGAATCAAGGAAGCCGTGGATTGACGGATTTATTGTACGCGAATTATCACGAGTTCCCAGCAACTTCAGAAGCGTAGACACCATTCAGCATTTTCTGAGCAAAAACGACATTCCGGGAATCGCAGGAATTGATACCAGAGCACTGACTAAGATCCTTCGTGAGAAGGGAACCATGAACGGAATGATCACAGTTGATGAGAACTATGACCTGGATACAATCATCCCCAGATTAAAAGCATATACAACAGGAAAAGTGGTAGAGAAGGTTTCCTGCCGCGAAAAGGAAGTGCTTAAGGGGAACGGACCGAAGGTTGCCCTTCTTGATCTGGGCGCCAAGAAAAACATTGCACGCTCACTGAATGAGAGAGGATGCCAGGTTACTATTTACCCGGCTCTGACATCTGCAGAAGAAATCCTTGGAGACAATCCGGACGGCATCATGCTCAGCAACGGACCTGGAGATCCGAAGGAATGTACTTCTATTATTAAAGAAATCAAAAAACTTTACGACTCTGATGTACCGATCTTTGCCATCTGTCTTGGACATCAGCTTATGGCTCTTGCAACGGGCGGAGACACCCATAAGATGAAATACGGTCACAGAGGCGGAAATCATCCGGTTAAAGACCTTGAGACAGGAAGAGTATATATTTCCTCCCAGAACCATGGCTACGTTGTAGACGCAGAGGGACTTGAGGAGAAAAATATCGCACATCCTGCATTTGTAAACGTCAACGACGGAACAAACGAGGGTATGGCATATAACGGAAAGAACATCTTTACTGTACAGTTCCATCCGGAAGCATGCCCGGGACCACAGGATTCCAGTTACCTTTTTGACAGATTCATGAAGATGATGGGAGGAGAGAAATAATGCCAAGGAATAAGGACATAAAAAAAGTACTTGTAATCGGCTCAGGCCCGATCATAATCGGCCAGGCAGCAGAGTTTGACTATGCAGGAACCCAGGCATGCCGCTCCCTGAAGGAAGAGGGCATGGAGGTTGTACTTTTAAACTCCAATCCTGCTACCATCATGACAGATAAAGACATCGCAGACAGAGTTTACATCGAGCCTCTGACTGTTGAAGTCGTAGAGCAGCTGATCCTCAAAGAGAAACCGGACAGTGTACTTCCTACACTGGGCGGACAGGCAGGTCTGAACCTTGCCATGGAGCTTGAGGAAAAGGGCTTCCTGAAAGAGCACAATGTACGTCTCATCGGTACCACAGCAGCAACGATCCGTAAAGCTGAGGACCGTCAGGAATTTAAGGATACAATGGAAAAGATCGGCGAGCCGGTTGCAGCATCCAAGGTCGTAACAACTGTAGAAGACGGTGTTGCGTTTACTCAGACTATCGGTTATCCGGTTGTTCTCCGTCCTGCATATACACTTGGCGGAAGCGGCGGCGGTATCGCGCATAATGAGCCGGAGCTTCGTGAGATCCTTGAGAATGGTCTCCGTCTTTCCCGTGTAGGCGAGGTTCTTGTAGAGAGATGTATCGCCGGATGGAAAGAGATCGAGTACGAGGTAATGCGAGACAGCGCAGGAAACTGCATCACAGTCTGCAACATGGAGAACATTGACCCGGTTGGTGTCCATACCGGTGACTCCATCGTAGTTGCTCCTTCCCAGACCTTAGGAGATAAAGAGTATCAGATGCTCCGTACATCTGCACTTAACATCATCACAGAGCTTGGCATCACAGGTGGATGTAACGTACAGTACGCTCTTCATCCGGAGAGCTTTGAGTACTGCGTTATCGAGGTTAACCCTCGTGTAAGCCGTTCCTCCGCACTTGCAAGTAAGCTACCGGTTATCCGATCGCCAAGGTTGCAGCCAAGATCGCACTGGGTTACACACTGGATGAGATCCCGAACGCCATCACAGGCAAAACATACGCAAGCTTCGAGCCGATGTTGGATTACTGTGTTGTTAAGATCCCGCGTCTGCCATTTGACAAATTCATCACAGCAAAACGTACACTGACTACACAGATGAAGGCTACCGGTGAGGTTATGAGTATCTGCCATAACTTTGAGGGTGCTTTAATGAAGGCTATCCGTTCCCTGGAGCAGCATGTAGACAGTCTGATGTCCTATGATTTCTCACATCTTTCTGATGAAGAACTGATGGACGAGCTGAACATTGTGGATGACCGCCGTATCTGGAAAATCGCAGAAGCCCTGAGACGAAATGTTTCCCAGGAGAAGCTTCATGATATCACAAAGATCGACATCTGGTTCATCGATAAGCTGGCTATCCTTGTTGAGATGGAGCAGGCTCTGAAAACTCAGAAGCTGGACAAAGACCTTCTTCTGGAAGCAAAACGTCTGGAGTTCCCGGACTACATCATCGCAGACCTGACAGGAAAGACAGAAGCTGAGATCAAAGACCTGCGTAAAGAGTACGGCATCCGTGCAGCATACAAGATGGTTGATACCTGTGCAGCAGAGTTTGCGGCAGCGACACCATATTACTATTCTGTATACGGCGATGAGCAGACAGAGAATGAAGCTGTAGAAACAAAAGATAAGAAAAAGATCCTGGTACTTGGTTCCGGCCCGATCCGTATCGGTCAGGGTATCGAGTTCGACTTCTGCTCTGTACACTGTACATGGGCATTTGCGAAAGAAGGATATGAGACGATCATCATCAACAATAACCCGGAGACAGTAAGTACAGACTTCGATATTGCAGATAAGCTGTATTTTGAGCCGCTGACACCGGAAGATGTTGAGAATGTTGTAAATATCGAGAAACCGGACGGAGCTGTTGTTCAGTTCGGTGGACAGACAGCTATCAAGCTTACAGAGGCACTGATCAAGATGGGCGTTAAGATCCTCGGAACATCTGCTGAGAACGTAGATGCTGCAGAGGATAGAGAGCTCTTTGATGCCATCCTTGAGAAATGTGAGATCCCGAGACCGAAGGGACATACCGTATTCACAGCAGAAGAGGCGAAAAAAGCAGCCAATGAGCTGGGTTATCCGGTACTTGTCCGCCCGTCCTATGTACTTGGAGGACAGGGAATGCGTATCGCTGTCAGCGATGAGGACGTGGAAGAGTACATCGGAATCATCAACCAGATCGCACAGGAGCATCCGATCCTTGTTGATAAGTACCTGATGGGTAAAGAAATCGAGGTCGATGCAGTATGCGACGGTGAGGACATCCTGATCCCTGGAATCATGGAGCACATCGAGCGTGCAGGTATCCATTCCGGAGACAGTATTTCCGTATATCCGGCACAGACCATCAGCCAGAAAGCAAAAGATACCATCGCCGAGTACACACGCCGTCTTGCACAGGCACTTCATGTAATCGGTATGATCAATATTCAGTTCATCGTTGTAGGCGAGGATGTATATGTCATCGAGGTTAACCCGCGTTCCAGCCGTACAGTACCGTACATCAGCAAGGTAACAGGAATCCCGATCGTTCCGCTTGCAACAAGAGTTATCCTTGGACATAAGATCAAAGAGCTTGGTTACACACCGGGACTTCAGAAAGAAGCAGAGTACTTCGCAATCAAGATGCCGGTATTCTCCTTCGAGAAGATCAGAGGCGCAGATATCAGCCTCGGACCTGAGATGAAATCCACAGGTGAGTGCCTTGGTATTGCAAAAACCTTTAACGAGGCTCTTTACAAAGCCTTCATCGGAGCCGGAATCCGTCTTCCGAAGCACAAACAGATGATCATCACTGTAAAAGATGAGGATAAGAAGGACATCATTCCGATCGCAAAACGTTTCGAAGCTCAGGGATACCGTATCTTTGCAACAAGAGGTACTGCAAGCGTACTGACTGAAAACGGAATCAAGGTAACACGTACCAACAAGCTGGAGCAGCCGTCTCCGAACCTGATGGACCTGATCCTTGGCCACAAGATCGATGTTGTTATCGACACACCGCCACAGGGTGTTGAGCACCAGAAGGATGGTTTCGTGATCCGTCGTAATGCTATCGAGACAGGTGTCAATGTGCTTACAAGTCTTGATACTGCAGAGGCTCTGGTCACAAGTCTTGAGAATACAGACCTGAACCACCTGACTCTGGTAGATATCGCCACCATCGACAATCGATAAAAAATTGTAAATTTTGTGAAATAAAAAATTAAAAGTTTACGAATTGTCAAATATGTAATATACTGATAAGGACGGGGCCGTCGTTCACATACCGGCCCTGTCCTTATCTTGCTTTTAGAAAGGAGTTAACATGATTTTTATAGAATTACTGAAGGTTATCCTTCTCGGTATTGTGGAGGGAATCACCGAGTGGCTTCCGATCAGTAGTACCGGACATATGATCCTTGTGGATGAGTTTATCAAGCTGAATGTATCCGAGGCATTTATGGAATTTTTCCTGGTGGTGATCCAGCTTGGCGCGATCCTGGCAGTTGTTGTACTGTACTGGAACAAGCTGTGGCCTTTTTACATAAGAAAAATCCCGAAGAAAACACAGATGGCACTGCGTAAACAGCCGGCAGTACCCAGAACTGTCCTTACTTTTGTAGAAAAATACTGTGATAAGGATAAGTGGATCCTCTGGTTTAAGATCCTGGTAGCATGTCTGCCGACGATCATCATCGCTCTTCCTTTTAATGACATTATTGAAAAGAAATTTTACAACTATGTGGTCGTTGCCATCATGCTGATCGTTTATGGTGTGCTTTTTATCGTTATCGAGAACTACAACAAACGCCGCAGACCAACCTGCACCAGACTGGATGAGCTTTCCTTTAAGACAGCGCTGATCATCGGCTGCTTCCAGGTGCTTTCCGTGATTCCGGGAACATCCCGTTCCGGATCTACCATTATCGGAGGAATCCTTGCAGGAACATCCCGTACAGTTGCAGCAGAATTTACCTTTTTCCTGGCAATTCCGGTTATGTTCGGAGCAAGTCTTCTGAAACTGGTCAAATTCGGTTTTGCCTTCAGCTCCACAGAGCTGATCATCCTGATCGTAGGTGTTGTGGTATCCTTTGTGGTATCTGTTCTTGCCATCAAATTCCTGATGGGATATATCAAGAAACACGATTTTAAAGTATTCGGCTGGTACAGGATCATTCTTGGTATCCTGGTGCTCGGATACTTCGTTGGAAAAACATTTTTAGCATAAAACTGCAATCTGGAGGTAATCATTATGAAATATAAGAAGCTTTTGATCGTACTGACAGCAGTGACGGCGCTTGGTATTGCCGGCTGTGGAAAATCATCAAAGGAAACAGCAGAGGTGACACCAACACCGGTTCCTACAGCCGCACCTACGGCTGCACCGGCTACATCCACACCGCTTCCCACATCTACACCTGCACCGAAGCTGATCGGTGTAAAGACCAGTACTGCAAAATTTGTTTATCTTACCAACAGCACGAAGGGAGAGATCCGTGAGATCTATCTCCGCGCGGCAGGAGGGGAAGAATGGGGCAAAAGTCTTGTTCCTGCAGAAGCTACCATCAAAGATGCGGAGCAGGTGCAGATGTATTACACCCCGGATTCTGCAAGAGATGCCATCTATGATATGAAGATCGTAGACGGAGACGGAAATGCCTATGAGATCTACAGTGTACAGCTGAGCGATATGGAAAAGGCAAAACTGATGATCGATAACGGAGAAGCATACCTGACCTATACAAGCCTCAGTGACAAGAGTGAGAAGAGCACTATTGGCAATGTGGAAACGGATAACAGTGAGGCGGACAGCAGTGATTCCGCAGACAGCACAGATGCTTCAGATCTGACAGACAGTTCTTCCGGTATCACGGATACTTCTTCTGACAGCAGCGATGGAAGCTATGACAACAGTGATGATGGAAGCTATGATAACAGTGATGACGGAAACTATGACAGCAGTAATGACGGAAGCTACGACGGCAGCGATGACGGAAGCTACGACAACAGCAGTGATGATGGAAACTATGACAGCAGTGATGATAGCGGCGACTATGTAGATGACAGCAGCAACAGTGGAAGCGGTGACGATTCTCTTGACAACAGTACAGATACAGATGACAGCGGAGACGGAGAGATTGTCTGGATGATAACGGAGACTGGTCAGAGGAATAAACCGGGATCCTGTAAACAGAGGGAAACATGGAACAGACATTTCTTGAAAAACTGAAACGAGTAAAACCTGGGGATCTGCTTCACATCATCAAGTTTATCCTGGCATTTCCCATTGCGATGGTCTACAGACTTTTTCGCAGGGATCTCTGGCTTCTCTGTGATACAGAGAATGAATGCCGGGATAACGGATTCTGGCTGTACAAATATCTGAGAGAAAATACCAGTGAGGATGCAGTGTACGCCATCAATAGAAAATCTCCGGATTATGCCCGGGTAAAAAATCTGGGACCTGTGATCCAGTATGGAAGCTTCCGCCACTGGATCTACTATCTGGCTGCATCAAAAAATATCAGCTCCCAGAAAATGGGAAAACCAAACGCAGCCATCTGCTATGTGCTGGAGGTTTACGGAATCCTACGGAACAAGCGGGCGTTCCTGCAGCATGGGATCATTACGGCAGATCTTAGTTTTCTGTATTATCCCCATACAAAAATGAGTCTTTTTGTTACCAGTACCTATGATGAGTGGAAATATGTCAATGACCGGTACGGATATCCGGAAGGCTATGTGCAGGAGCTGGGACTGTGTCGTTTTGACCAGCTTCATGATATGAAGGTAAAAAAGAACCAGATCCTGATCATGCCGACCTGGCGTATGTATATCCGCAATGAGATCTCAGCCTCTGATCACGAGCTGGAAGCACAGAAATTCATGGAAACCGATTATTACCGGTACTGGGATGCACTTCTCAAGGATGAGAGACTGATCCGCTATATTGAGGAGAACGATCTTCAGATCATCTTTTATCCGCACAGGGAAATGCATCGGTTCCTGAAATATTTTCATGTGGATCATCCGAAGATCACAGTGGCGTCCTGGCCTGAGTACGATGTGCAGACACTCCTTAAAGAGTCCGCAGTGCTGGTGACTGATTTTTCCAGTGTGGCCATGGACTTTGCTACATGAAAAAGCCACTGGTCTACTACCAGTTTGACAATGAAAAATTCCGGCAAAGTCATCATCAGATCGGGTATTTTGATTTCCGGAAAGATGGCTTCGGTCCGGTATGTGTAACGGAACAGGAAGTAACGGACTGGCTGATCCGCCTGCATAAGCAGGGATTTGCCAATGAAGAGATCTATCTGGAAAGACACGGAAAATATTTTGATCTGTGGGATACAAAGAATTGTGAAAGAAATTACAAAGCGATCAAAGAAATGTAACAGGTGGTGAAAAATTGCAGCAGTTAATGGAAGCTCCGGCGGAGATCAAGGTAAAAACCAGGAAATTTTCGCTGACAAAAGGAACCATAAAGATCAGTTTTGAGCTGGAAGGATCCAGAGGAAGGATCCGTTCCCTGAAGCTGAAACAGCGAAATGCAGTGTTGGATACAAGTTTTCCTTTTGAAATGCAGACAGCAAAAAAAGGAAATACGATCGTGTATCATGCACAGATCAATGTAGATCAGTATCCGATGGAAACCGCATTCTGGGATGTGGTGGCATCTGTGGATAAAGAAGGAAAAGGAAATTATGAGGATGCGATCCTGGGAGGCTTAAGTTCAAAACTTAAACTTAAGCTGATCCTTTTTCCAAGATGGACCAGAACCGGGGATGGGCATATGGTTTATCCCTTTGTCAACGGAGCAAGGCAGTTTACCATTCAATACCGGAAATATGATCCGAAATATGACAGCTATGCATTTATAGCAAAAGAATTTCTTGCATTATTCTGCTATTTTATCCTGAAACCTTACTGGGATCATAAGAAATTATGGCTGATCTGCGAGAAATACTGTACAATGGCACAGGACAACGGCCTCTATTTTTTCCGGTACTGTATGGAGCATGCATCGGAGAAGGACAGAAGTCGGATTTTTTATGTAATAGATAAAAAATGTCCGGATTATCAGGCTGTAAAAGAGTATGATGCCAATGTGATCCAGTTCATGTCATTTAAGTACATGATCTATCTCAGCGCTGCACGGTATCTGATATCTACCGATGCAATCCGGCATTTTTATATCTGGGATTCGCCCAACAGCATCTACAAGGTTCTGTATCAGGCACGGAAGAACATTGTATTTCTCCAGCATGGAGTGATGGGCTTCAAGCAATGCCACAGGACCTTTCATAAAGGCGGAGGCAATCAGATGGCACTGTTTGTGGTGTCTTCGGGTTATGAACAGAAGATCATCCATGATTATTTCGGATACGATAATGAAGAGATCATCATCACTGGTTTGGCCAGATGGGATGTGCTGGAGGACAAGTCGGATCCGGCTCATAAAGAGATCCTGCTGATGCCTACATGGAGAAGCTGGCTGGAGGATATCAGCGAGGAGCAGTTCAAAAAAAGTGAATACTATCAGCGTTATAAAGCATTTCTGCAGGATGAGAGGCTTAAGACTCTTCTGGAAAAGGAAAATATCACGCTGAATTTTTATATCCATCCGAAATTCCGGGAACATATCCGGAGCTTTCAGGTGGAAGACAGGCATATCCGTCTGATCCCATTTGGGACTATGCCGCTGAATCAGCTTCTGATGAGCTGTCATATGCTGATCACCGATTATTCTTCTGTTTCCTGGGATGTCTACTATCAGGAAAAACCGGTGGTATTTTATCCCTTTGATCTGGAAACCTATGAGAAAGTCCAGGGAAGCTATATGGACTACAAAAAAGATGTTTTCGGAGATCTGGCATGGGATCAGAACCAGCTGGTAGACCTTATCGGAGAATATGCGAGGAACGGATTCCGTGAAAAACCGGAATTTTCAGGAAGAAGAGATGAGCTTCTTCCCTACAGGGACAATGACAACAGCAAACGAATTTATGAATATATAGCCAATGCTCAAATACCGGACAAACTGAAAAGAAGGCTGAAAGAGAAAAAATTTTAATGTAAGGATACAAAAGGAGCAATATGAACAGGGAGTATGAATTTTCAGTAGTTGTTTTTGCAAAAGATACCGCAAAGCTTTACAGAACCTTTAAAAATGTACGTGAGGTCACACCGGAAGGAACGGTACAGATCCTTGCAGTATGCATTGCAGGAGATATGGATATTCCTGATGAACGGGACATGCGGGAGCTGGAGGAAGCCGGAGAAAAGGAGAAAGAGCTCAAGGACGAAGAGCTGGATAAGATCTACGGAGAGTTCAATCCGGAGGATCCTCGTTTCCGGGAGATGCTGGATGACCGGGATCTTTTATATATTGACGGACTGGAATGCGGGGATCTTGTGGCGGAGCTGAAGGATAAGATAGCCGGAAGCTATGTTGTTTTTGCAAAAGCCGGAATCCGTTTTTCCCCAAAATCCAGTGCAGAGATCAGACGCTGCTTTGAGGAAGAAAACAGAGATGTTGTCCTAACAAAGATCCGTGGAAAAGGAATATCTATGTGCGGGAGCATAATAATTACTGTAACCGTTTCACCGAAAAAAACAACGCTGGATAACAATGTATATCTTCTGCATCAGCTGTATACCGCTTACACATTTGCCGCAGATCAGGTGAAATGGGTATCCGAGATCCGTCCGGAGATCTGGTATCTGGATGTGATGACCATGGTATATCAGTCCGTTGTAAGCTGCCGGAGTCTGGGAGTGGCTTCAGGGGAAGATATCTATGTGCAGATCCTTGCGGACCATCTCATGGTGGATGATTGGAAGAATATGCTGCAGGATCCGGACCAGCTGGAGGTATTTTATCAGGAATTTTTCCGAAAGATCGCAGACTGCAGAATAAAAGAAAATCCTGTTCATGAAAAAAATGCAGATTATGTGCTGCTGTATTACAGCGCAAAAATAGCTGATATCATATTTGATAACGAGAAGCTTGATGAAGAGAAAAAGTGCAGATATGAGGAAGGTATCGAAAGCTTCCTGAAGCAGATGGAGTTTCCGGAGATCGTGATGTCCAATCAGCATATCAGCAGGGCAAACAAAGTATATCTTCTCCGGAAATATTATCCGGATATATGCAAAAAATTTCCGGATCAGGCAGACACGATCCTGAATCCCATATATGACAATCTCCGTGTCAAGATATTCCAGCCGGAAAAAGACCAGCTTCACTGTGAATTTTCCATTGTGGAGCCTGTGAGCAGGACAAACCGTGCATATATGATGACTGGTGGCAACACCTATGAAGCCAGATGGAAATATACACTGGAAAGAACCGGCTGGTGCAGAGAAGAAAGTGCCGTTGAGAAGCTGTATATCGTGGACATTCCGCTTTCCGAGATCCGGGAGTTTATCAGCTGGGGCACAGGCACAGATGGACATATAAATAAAATGTACAATATTTCCTACGGAAAATATGTGCCATTTACAAAGAAGCTGCCGCTTTTCCTGCATATAGAGGATAAGCTTCTGTATCTTAACGAAAAAGTCCGGATGATCCGTGGAGAGGATCAGGAAGATGCAAAGGTTCTGGGCCATCAGTATGAAGTAACGGTAGAGCCATACAGTCAGAGTAGGGAGAAACAGCTGAAGAAAAAACGCACCAAAGCAATATTTTCTCAGGGAAAGGCCGGAAAAAAGGCAGTTCTCGTACGTAAGCTCTACGAGATGCAGAAGGCAAAGCAGAAAAAGCAGATCTGGCTGATCTCCGATCGTACAACACGCGGAGATGACAACGGCGAAGTGATGTTCCGCTATCTCTGCGCCAATCCGGACCCTACGGTGGAGCCGTACTTTGTAGTCAACAAGGATACACAGGATTATGTGGAAATGAAGAAGCTTGGAAAGGTTGTGGAGCCTTTCTCCTGGAAGCATAAGCTTCTGTTCCTGCTGAATGAATTTTCACTGTCCTCCCAGGCTAACAAACCGGTGATCAATCCTTTTGGAAAGCTGGAGTATCTGTACCGCGATATCATCTATGACAAAAAGCTGGTATTTTTACAGCATGGTGTGACCAAAGACAACCAGTCCAAGTGGCTGAACAAATACAACCGTAATCTTTTCGGATTTATCGTCAGCACAAAGCCGGAATATGATTCTGCCTTTACCTATGACTATTTTTATCCGGAAAAAAATATCTGGCTTACGGGAATGCCGCGTTATGACCGTCTGGTCCATGATGAGCGTAAGTATGTGACGGTGATGCCTACCTGGCGCAAAAGCCTTTCCTCAGGAACCGATGCCAGAGGGGTATGGCAGCTTGGAAAAGAATTTCAGGAAAGCGAATATTTCCATTTTTATGATGATCTTCTCAACAGCGAAAGACTTCTGGGAGCGGCAGAGAAGTACGGATATACCATCTGCTTCATGCCTCACCCAAATACCATTGACGGTCTGCATATGTTCCGTCATGATCCACGGGTAAAATTTATGGATTCGTCTTATTCCTACAAGGACATTTTTGCCCAGACAGATCTGATGATCACGGACTATTCTTCGGTTGCCTTTGATTTTGCATATTTGAGAAAACCCATCGTATACTCCCAGTTTGACAGAGACAGCTTTTTCAGTGGCGCGCATTCCTACACAGAGGGATACTTTGACTATGAGAGAGATGGCTTCGGAGAGGTGGAGCATACACTGGACGGAACTGTGGACCGGATCATCGAATATATGGCAGACGGCTGTCAGATGAAAGAGGAATATCGGAAACGAATGGATGAGACCTTTGCATTTAATGACCGTAACTGTTCCAAACGAGTTTATGAGAGGATCATCGAGAATCGGTAATATGGAGGTTGGATTTTGGAAGGAAAGCAGGCAATAAAGTTTGATAAATATAATTCTCAGGCGATGAAGGGCATTGCCATTGTTATAATGCTGTTCCATCATATGTATCTGAGTCAAGACAGATTTGAGGGGCTGAATGTTGTTTTCACTCCGTTTTCAGCAGATCGGATCATGTATCTGTGCAGAACATTTAAGATCTGTGTACCGATCTATGCATTTATTTCCGGATACGGACTGTATCTCAGTTACAGAAAAAATAATTCTACACCTGGCAAGTGGACAGCCAAAAGACTGATAAAAACAATGGGAGGGTTCTGGATTATATGGGGGCTTTCTGTTGTGAGCTCACAGCTTTATAACGGCTATGCCGTGGCCAGATATTTCGGAAACGGGAATATTGCCAAAGGTGTTAGCGCAATGGTGCTGGATTTTTTTGGTCTGGCGAAACTTTTCGGAACTTCGACTCTGAACGGAACCTGGTGTATATGAGTGCGGCGATCATTTTTATCATCTGTGTGCCACTGTTTATGATAAAGGAAGAATATCTGGTATTTATTCTTGTGGCTGTTGCGGCATTTCCACGGATAATTTCCCTGGAGGTTATGGGAATTACGGGTATTTATGCATTTTTACCGGTATTTCTCATGGGAATGTGTGTAGCCAAGTATGATCTGTTTAACCGATGGTTTAAGATATGGAATGCTGGAATGAAGCATGTTTTCAAATTTCTTCTGGAGCTTCTTGCGGTGTTTATTTTGTATAAAGCGTACAGAACTTTGCCGCTGACGGTATACAGTGAGATCCACTGGGGTGTGTATCCAATTGTATTTATGGCATTTTGCTGCGAATTTATTAATGTCATTCCGGGAGTGCGACAGATTTTATTGTTCCTCGGAAAACATTCCATGAATATATTTCTGATACATACATTTATAAGAAAATATTCTTTTGTGTATGTGAGTGGATATTTTCTGACCAATACACTGACGCTTCTGCTGGCTTCACTGGCAGTGTCCATAGCGCTGGAATGGCTGAAAAAGGTAACCGGCTACAACCGCCTGATCCAGAACATCTGCATGAAAATAGGATAATAAAGATAAAGGAGAAAGACCTGTCATTGTCTGTGGCAGGTCTTGTTAAAGTATGAAAGCAAAAAAAACAGTTTGTATATATTGGTTGATATTAATAGTGGTTTTTGGAGGAATTATTGGTATCAGAAGTACAGAGATAAAGGTCGAGGCTGCTGAAAGAACGGTACGATTTTGGGATAACAGTGGAAATTATCTTCAGAAATCTGGCGGGAACTGGTATTTGAAAGATTCTAAGAAGCGAAAACTTACCGGATTACGTTATTTGTCAATTCCAAAGACAGAGTTTTTAAAAACAGGATTTTATATGTTTGATAAAAACGGAAAACTTTTGAGAAAACAATCCGTGTATTATTTTGATAAAAAGACAGTTTCTGGTGTCCGCTTTGATAAATACCACATCACAGACTCCAATGGAAGAATTTCAAAGGGAGAGCGTGGCTTTGTAAACGTAGCTGAACAGAAGGTACGGGGCAAAAAAATTATCGCAGGCATTTATTATGTGGAAGCGTACGGAAAACTGGCTGATCGTGGAACAGTACGCTATATAAGACAGAGAAGATTCGGTGGGCGTAATTTTAAAAGTGGTTATTATTATTTCTATGGAACCGGAAGAATCTGCATGCGTCCGTCTTTTCATAAAGTGAACAAAACAGTTCAGGGAAAAAAGTTTAACGGAATCTATTATTTTGGCAATGATAATGGGAGAATGGTACAGAAGGCAGGGTGGGTAACCTGTGAGGGCCAGCAATATTATGTAGACCAAAATGGAAAAATGCTGGTGAACCGGTGGAAAGATGGTTATTACCTGAAATCGAACGGAACCATTGCGAAAAATATGAAAACACCGGATGGTCAGTATGTGGACTGGCAGGGAAGAAAAAGTACAAGATCAGAGTATGCTCTAAGTGCATTTAAATCGGAATTGGAGAGCTTTGTTTCTGCCTACGGTGGAAACTGGTCTGTTTATATAAAAGATCTGAAAACAGGAAATGTTGTAAACATAAATGATCGGGAAATGTATCCGGCAAGTACGATCAAGGCATTTGTGATGGCGTCGGTCTATGATCAGATCCGTCAGGGAAAAATGCAATACAGCTCCGGTGTGTACAGCTTGCTGTGGGATATGATCACTGTCAGTGATAATGAATGTTATAATGAACTGGTAAGGCGTCAGGGAGGCGGAAGCTTTGTAGGAGGAACGGCTGTAGTGAACCAGTATCTTCGAAAGAACGGTTACAAAAATACCGGTTGTCACAGTTCCCTGCATCCATCTTCTTCTGCCTGGAGCAGTGATGGCTGGCGTAACACGGCATCTGCAAAAGATTGTGGGAGACTCTTAGAAAAAATCTATCGAGGTCAGTGTGTTTCTCAACAGTATTCCAGAGAAATGCTAAATCTTTTACTGCATCAGACGAAACGATACAAAATTCCATCAGGTCTTCCGACAGGTATAGTATGCGCGAACAAAACTGGTGAGACAAGCTCAGTTCAGCATGATATGGCAATCGTCTATGGAAAGAAAACAAATTATGTATTATGTATATTTTCAGAAGGCGCTTCCGAAGATCATTTACTGTACGGAATCCGTTCGATTTCTTCAAGAGTATATCAATATTTGAATAAATAAAGATCAGTCAGCAGTCATAGGATCAAGAAACTTCCTTAATTGGGCAAAAATAAGGAGTGATCATTGACGTGCTGGCTGATTTTGTATTATCAAAGAAATGGTTGTGGAAGAATTTTTTACATAAGCGTTTTTCTTAGCCCTAAATATGCCGGATATTTCCGGTGTCAGTAGTATCGTATCCGGTTTGAAGAGCTAAAAACCGGCGGAAAGGTTCGGATGCAATGGTTTCCGCTACGGCCTGAAAGCCGGGGGTGCTCAGATTTTTGGTCTGCATAACCAGGAAGAGTGATTCCTGGCAAACAGGAAGAAAATCCAGCTCCGGAAAGCTTCTCGCTACACAGGCCTCGCCAAGAGCTATGTCTGCCTGTCCGCCAGCCACTGCAGCAGCCGTGGAGTGATCGGTAACAAGCTCATTTCGATATCCGGATATGGAATCCGGTGAAATTTCGGAAGACAGAAGTGTACGGTCAAGAAGGATACGACGGCTGCTTCCTTTTTCGCGGTTCACAAAAATAATATCTGCCCGTGTAAGATCAGAAAATCCCCGGATATTCTTGGGATTTTCTTTTTTTACATAGAAGCCGACAGGATATTGACACAGAGAGATCACAGTCAGTGGGATACCGGGTATAAGGCTATGGATATCTTCCGGTGAGGCGGATGCACAGGCAATGTGGACTTTTTCAAAATAGAGAGAATACAGTCCGTTGTAGGTGTTCATGTGAGACTGCAGAACCGGCAGATTGTCCGGGTGTGTGGGAAGCTGATTCAGGAGAAGATCCAGAGCCGGAGAACACTGTCCGCTGATGATCAGTCCACTGGAATGCAGAAGATAATCCCTTTTCAAAAGAGAGCTCTCCGGCTGGTGATCATAAGACTGAGCAGAAGACGCAGAACATTCCGAACCCTTAAGATACTGAGACAGCTGTTCCTCGCTGACCCGCAGCTGTTTGCCGACTTTGGAGGAGGAAAGCTCTCCGCGTTTGATCAGGTCATATACTGTGGATTTTTTGATCTTTAGTTTATCTGCAACTTCCTGTGCTGTGTAGACTTTATTCATCGATACCTACCATAACATTGGTTGCCTTAATCACTGCGTAAGCATCAGAGCCTACTTTCAGTCCAAGTTCTTCCACCGCCGCACAGGAGATGGTAGCAGTGATGATATTTCCACCACCGATATCGATGGAAACGATGGAATTTACAGCTCCCTGGTTGATGTTGATGATTTTTCCTTTTAACTGATTACGTGCACTGAGTTTCATAAGTAATTCTCCTTTTCTTGAATATTGAATGAACCGGATCAGGCAAGTTCTCTGCTTACGTTGTGCAGAGCAATGAACCTTGTGTGGGATTTGTCTGTATCAGGAGTGCTGTAAGCCACTCATGATAAGATAAGAAACGAAGCGGATCGTGAACATCCGCCTGGCTTGTCAACTATGTATTTATGATAGCACTTGTAGAGAAAAACAGCAATGCCTTATAGCTTGACAAGAAACTTTCCTTTCGGTAAAATTAAACAAAACCATTCAAAACTAAACAAAACTGAACGAAACGGAAAAGGAGAGAAACAAAAGATGAAGAAAAAAATCTTAGCAGCCCTTACCGCGGGAATTTTAACAACAGGCTTATGACCGGAACTGTTTTTGCGGCGGACACAGAAGTGAAAGGTGATGAGAACCTGAAGGGAGAGGTTTATGCATTTATTGCTGCCAGCCTCAGCAATTCCATGGAGGAGATCCAGAAGGATTTCAATGAGCTTTATCCGAATGTAACGATCTATTACAGTGCAGACAGTTCAGGTACACTGCAGACACAGATCGAGGAAGGTGCACGCTGTGATCTTTTTTTTTCAGCAGCAGATAAACAGATGGATGCCCTCACAGAGGAAAAACTGACAAAGGAAGACACCGTTAAGGATCTTCTTGAGAACAAAGTCGTTCTGATCAGACCAAAGGACGGAGAGACAAAGGTAACAGGATTCGAGAATATCACAGACGCTGAGAATATGGCGCTTGCAGGAGAGGATGTTCCGGTGGGACAGTACGCCCGTGAGATCTTTAACAATCTTGGAATCATGGACGATGTAAACAAAATGGAGATCAACGAGTGCAAGAATGTAACGGATGTACTTGCAGCAGTCAGTGAAGGAAGTAATGAGGTTGGTGTTGTATATGCGACAGATGCTGCATCTGTTACTGATAAAGTAGATATCATCGCAGAGGCGCCGACAGACAGCCTTAAGACGCCGGTTCTTTATCCTGTGGGACTTATCGAGGACAAGGAAGCATCGGAAGACGATACCAGGGCAGCAGAGGCTTTTCTTGATTATGTGGAGTCTGACGCAGCAATCAAGGTATTTGAGGACTATGGATTTACAGCATATGAGGCTGAGGATTCCGAGGATGCCACAGAAGCTTCTGCAGACAACACGGAGGCTGAGGACAGCACATCCAAATGAGTATGATGTAGAAAACCGGCAGGCAGTAAATACTGAAACACAGTAAATGCCGGCACAGGAATGAAATATGACAGAACTTTTGAGAGAAATAAACTGGAGTCCTCTGTGGATTTCCTTAAAAACAGGTCTGGCAGCCACAGTGATCGCTTTTTTTCTGGGAATATTTTGCGCCCGAAAGATCATGAAGCTGAAGCCGGGAGCCAGAGCAGTACTGGATGGGATCCTTACTCTTCCGCTGGTACTTCCTCCTACAGTGGCTGGATTTTTTCTGCTACTGATCTTCAGTCTGAAAAGGCCCTTCGGAAGCTTTCTTCTGGATAATTTTGATATTAAGATCGTGCAGACCTGGAAGGGCTGTGTGATCGCAGCGGCAGTGATCGCATTTCCGCTGATGTACCGCAATGCACGGGCTGCTTTTGAACAGGTGGATATAAATCTTATCCATGCAGGCCAGACTCTGGGGATGAGCGACAGCCGGATCTTCTGGCGGGTAGTCATGCCTGCGGCAGGACCGGGGATCGCATCCGGAACAGTGCTGGCATTTGCACGTGCAATCGGAGAATATGGCGCAACCTCCATGCTTGCCGGAAATATCCTTGGAAAAACCAGAACAGTTTCTGTTGCCATTGCATCAGAGACAGCAGCCGGAAATTACGGAACTGCAGGATTCTGGGTCGTTGTGATCGTGCTGATCTCCTTTGTGATCGTAGCGCTGATCAATATCGTATCCGGAAGAGGAATGAAAACAAGAAGGTGGATCTGATGGCAGTCAAAGTAAATATCGAAAAAAACTTCCGTGATTTTTCCCTGAAGGTAGATTTTGAAGGCAGTTCGGCAGCCATTGGGCTTCTTGGTGCTTCCGGCAGCGGAAAAAGCATGACCTTACGCTGTATTGCAGGAATCGAAACACCGGATAAGGGAAGGATCGTCATCAATGGAAAAACAGTGTTTGATTCTGAAAAAGGGATCAATTTGAAACCGCAGAAGCGTCGGATCGGATATCTGTTTCAGAATTATGCGCTGTTCCCAACCATGACAGTGGAACAGAACATCCGCTGCGGTTATCGTGGGGAAAAATCCTCCGCCAGAGAAAAAGTGGCAGATCTGATCCGGCGATATCATCTGGAGGGGCTGGAGAAGCGCCTGCCCTCACAGCTTTCCGGCGGACAGCAGCAGAGAGTGGCACTGGCCAGAATGATGATCGGAGAGCCGGAAGCTATTCTTCTGGATGAGCCGTTTTCCGCACTGGACGGTTACTTGAAGGATGTGCTCCAGCGGGAGATGCAGGATTTCCTCAAGGACTATCCGGGAGATATGATCCTTGTGACACACAGCAGAGATGAGGCCTATAAATTCTGCAGGGAGCTTTCCATTGTACATGAAGGCAGGATCCTTGTGACCGGGGAGACAAAGCAGCTGTTTGAGAGACCGGGACTTCTGGAGGCAGCAAAGCTTACCGGCTGTAAGAATTTTTCCAGAGCGGAGAGGCTGGGACCTCACGAAATCTATGCGGCGGACTGGAAAATGAAGCTCCATACCGAAGAAAACGTAGATATGGATATTACCCATGTAGGGATCCGCGGCCACTGGATCCGCCCGGAATCAAAGCCGGGTGAGAACTGTATGGCAGTACGGGTAGACCAATACATAGAAACTACATTTGAACATCAGTATATGATCCGAAACAAAGCGGAAGAGAATGCTGCCGGATTATGGTGGATGCGTCCCAAAAACAGCTTTACGGAGGATCCGGATAAAGATCTTCCGGAATATCTGTATCTTCCACCGGAGCATCTGATGCTGCTGAAATAAAGAACCCCCGGAAACAGACATTATCTGCTGTTTCGGGGATTTTTTGTGTTCCTGCATTTTTGATGGATTTTTACGAGCAGAATCTATTTTCCATGATTTCCGGAATAGGTGATGTAATCGGACACCATCATGGCAAGCTTGAAGGCCAGTGCATCCTCAAAGGTACGGATATCCAGGCCAAATCGCTTCTGCAGCTTTTCAAAACGGTACACCAGAGTATTCCGGTGCACATAGAGCTGTCTGGAGGTTTCAGAAAGGTTCAGGTTATTTTCAAAGAAGGTCCGGATGATATTGAGGGTTTCGTCGTCAATAGATTCCAGGGATTCTTCTCCGAAGATCTCGCCTACAAACATGTTGCAGACCTGAGTGGGAAGCTGATAGATCAGACGTCCGATGCCCAGACGGTTGTAACCGAAAACGTTTTTGTCAGCATAAAAGATCTTGCCGACCTCGAGAGCAGTGCGGGCTTCCTTGTAGCATCGGAAAGCTCCATGATATCATCTGCAACATTGCTGTAGGAAACCCAGGCAGAGGTCATGGCCTCTGTATTGAGCATATCCACCAGCATGCAGGCGATACCATCCAGCTCTTCGTAGCTTTCGGTGCTCTGAAGCTCACGTACTACGATGATGCCGGAATCATCCAGTGCAGTGATAAAATCCCGTGTACGGGCAGAAAAGATGTTGCGGATGGTAGCCAGGGCATTTTCGTCCTTGTGCTGCTTGGTTTCCACAAGAAATACCGCACGGCGGGCGGAAGGTGTGATATGAAGACGGGCAGCCTTGTTAAAAGCTTCTACCTGGGAATAACGGTCCAGGAGAAGATTTTGCATAAAGGAGTTCTTGTCTGTTTTTTCCGTATAGGCAGTGAGGAGACTTTCTACCTGGCAGACAGCAAGCTCTCCGATGGTAGAAGCCTGCTCTCCGGAGCCCCATACGATCAGAAGCATATTGCTCTGAGGTATGTTGTTCAGCTTGTACAGACTGCAGCTGCGGTTGGAGATGCATAAGGCAGGATCCTCCCGGAACTGAGCAAGCTTTTCAGAAGAAGGAAGTCGACGGTCCCCTGTGGAAATGTATATCTGGTCATTTTCATCCAGAATACAGAAATCAAGACCGCTGATCCGGGTCCAGTCATCCAGACATTTTTGAATTGTTTGCTGTATTTTCATAAAAAGCGTCCTTTCTGATGTGAAATAAAACTAGTGAAATAAAAAGAAACCCCGGGAAATCATATCCCCCGGGGTTACATTCTGTTTTTATGATTCGACGAGAATTAGTTTGTGATAGTAAGCTCTGTCTCTTTGTCGAAGAAGTGAGCTTTCTCCATATCGAATGCAAATCTGATCGGATCACCGGTCTTAGCTGTTGTACGAGGATCAACTCGTGCTGTAACCTGAGTTCCGTCAACATCGAAGTACAGGAATACTTCAGCACCAAGAAGCTCGTAAACTTTAACTACGGAGTTCATTGGTTTGCTTGGAGATGTCTCAAGGAACATCTGAGAATCATGAATATCCTCAGGACGGATACCAAGAACAACTTTCTTTCCAACATAGCCTTTGTCTTTCAGGACTTTAGCCTTAGCTGCCGGAACGATAATCTCATGCTCACCACCGATTGTAGCAATTACATTGCCGCCTTTCTCGGAGATAACAGCATCAAGGAAGTTCATCTGCGGAGATCCCATGAATCCTGCAACGAAGAGGTTGCCTGGTTTCTGATACAGGTTCTGTGGTGTATCAACCTGCTGAACAACACCGTCTTTCATAACAACGATTCTGGTACCAAGTGTCATAGCCTCTGTCTGGTCATGTGTTACATAGATGATAGTAGCGCCAAGTCTCTGATGGATCTTGGAGATCTCGATACGCATCTGTACACGAAGCTTAGCATCCAGGTTGGAAAGAGGCTCATCATAAGGAATACCTTAGGATTACGAACGATAGCACGTCCCATAGCAACTCGCTGTCTCTGACCACCGGAAAGAGCCTTCGGTTTACGATCAAGAAGCTTGTCAAGGTCAAGGATTCTTGCTGCTTCACGAACAGCCTTGTCGATCTGGTCCTTCGGAACTTTACGAAGTTTAAGTCCGAATGCCATGTTATCATAAACTGTCATATGAGGATACAGAGCGTAGTTCTGGAATACCATTGCGATATCACGGTCCTTAGGCTCAACATCGTTCATGACTTTGTCACCGATCTTAAGTGTACCACGCTGATCTCCTCAAGACCTGCGATCATACGAAGTGTTGTAGATTTTCCACATCCGGATGGTCCTACGAAGATGATGAATTCTTTGTCTTCGATCTCCAGGTTGAAATCTTTAACTGCCTGGAAGCCGTTCGGATAAGTTTTATTAATGTGAGATAATGATAAACTTGCCATTGTTGTTTCCCTCCAAAATTAATATATTGTTTTACGTAATTTCCTTTGCTGGTTAACAGTATATCGAAAATGAGAGAAAAGGGCTAGAGCTGAATCTTACAAAGTTTCCGGCAGTTTCTTGTCATTCTGACGAAAAAACGAAAGGGGATTTTTCGTCATTTTGTCAAAACGACGGTTTCCTATGTACAGGTTCACGAAACATTATACGGTATTCAGGCAGAATCCTCAATATGTAAAAAAAGTTCAAAGGAGTTATTTACAACTAACCTAAGTTGGAGTATACTAACTTATTAGATAAAAGAAAAGTTTTCTCAATAAAGGAGGGATCAGAATGCATATTGCAGAAGCCGAAACAGAAGAGAAAAAAACAGGATGCTACCGACATACAGAGATGCAGAGGGATCTTATTATAGAGAAACTGAAGGAGAAGGGGCTCCGCATCACCAGACAGAGAAAGATTCTTCTGGACATTATCCTGGAGGGAGAGTGCTCCTGTTGTAAGGAAATCTATTACAGGGCTTCCGCACTGGATCCGAAGATCGGTGTAGCTACAGTATACCGTATGGTCAATACGCTGGAATCCATCGGTGCTATCAGTCGAAAGAATATGTATCGCGTGGCATGCAGCACAAAAGGCGTCTGCACAGTAGAACTGGATGATGATACGATATGCCATCTGTCCGGACAGAAGCTTAATGAAGTGATCCTTGCAGGACTTCGGGCCTGCGGGGAGATCAGTGAACAGAATATCCGTACCCTGGCGCTGCTGCCTGTTCATGAGGTCGGGTGAGTATGGAAAAGTTATGGCACAATATAATAGGAAAGAAGAGGTTTGTACAGACTAAGAATTAGATAGATTGAACTATTAGTAAAAATTAACTGTTAGGCAAAAATAACTGAAAATTTAACGAATTGTGTTGAACTCACACAAAAAACACTGGACTTTTTTTTATAGACATTTTATAATAATGAAAATATCGGGGCGGACATGAAAAATCCTCACCGGGAATCAGAAAAAAATAAAAATCATATATCAGGAGGAAATTATTATGGTAGACTTTAAATTCAAGAAATCAGGACTTTTTGCAGCAGGCGTTCTTTTCGGTACAGCAGGAATCAAGATCCTCACAAGCAAGGATGCGAAGAAGCTTTACACAGGATGCACAGCAGCTGTTTTAAGAGCTAAGGACTGCATCATGAAAACAGCTACGAATCTTCAGGAGAATGCTGAAGATATTTATGCTGAAGCTAAGGAGATCAATGAGGAAAGAGCAGCAGCTGAAGAGGCTGTAGAGGATGTTGAGACAGAAGCAGAGGAAACTGCAGATGAGGATGCATTCAAAGAAACAGCAGAAGAGACAGAAGAAGCAGCAGAAGAGACAGCTGAGTAAAGAGGCGATTTTCCGTGAAATTTTATATCAAACATGAGACAAGAGGCCGGCTTCGTATCCATCTTGCTCAGAAGAGGATGAGCTACGGGCAGGCAGATACGCTGTTGTATTATCTCGAGAATCTTGCTGGAGTGGTTTCTGCCAAGGTATACGAGAGAACCTGTGACGCAGTTGTAAATTATCGGGGCAGTAGAGCTGCGGTTATCCGTGGTATCAGCGAATTTCATTATCAGGATGTAGAGGTTCCTTCACAGGTGCTGCAGAGCTCAGGGAGAGCACTGAATGCAGAATATCAGGAGAAGCTAATCTCCAAGGTGATCTGCCATTACGGAAGAAGGCTTTTTCTGCCATATCCGCTGAATGCCATTTATACAACAGCTACTTCCCTGAAATATATCTGGAAGGGAATCGATACACTTCTTCACCGTAAGATCGAGGTGCCGGTCCTGGATGCCACTGCAATTGGAGTGTCTGTATTACGTCAGGACTTTGGTACTGCAGGCTCCATCATGTTCCTGCTTGGGATCGGAGAGATCCTGGAAGAGTGGACGCACAAGAAATCCGTAGGTGATCTTGCAAGAACCATGTCCCTGAATGTTGGCAGGGTATGGCTGAAGAGAGAGGATCAGGAGATCCTGGTAGAGTCCGGAGAGGTCCAGCCGGGAGATGATGTTGTTGTACGTATGGGTACCGTAATTCCTTTTGACGGAAGTGTTACAGATGGAGAGGCTATGGTCAACCAGGCTTCTCTTACCGGTGAGTCTGTACCTGTATGCAAGAAAGAGGGTAGCGTTGCCTATGCAGGCACTGTTGTGGAGGAAGGTGAGATCACCATCCGCGTAAAGACGGTAGGTGGTTCCAGCCGCTATGACAAGATCGTTACCATGATCGAGGAGTCTGAGAAGCTGAAATCTTCTTTGGAGGGAAAGGCAGAGCATCTGGCAGATAAGCTGGTTCCCTATACTCTTGGAGGAACAGCACTTACATATCTCCTTACCAGAAATGCCACCAAGGCCCTTGCGATCCTGATGGTGGATTTCTCCTGCGCGCTTAAGCTTGCAATGCCGATCTCTGTATTGTCTGCAATCCGTGAGGCCGGTACCCATAAGGCTACAGTTAAGGGCGGTAAATATCTGGAAGCAATGGCTGAGGCAGATACCATCGTATTTGATAAGACAGGAACTCTGACAAAGGCGAAGCAACCGTTGTGGATGTGGTTCCTTTTGACAACAATGATCCGGAGGAGATGCTGCGTATCGCCGCATGTATGGAAGAGCATTTCCCACACTCCATGGCCAAGGCTGTTGTCAGTGCTGCCAGGAAGAAGCATCTGGCCCATGAGGAGATGCATTCAAAGGTTGAATATGTAGTAGCGCATGGAATTTCCACTACGATCGAAGACCATAAGGCCGTGATCGGAAGCTATCACTTTGTATTTGAAGATGAGAAATGTCTGATCCCGGAGGATGGCAAGGAGAAATTCGACAATATTCCGGAAGAGTATTCCCATCTGTATCTTGCCATTGACGGACGTCTTGCAGCCGTGATTTGTATTGAAGATCCTCTTCGTGAGGAGGCGAAAGCTTCTGTAGAAGCACTGCGTGGGGCAGGGATTTCCAAGATCGTTATGATGACAGGGGACAGTGAGCGTACAGCAGCAGCCATTGCCAGACGTGTGGGAGTGGACGAATATTATTCCGAGGTACTTCCGGAGGATAAGGCCAACTTCATCGAAAAAGAAAAGGCAGCCGGAAGAAAGGTTATCATGGTAGGTGACGGAATCAATGATTCTCCGGCACTTTCCGCAGCCAATGTCGGTATCGCCATCAGTGATGGTGCTGAAATTGCCCGGGAGATCGCAGATATTACTGTAGGTGCAGATGATCTTCAGGAGCTTGTTGTTCTGAAAGAGATCAGCAATGCACTGATGAAGCGTATCAGACGCAATTACCGTTTTATTATTACCTTTAACGCAGGTCTTATCGCCTGTGGCGTTGCAGGTATCCTGCAGCCGACTTCATCCGCACTTCTGCATAATACCTCCACACTGGCGATCAGCCTGAAGAGTATGCAGAATCTGCTTCCATAGAAAATTTTTAACCGAATCAAGTAAGTCCCCTGCAGGATTGCGAATATCCGCTTGACAATAAATATAAAAAGCCGGCCAGGTTATCGAAGAGATAAGAGCTTCGTACCTGGCCGTTTTTTTAGGATACTCAGACGTGGATCGCAGGTATCAGCCTGAAGGTGTAGGTGTATGAAGTAAGTTTTATTCCTGAGGAAAGGGTTCGCTTTCCAACATCAGTCCGTCAGTCATATGATAGCGTTTCTTTTGGGTATCCGAACGGAGAGGCCGGGTATGAAGGCTTCGGTACCTGGAGGGGTTCATATGATAAAATTTTTCGAAGGTATGTGCAAAATGCTGCCGGCTGTTGTATCCGGAAGAAAAGGCAATATCCGTAATGTGCAGAGTACTGTTGCACAGAAGAAAGGAGGCCTGTTCCATACGCTTGCGGTTGATATAGGTATTGATGGTGCAGCCGTTTTTTTCTGTAAAGAGCGCCTGCAGGTAGGATTTGTTGATCCCTGCATATGCGGAGATGGCAGGAATATCAATGTCTTCCAGATAATGCTCGTCAATATAGCGGAGCGCTTTTTTCAGATAGACGATTCCCTGGGTGCTCCGGCTGGAGTGGGCGCAGAATGCAAGCTCTGTAAGCATGCGGCTGAAAAGAAGAAAGAAGAGAAATTCTTCCTTTTGTATCTGACCGGAATTTTGTTGTAAAAAGGTGAGCAGATCCTTCAGGCTGTATCCGAAGCTGCGGGAATCCGGGCCGGAGCAAAAGCCCTGGGAGGATTCCGTAAAATTCCAGAACCGGGAAAATCCGGGATCCTTTTTCAGGAGAAGCTCCAGAGCAACCGGACTTTTTTCGGGAGTAAGGGAAAATTCCAGATTCAGGATCGAGCAGGGAAAACCATCCGGAATCTCCAGCCTGTGAGGTACATCCGGCCGGATAAAGATAAATTGCCCGGATTTCAGTGGGAATTCCGTGTCCTGTGTGCCATCCAGGCAGAAAACCCGGCAGGAACCGGAGGTGATATACATGATCTCATAGCTGGAATGTGTGTGATGCTCCATATGATAATAAGGCAGGGAGAGAGCATAAAAAGCAGAAATATGGAAATATCGGGAAGAGTCCTGGAAAATATCTGGCATGAAAAAACCTCCTGAGTATACTGCGAAGCGGAATGTAAATATTTCAGCTGTAAATTGCGAGTCGGACAGATGCAGATATTCGATTAAATCGCCCTACATGTCTGACTGACTGTACTCTTTACTGTCAGCAAACAGTATATCACGCAAAAATAAATACGACAATATATTGCATTTTTACATTCTGGGGATGATACCTGTCACCTTATAAAAAAACAGATATTATACTGTGATCAGAATCAGAAAAACGGAGGGTATTTTCTATGAGCTATAAAAATGAAAAAATAAAAATGATCGAATTACATGAGAATGGCCTGGATATCCAGTTTCGTATCCGGGAAAACGGCGTGGTAGAGCTGGCAGATTTTTCTTCACAGGAAGTAAAAAAAGCAGTCATGGAGCCGAAGGAGGATATCTGTTATCCGGCTGTTGAGATTCACAGAAGCGGCACAGGAAGCTTAAACATGCATGCCTACAAAAACAACATCAATCAGTCCTCTGTGGATTTTGTTTATGAGAACCATGAGCTGAAGGCACAGGCCGGCGGAAAAGAGCTGGAGATCGTAATGATTTCCCCGGAAAAGCTGAAGGCAGTATATCATATGCGCCTGTTTGACGGAGTGCCGGCAGTACAGACCTGGACAGAGATCATCAACGAGGGAAGTGAGGATCAGGGGCTGACCTATGTTTCTTCTTTTATGTATCAGGGAATCTCCAGAGGCGGCGAAAAGCTTATTATAAAAAAAACAGATATCTATGTGCCGTTTAACAGCTGGTGCTGTGAGGCACAGTGGCAGAAATACGATGCAGAAACGCTGAATTTAAACGGAATGGTCGTAGATGGCTTCAATCATCAGGGATATGGCCTGAACCGTTATTGTTACAGTGGAAAGGGCACCTGGTCTACCTGTGAGTATCTTCCCATGGGAATTGCCGAGGACAGAGAAACAGGGGAGACGTATATTTTCCAGATTGAAAGCTCCGGACAGTGCTGGCAGAATATGGCTCTGCACAGGGCGGAAATCTGTATCTTGCCTTAAGCGGCGCCACAGAGCAGGAGCATGGCTGGTATAAGAATCTGAAACCGGGAGAAAGCTTTACAACCGTTCCGGCAGGGGCAGCTGTTGTAAAAGGTGGCCTGAATCCGGCAGCAGCGGCACTGACCAGATATCGGAGAAAAGTACGCAGACCGAATACGGACGATGAGAAGCTGAACGTGGTATTTAATGATTACATGAATTGCCTGATGGGAGACCCTACAACGGAGCGGGAGCTTTCCATCATTGACAAGGCAGCAGAGCTCGGATGCGAATATTACTGCCTGGATGCAGGCTGGTATGACGACGGATTCTGGTGGGACCGTGTCGGGGAATGGAAAGAAGCATCCGGAAGATTCCCCAATGGTCTGAAAGAAGTCTGCGATCATGCACACAGTAAAGGCCTGAAAATGGGACTCTGGCTGGAAATCGAGGTTATGGGAGTTGCCTGCGAACTGGCAAACAAGCTTCCGGATGACTGGTTTGTCTGCCGTCATGGAAAACGCCACATTGACAATAAACGCTATATGCTGGATTTCCGCAATCCGGAGGTACGGAAATATTGCCGTGATGTAGTAGACAGGCTGATCAATGATTACGGTGTAGAGTACTTTAAAGTGGACTATAACGTAACCATGGGATATGGAAGTGATCTGAACAGTGACAGCTGTGCAGATGCCATCCGTGAGCATTATGAATGTCTTCACCAGTGGTATGAGGAAATCTTCCGGGATCATCCGGAGCTTGTTGTGGAGAACTGCGGTTCCGGCGGACAGCGTATGGATTATGGTATGCTGAAGATCTTAAGCCTGCAGTCTACCAGTGATCAGACAGATTATCTCTACAATGCCAATATCGCTGCCAATGTAGCCAGTGCGGTAACTCCGGAGCAGGGTGGTATGTGGGTATATCCGTATGAGGATGAAGAAGAGCATGTGATCTACAATGTAGTAAATGGTATGCTTCTCCGCCCATATATCAGCGGTATGGTATGGAAGCTGGGCGAAAATTCCATGAACCGTATGAAGGAGGGAATCTCCCTGTATAAGGAGATCCGTGAGGAAGTCCGTGACGGCGTGCCGTTCTTCCCGCTTGGTTTTGGAACTCTGAAATCTGAAGTTCTTGCTTACGGAGTGAAAGCAGAGAAGAATACCTATCTTTCGGTATGGACACCGGGAACAACAGAAGCAGTGATCCCGCTGGAAAATGCAGAGCAGGTCCGCAGAGTATCCGTGATCTATCCGAAGGAAGAGATGTGCGGATATAAGATCGAAAATGGAAATCTTGTAGTGAAGATGCCACAGGAAAAAGTGGCCAGACTGTTTAAGATCGAGATGAAATAGAAAAGCGTGAAAGACCGTAAGTTTGACGAAGAGGCGTGGGCAAAAATAAATGGAAAATAAAAGAGCGCCGGCATTTTTACCAGAAAGCTCATCAGTCTGGATGAAGTTGTAAAGATCCCGGCTGTGTACCTGAATTATAAGAAATACAGATGGGTGAAGGATCTGACAGTGAAAAGCGAATAGAAACAGAAAACAGCAGAGCTGTATGTCCCGTGATTACAGGGAATATACAATTCTGCTGTTTTATTTTATGAGATTATCTGTTTTCCGCAAGATATTCTTCTGTAAGAGCAACCGCATCGGTGATACACTGCGGGCAGCTGCAGAGAACCTTGCCTGTCTCCACACCTTTTAATTCACGGCAGATACAGGAACCGTTTTTTTCTTTGAATTTCTGGATATAGGTGCGGAGCTTTTTGTAAGTGTCACCTTTGGAGCCGGAACCTTCTTCGGTATTTCCGCGGCTGTTGGAAAGTCCGATGATCATAGCCATACCGGAAAGAGCACCGCACATTTCCATAACACCCATTCCAAGGCCGAAGCCCTCGGCAATACGGAACATCTCGTTTTCATCGATGCCAAATTCCTGGCAGAAAGAACAGGCAACTGCCTGTGCACAGTTACAGCCATTCTCGTGTAATTTTGTAGCGTGTTCAGCTTTTGTACTCATGATTTCTTATCCTCCTGATTTCAGATCGCAAGCATATTTTTGATCGCTTCCATATAGATCAGTACTGCTTCTTCCATGCCGGAGACCAGGATAAATTCATCGGCTCCGTGGATACGGTAGTCAATTCCCTCTTTTTCAGGTCCGAAGGCTATGATGTTTTTGAGGGATTTTGCGTAAGTGCCGCCTCCGATGACCATTGGTTTGTGTTCGGTATCGCCGGTCACATCTGTGTAAGCTTTGTAAAGAGCATTTACCAGCGGAGATTCTCTTGGGAAGAATAACGGAGCAACAACCTTTATGATCTCAATACGACCGTTTTTATCTTCCAGTCTGTCCTGGCACATTTTGCGGATATCGGTCTCATTAAGAGTTACCGGAACACGGATATCGATGGTACAGGAAATGACACCGTTTTCTGTTTTTACGATTCCGTTGCATAACGTCAGATCGCCGTATTCATCTGCAAATTTCAGACCAATGCCGGAGCCGTCACATGCAGTGCCGATATGGGAGTTATAGAATTCCACAAAGTCATCTTCAAAGCCTGCTTTTGCCAGACATTCAAAGGTTACTCCTGCAGCATTGACACCGAGATGGGGAGTGCTGGCATGAGCCGGAATACCTTTGGCGTAGATGGTGAGCTCACCATTTTCTTCGGTTACCTTATATTCCTGGAGCTTCGTCCGGGAAAGTGCGGATTCCAGCTTTTCCTTCAGACCGTCCTCATCGGGAACAATGGTTGTACAGGTGTCACACATTGCATTGGATACAAAACCGCCGTTCATGGAGATAATCCGGGTGTTTTTGGAGCAGGCGATCATGGCAAGCTGACCTTTTTCACCGTGGATACACGGGAAGCTGGCATCCGGTGTGAAACCGCAGGAAAGCTCTTCTGCTACCTGATTGTAGTGATCCATACATTTGGAACCTGTTTCCTCGTTGCAGCCCATGATCAGGCGGACTCTTTTGTTCAGCTTCACGCCGTGGTCGCGGAGAAGCTTCATGGCATAGAGCGCTTCTAGGATAGGGCCTTTGTCATCAGTGGTCCCGCGGCCGTATACATGATCGTCTTCACGGGTAAGGCGGAACGGATCGTAGGTCCAGTCTCCGCCTACAGGAACGATATCCAGATGACCGGCGATGCCGACGATCTCATCGCCCTCACCCATTTCGGCATAACCGCAGTAGTTATCCAGGTTTACGGTTTTAAAGCCAAGTTCTTCGGCAATCTTCAGTCCCTCTTCCAGGGCTTTTGCAGGACCCTCACCAAATGGTTTTCCCTCGGAAGGGGTACCGAGCTGGGAGTCAATGGCAACCAGTCTGCCAAGATTTGTGAGCATTTCTTCTGATAATGCGTGGATTTCCTCTTTAATATCCATATTGATTTCCTCCTGTTTACAGCGTTCCGGAAAGTGACAGGATGGAACGCTGATGTTATGAGCTCTATTATAGCATAGATTGTAATGAATGGCAGAGTGGATTTTTACCTGTTGAAGACGTACCGATCCATTCGGCGGAAGGCTTCTTCTATGCGGGAACGGGGTGAGGCCAGATTCATTCTTAGGTGACAGGGACCGAAAAACATCCTGCCGTCCTGGACAGCAACGCCGACATCCCAGCAGGCTTTTTCCACATCTTCGATTGTTTTGCCATGGGCAGTACACCAGCCGGTGCAGTCGGCAAAGAGCATGTAGGTGCCTTCCGGTCTGGAAACGTTGACACCCTTAAAGTGCCGGTCAATGTAATCACAGGCAAAGCTTACATTTCCGCTTAGTACTTCGCATAGTTCATCGGTCCATTCATAGCCTTCAGGCTGATAAGCGCCAAGCAGAGCGTGCATGGACAGAACATTCATCATATTATAATGGCTCAGACTGGACTCCTTCAAAATACGATCCCGCCACCAGCTGTTGTATACAATGTGATAGCTGCCAACAAGTCCTGCCAGATTAAAGGTTTTGGATGGAGCGTAGAAGGCCGCTGTACGCTGGCGGGCATCTTCGCTGACGGACTGGCTGGGGATATGCTTATGGCCATTCAGGATGAGGTCAGACCAGATCTCGTCTGAGATGACGTAGACATCATATTTTCGGTACAGCTCCATGGCTTTTTCCAGCTCCCAACGTTCCCACACGCGTCCGCAGGGATTGTGTGGATTGCAGAGAATGGCAGCGTGGATCTTCTTTTCACGGAGTTGTTTTTCCATGTCTGCATAATCCATTCTCCATATGCTGTTTTCATCCTTTATCAGAGGAGAGTGTACGGCCTCGTAGCCGTTGTTTTTCAGACTTTTGGTGAAGCCTATGTATGTCGGACTGTGAACCAGGACGTTATCACCGCGGGAGCAGACGCAGTTCAGTGCACTGATAACTCCGCCCAGAACGCCATTTTCGTAGCCAATGTGTCTGGGCTTCAGACCGGTGACACCGTGGCGTGTTTCCTGCCAGCGGATGATGGCTTTATAATATTCCGGCGGGGCTTCGAAGTAACCGAAGGCCGGGTGACTGGCCCGTTCGATGATCGCCTGCTGTATGGTAGGTACAGTAGGAAAGTTCATGTCTGCTACCCACATCGGGATGGCATCGAAGCCTCCTTCGGCGGGGCAGGAGAGAAACCATCGCCCTTCAGGCCGTCTACTGCGATGGAATCTCTGCCATGTCGGTCAATGATGGAAGTGAAGTCGTATTTCATATGAATGCTCCGTTACTGAAAACTTATAAAAAGTTATAAACTTCTATGTTTCATTCCTACTTCAACGAGTATGCTTTTGATGATATAAATATCTATCTACTCACAAGTTCTTGTACTCTCCATAGGCGTAAATTCCGAATTAACGTACCCGTACATATTTGCACTAACGTTTTAGTGTTAGCTTGCAACTCTTTCTCCATAAGCCTTGAGATTTATAGATGCCTGAAAATCTCTATCAATGACATTTCCACAATCACATTTATAA